>Ga0335073_10011933_pt1 | contig 12209 bp, 10 predicted proteins | sample Lox_Sample_22_FD_207093 | JGI IMG/M metagenome (GOLD analysis project Ga0335073, IMG submission 207093) | Soil microbial communities from Loxahatchee National Wildlife Refuge, Florida, United States - Lox_Sample_2.2 | ecosystem: Environmental > Terrestrial > Soil > Wetlands | place: USA... | reverse complement strand
TTTATTGACGGCCTTGATGTAAGCGGGCCAGGCCGCCTGGCCTACGGTTTCGAGCGCGAGATACGGATTGATCGCGCTGGCGCCATAGCCGATGAGGAGGGCGAAATGCATGACCTCCCGCGGCTCGCCGGATTCGATGATGAGGGCTACCTGCGTGCGCGTCTCCTCGCGGACGAGGTGATTGTGCACGGCGGTCATGGCGAGCAGGCTGGGTATGGGCGCGTAGTCGGCGTCGAGGCCGCGATCGGAAAGAATCAGCAGCGTGTAGCCGGACTGGATAGCCTGAGAAGCATGGCGGCAAAGCTGTTTCAGCGCGCGCTCCATCCCCTTGGCGCCATCGGCCACGGGGAAGAGCATCGGCAGCGTAGTCGCTAGGAAATCCCCCTGGGAAACGCGGCGCAGCTTTTCGAGATCGCGATTGGTGAGGATGGGATGCGGCAGCTTGAGCGTGTGGCAGTGCTGCGGCGTCTCTTCCAGAATGTTGCGCTCGGTGCCGATGAAGCTGGTGAGCGACATGACCATCTCTTCGCGAATGGGATCGATGGGCGGATTGGTGACCTGCGCGAAGAGCTGCTTGAAATAATTGAACAGCGGCTGGGGCTTGTCCGAGAGACAGGCCAGCGGCGTATCCGTGCCCATGGAGCCGATGGGTTCTTCGCCCTTTTCGGCCATGGGATTGAGGATCATCTTGATGTCCTCGTCGGTGTAGCCGAAGGCGCGCTGGCGGGTGAGGATGGTATCGGGGTCTGGATGGATCTGGCGTGGCGGCTCGGCCAGCTGGTCCAGGGTGATCTGGTTTTCCTTGATCCAGAGCTGGTAGGGATTGCGGCTGAAAAGGCCGGCCTTCAATTCCTTGTCGCTGACGATGCGGCCTTCGGCGGTGTCCACCAGCAGCATCTTGCCGGGCTGAAGGCGGCCCTTGTATTTGACGTCCTCCGGCTTCACCGGCAGAACGCCGGTTTCCGAGGCCATGATGCAGAGGTTGTCGTTAGTGACCAGGTAGCGAGCGGGGCGGAGGCCATTGCGGTCCAGCACGGCTCCGATGGAGCGGCCGTCGGTGAACGCGACCGCGGCAGGGCCGTCCCAAGGCTCCATCAACGACGCGTGATATTCGTAGAACGCCCGCTTCTGCGGGTGCATGTGTTTATTCTTCGACCACGCTTCGGGGATCAGCATTGCCATGGCGTGCGGCAGGGAGCGGCCGGCCATGAGCAGAAGTTCGAGAGCGTTATCGAAAGCGGCGGAATCGCTCCCGCCGGGCTGGATGATGGGAAAGAGCTTTTTTATGTCATCGCCGAAGAGCGGCGAGGACAACACCGACTGGCGCGCGTGCATCCAGTTGACGTTGCCGCGGAGGGTATTGATTTCGCCATTATGCGCGATATAACGGAACGGGTGCGCCAGTTGCCAGGTGGGGAAGGTATTGGTGGAGAAGCGCTGGTGCACGAGGCACATGGCGCTGATGACTTCGGGATCGCTCAGCTCAGGGTAAAAGCGGGCAATCTGCGGAGCCAGCAGCAGGCCCTTGTATACGATGGTGCGCGCCGAGAGCGACGGAACGTAGAAGAAGCTCTTGTCCGGGATATCCGAGGCTCCGACTTCCACTTCGGCGCGCTTGCGGACGACGTAGAGCTTGCGCTCGAGGTCGTCCTCGTTCATGCCCTTGCCGCGCCCCAGGAAAATCTGCTCGATATACGGCTGCGAGTTCCGCGCCACGCGGCCGATGGCGGAACCGTCGATAGGGGTATCGCGCCAGCCGAGAACCGTGAGCCCTTCTTCACGGGCGATGCGCTCGAGTATGCCCTCGCATTTCAGGCGGGCAGCAGGCTCGACCGGAAGAAAAGTCATTCCCACGCCGTACTCGCCCGGTGCGGGAAGGGTAAAGCCCAGACCGGCACACTTGCGCACAAAAAACCGGTGGGGAATCTGAATGAGGACGCCGGCGCCGTCGCCGGTTTCCGGGTCGCATCCGCATGCTCCGCGGTGCGTCAGATTGACCAGTACCTGGATGCCCTTCTCGATGATGTCATGAGACTTGCGGCCATTGACATGGCAGACGAAGCCGATACCGCAGGCGTCGCGTTCGAGGCGAGGATCGTATAGCCCCTGGGTTGGAGGGAAACCACGGCTTACACACTCAGGACTCATGGTGATTCAGGAACCCGCTACACGGAGGGTAATCCGGTTGGCGGCTTGGCTCAGATGGCGGTCGCCTTAGGTTAATAGTGTAGCAGTGTCCCAAAGGAAAAGGAAGCAGACGGCAAGTGCCGTACCGGGACTGCGGGTCTCAGCTCGAACGCGCGGAGGAGGGCGGAGGGTTATTTGGGGCAGGATGGCGTCCGGTGGTTGGCGCGATGGGCGGATTTCCAATCCGCCGCAGGTTGCCAACCTGCCCCACAGCGTGGGCTACTGGCTGCCTAGGGTGTAGCCGAGCCAGACCATCTCCTGGGTGATGTAGTTGTGGCCGAACTGGCTCAGGTTGTTCACGTAGTGAATGTCGAACTGGGGGCGGATGAAGAGGTGCCCCTTGAGATAGATCTGCACCGCCGCGCCGCCGTGCACCTGGAAATGGTTGGCGCTGCCGAAGTATTGGCTGAAAGCCTGGGTACCGGTGAGAGCAGTGGTGGAGGTGCCACTCTCGTAAAACTTGAGATTGGCTCCGCCGATGCCGCCATAGAGCTTCACGGCAACGCGCTCCGTCTTCACTGGCTGATAGATCCCATTGAAGTCGTACAGGGTGGTGCGGCTCTGCAGGTTGATCGCGCCCTGGCCCAGGGTCGGGCTGGCGCTTTGCAGGGTCACATAATTCTGTTTGGCCGGCTGAAAGCTGACTTCCGCGCCGATGCCGAAATGTTTCCAGAACATCAGGTCGCCGGAGAAGCCCATCATAAACGCGTTCAGGGCGGGAGTTGAAGCACAACCCGCTCCGGACGGGTTGGTTCCCAGTGTGCAGCCTAACAGCGTGTTCGGGTCAAGTCCCGTTTTAGCCGCTGGAGCCTGCGCGCCACCGAAGCCGACGGCGAAATCCACGCCACTTTGGGCGTGAGCCAAGGGAAGGAAGGCTAACGGCAGAGCAAAAATTGGAAGGTAACGGCAGATGCGTTTCACGTTCACAACTCTCCTATTCAGATCTACAAATGACACCAAATAAAAATCAGGGTCCCCAAAAAAGCAACAACGAACGATTTCACCAGTTACGACGTAAGTGTATGCACTTCGGTTTCAACAGTATCCAGTCTAGTGCCACTCCAAGGCTTCCCGCAAATCGAGTAGGCCCGGGCAAAAAGTAGTGTAGTACAAGGCGGACTGGTTGAAACCGCACTAACGCTTCTGACAGGTCGGGCAAAAATGCGACGAACGCTGCGCTACCAGGACGCGGCGAACAATCGTGCCGCAGGTCACGCATGGCTGGCCGGTATGTTGATAGATACGGTGGTTGAACTGGAAAAAGCCCTTTCGTCCTTCGGCGTCGACATAGTCCGAGATAGAGGATCCGCCGGCGGCGATGGCTTCGCGCAAAACCTGGCCGATGGCTTCATAAAGGCGGCGGGCGCGGTCGCCGCGAATCCGCCCGGCAATCGCCATAGGGTGAATCCCGGCGCGGAAAAGCGATTCATCGGCGTAGATGTTGCCGATGCCGCGGAGGAAGTCCTGGTTGAGAAGCAGCGCCTTGATACGGGTTTTGCGGCCCTTCAGCCCCGCGGCAAAATCCTCGAAAGGGATTTCCAGCGGCTCCGGCCCCAGCCTGGCGATGCGCGCGGGGAATTCGGTGGAGAACTGAATGCGGCCGAACTGCCGGCTGTCGTCATAAAGCAGGGCGCCGCGATCCAAGGTCAGGATCGCGTGAGTATGTTTGCCGGGGGCGCCGCCCAGCAGCAGCCGGCCGGTCATACCAAGGTGGATGGTGAGATATCCGTCTGAAGCCGACCTTCGGTCGCGGCTAAGAGAGACCACGATAAATTTACCGTAACGGCGGATTTCGGCAATGCGCCGCCCGGCCAGCTGGCGGGACATTTCATCGGGATCGGCGCCGCGCAGGACGCGGGGGCAGCGGAGTTCGGCGGAGAGGATCCGGCGGCCGACCATGGGGGCGAGGGAACGGGCGACGGTTTCAACTTCGGGAAGCTCCGGCACGATTTCAGGTTAGCGCGAGACCGTGGATCTATCGTAGGAGGCGTTGGCGGCCCGAATCCCGAACATGGACCAATATTTTTCGGGGAGGCTGGCGGGACGCATGTCGCGCGTGAGAAAGAGGTGCTTGGTGTAACCGGCGGCCAGTTTCACATCGTGGCCGGCCAGCCGCATTTCGTAGCCGAACATGGCCATGCGGCGATTGGCTTTTTCGACCCAGGTGCGGACGATCACCTGATCGTCGAAGCGCGCTGGAGCGAGATAGCGGCAGTTGGCCTCGGCAACCGCCAGCAGGATGCCGTCCTGGCGCTCCATCTCGCGGTATTCGAAGCCAAGCGCGCGGCACAATTCCACTCGCCCGACCTCCATCCAGACCAGGTAATTGGAGTAATACACTACGCCCATATTGTCTGTTTCGGCATAGCGCACGCGGACGTGGGTTTCGGTTGCGAGTTCCATTGGGCGGAAAAGCGATTGTAGCGCGCATCATCGAGCCGGGATGCGCCGGCGCAACGCGGGAAGGCCTGCAACCGTCTGTTATTCTGACCGTTAGCGAATCACCATGCGTGTGCGTGTGCTGTTTTTCGGGATTTTGCGCGACCTGACCGGGCATGCCAGCGAGGAAGCGGAATTCGAAGGCGGTGCCACCGTGGGAGCCGTGTTCGACCGGTACGCCCAGCGTTTCCCGCGGCTTGGGTCGCTGGGGCCGAGCGTGGTCGCGGCACGCAACCACGAATTTGCCGACCGCGGGATGGCGCTGGCCGAGGGCGACGAAATCGCTTTCCTCCCTCCGGTCAGCGGAGGGAGCGCGGCCGGTCCGGCGGAGGTTCGCGAAGCCGGACATTATTTCGCTCTGACCCGTTCGCCGATCGATCCGCGCGCGGTGATTGCGCGCATTCAGACCGGCGGCGATGGAGCGGTGGTGACGTTCGAAGGCACCGTCCGGAACAACACGAACGGCCGGTCCACGCTTTGCCTGGACTATGAAGGCTACGAATCCATGGCGTTGAAGGTGATGGTGCGCATCGGCTGCGAACTGGCTGGAGCCCACCAGGTGAGCCGGATCGCCATGGTGCACCGGCTGGGCCGAATGCTGGTGGGGGAAACCAGCGTGGTGGTGATTGCCACCGCGCCGCACCGGCGGCCGGCGTTCGAAGCAGCGCTGGACGGAATCAACCGGCTCAAGAAGACGGTTCCCATCTGGAAGAAGGAGCACTTCGCGGATGGCGAAGTGTGGGTGGAAGGAGAGTGGGGACGTGACATTCCGGTGGTCGGGTAGGGGCTGCGCACGCGCCCCGCGAGGGCAGACCTGGCGGCCGATCCCACTGATCGTGGCCCTGCTCGCCGCGGCGCCGCTCCCGGCCCAGGAGCCGACGATCCGGGTGAATGTGAACCTGGTTCACGTGATCGCGACGGTCAAGAACCAGCAAGGGCAGCTTGTCGGCAGCCTGAAGAAAGAAGACTTCCAGATTTCCGATAACGGCGTGCCGCAGGAGGTCGCGTTCTTCGGACGCCAGACCGATCAGCCGCTTTCGGTGGCGCTATTGGTGGATACGAGCGGCTCGACGGCCAAGGATCTGAAGTACGAGACGGATTCCGCGGCGCGCTTTCTGCGGGCGCTGCTGGCGGAAGGCAATCCGGAGGACCGCGCCGCGCTGTACACCTTCAATTACGACATCCAGGGAGGGACTTACACCCACGATTACAGCGCGCTGGAGCGGCGCCTCAAGACCCTGCACGGCGAAGCCGGCACGTCGCTTTACGATGCGATCTTCTTTGCCTCGCACGACCTGGAAGGCCGCGAAGGAAGAAAGGCACTGGTGGTGGTGACGGACGGCGGCGATACGACGAGCTATCGCGATCTCAAGCAGGCGCTGAAACAGGCGCAGATGGCGGACGCGGTTCTTTACGCCATCGTGGTTCTACCGATCACGAACGATGCCGGGCGAAACACCGGAGGCGAACACGCACTGGAATTCATGGCGGAAGGGACGGGCGGCCGCACGTTTTATCCCGCCGTGAGTGCCGAACTCGACGCGACCTTCGCCGACATCATTTCCGAGCTGCGCACGCAATACGTGCTGGGCTTTTATCCCCGCCAGGTGCCTCCCACCAAGGACCCCTTCCACCGTCTGGACGTTCGCGTGAAATCTCCTGATTTGCGGGTATCGGCGCGCAACGGCTATTATGGGGATTCGACGGGTTCGGGCGATCCCGATGCCCAGATCTCGGTAAGGCCCGACCGCACCGCCAAAAAGCATTAGGAGAAGCGAGTACGCCACAACAAGGCAAACCCGGCCGCGCGCCGGAAACTACGCTCGAGGAAGCCAAGTACCTCAAGTATCTGATCGAGAATGCCATCCCAGTGCTGGTGAAAATGGCGGACGGCGAGGAGGTGCGCGGCACCATCGAGTATTACGACCACTCCTTTATCCGCATCACTCGCGACCAGCAGCCGAATCTTTTCATCTTCAAGCACGACATCAAGTACATCCAGGAACTCTAGTGTCCTATCTGGAAACCGCGGTTGACATTGCGCGCGAGGCGGGCGCGCTGTTGGCCCGCTATTTCGAGCGCCACGTTCCCTACGAAATGAAGGGCGAATTCGACCTGGTGACGGAGGCGGACCGCGCCTCCGAGGGGCTGATTGTGGAGCGGCTTCGCTCGCACTTTCCGTCTCACACGGTTGTGGCCGAGGAAGGCGGCGGGCACGAGAGCCCTTCCGAATACCGATGGTTCGTAGATCCGCTGGACGGCACTACCAATTTCGCCCACAGCTTCCCCATGTTCAACGTGACGCTGGGCCTGGCGCGCGGGACCGAAGTGATTGCGGGCGTGATCTACGATCCGGTCCGGCAGGAGATGTTCACCGCCGAGCGCGGAGCCGGAGCCTACCTGAACCATCGCCGGATTCACGTTTCCACCGTGGCGCGGCTGGCCGACAGCCTGGCTTCGACCGGCTTTCCGAGCCGCAAACGCCACCACAACGTGAACATTCATTTTTACTATCAGCTCGCCATGGCGTCTCACGGGGTGCGGCGGACGGGCTCGGCGGCCATCGACCTGGCGTATGTGGCGTGTGGGCGGCTCGATTTCTTCTGGGAATTCGGACTCAAGCCATGGGACATGGCTGCCGGCACGCTGCTGGTGGAGGAGGCGGGCGGCCGCGTGAGCGACATGTGCGGCCAGGATCACGATGTGACCCGTTCCGAGCATCTGCTGGCGGATAACGGCGCGCTGCACGGAGAAGTGCTGGCGATGTTCGGAGAGATTTTCCGCGGCCGTTTTCCGGTGATGATGCCTGTGATCGAGGCCGCGAAGGGCTGAACAGCCTCAGTGGGGCAGGTTGGCAACCTGCGGCCGATTGGAAATCGGCCATAGGCTCGACCGCTGATATTCGGCCGGATCCTTGGCTAAACCTGCGGTCACCGGATTCGTTTCAACGTATCGAATAATCTTCTCGAATTCCCGTTCATCCCGCACCAGCCGGTCATAGCTTTCGTCCTGCCAGAAGGGCTGTCCGGTCAAGCCGAGAATCCGGTTTGCTTCGCGCGCCGTGAACCTCTTGAGGGACTGCATGCATTTTGAGACGGGCACGTGCGGCGTGACGAGCATGTGGACGTGATTGGGCATGACCACGAAACTGTGCAGCTCGTACCGGGCCGGATGGCGGAAGCGAATTGCGTCGACGACCATTCCGGCGATTTCGGGACGGCGGAGGTGGGTAGGACCGGCAACGGCACGATCGAGGAGGCGGTCCATGGCGACAAAGGCTCGGCCGGAGGGCCTGTTGTCGAGAAATGCGCGGCCGCTGGGGAGGCTGCCAAAGAGTCTCCAGGTGATGAAGATCGGATGGTCAATGGCGTAAAGGTGAGGCAGATGGCGGAGGTGAAAATCGGTCACAACCGATAGTGGCGAGTAAAGGCGAGGGCTCTCAGGAAAATTGAGAGGGGCCGATTTCCAATCGGCCGCAGGTTGGCAACCTGCCCCACGGAGTTAGTGCGGCTTTTCCAGTTCTTCAATGCGTTTTTCGAGCGGGGAGGGTTGCGGGTCCAGGGCGGCGGCGCCACGCAGGTAGCGGAGCATTTCGGAGCCGTCTTCGTCTTTCGGCAACTCCAGTTTCTGTCCGCGATGCAGGGCGAAGTCTTCGCCGCCGTCGACTTCCAGGCATGCCACGCGGCCGGAATTGTCATAGACCCGTGAAAGGCCCACGTCCACCAGCAGCACCTTACCGCCAAAGCGCGGCATGATCGCGGCTTGGGTGGATGTGTGGCCGATGACGATGCGGTCTACATCGAAATTCTTGAGGATCTGGTTTACCAGGGGCTCGAGCTGCTGCTCGTCGCCGGTGGCGAGACCGGTGTACCAAAGCGGCCCTTCGTCATCGGTGACGATGCCGCCCTTCCACTGTGCCAGTCCTTTCAACTCGTCGCGCACCTCGTTGTCGAGCGCATTGAGCGACCACGCGGCATATTTCGGACCCAGGCCGGCGTGGACGAAGAGGGTACGGCCGATTTTGATGGCCGCGTTGTGGGAGCGGATCCAGCGGCCGTAGACGCCATCGGCGGAAAATGCCGCCTGGCGCTCGGCGAAGCCGGCCGAGTGTGCCCCTGCAGAGTCCCAGTATTCATCCGGACGGGCGGCATCGGGGAGGGAAGAGTCGGCACGCTCGGCGAATCCCTCGTAGGAAGCCTGTGTTGGCGCATTACCGGCGTAGGAGGCGAATTCCGCGGCGGGAACGTAGTTCCAGTCGCCGTACACGTTCATGGCTTCATGGCTGCCGACGAGCACGTGCACGGCCCCGCCGGCGGCCGCGGCCTGCTTCTCCAGTTTCTGCAACAGGTCCATCAAGGCGCGGGAATCGGGGCCGCCATCCAGCAGGTCGCCCATCTGCACCAGGTGGGTTTTGCCGCCGATCCAGTTGCCTTCGCCATCGATAATCCCTGCAGATTCGAGGACGGTGACGAACTGCTCGTAATCCCCGTGTACGTCGCCGATGGCAATAACGCGGTCCACTGCCGGCCAGGTGTTCGGCACGTCGGAGGTCTCGCGGGCTGGAGCTGCCGGGTCAGCGGCGGTGGGTTTACCGGGTGCGGGCGGCGCCGCGGGCGATGTGGCGGGAGCGGTGGCCGCGCCTCCGGTGGCGGGTGGCGGCTTAAACAGGTGCGATTGGTCGAAAGGCGGCGGAGTAGTGGGGTTGGAAGGCTGCCACGATTCGGCGACCGTTTCCGCTTTCTTCTTTTCTCGCTGGCTCAGCTTTTCCGTAACCCAGGCGATCAGCTCGACGCCGCGCGGTTCACCGCGCTTTCCCGCTCGCGAGAACCACGCATAGGCCTGGATGAGGTCGCGTTTGACTCCCTGGCCGTTGTAATAGAGCACGCCCAGGTTGACCATAGCCGGCGCATAGCCTTCATCGGCCGCCTGGCGGTACCACTTCAAGGCTTCGGCGTAATCCTGTTGCACGCCGCGGCCAACGTCGTACATGAAACCAATGCTGAAGGCTGCGCTGGGGAATCCTTCTTCGGCGGCCTTGCGATACCATTTTTCCGCTTCCGTGTAATTCCGGAAGTTTTCGCTTTCATAGTAGACGTTGCCGAGACCAAGAGCGGCGGCCCTCACACCCTGGTCGGCGGCTTTGAGGAACCATTTGGCGGCCTCCTGGGGGTCGGCAGCCGTGCCTTGCCCGTTGGCATACATGATGCCCAGGTTGTACTGGGCGGCAGCCACGCCCTGGTCGGCAGCCTTGCGATACCATTCAATCGCCTTGGCGTAATCCTGCGGCACGCCTTTGCCCGCGGCATAAATCAGACCGAGGTTGTATTCGGCGTGTGCGTCACCGGCCTGGGCCATTGGTTCCCACTGGGCCAGAGCCGAGGCGAAATCACCACGCTGATACGCCTCCAATCCCACTTTGAAATCCGCCGCCACTCCGAGGACGGCGAACGAGATCAAGATTAGTCCAAGCCGTTTCACTACCGGGTTTCGTGCAGGTGGCATTCCTGAGTTGGATTCGTCACAAACGGCAGGAGCGGACCCCGAGGCGGCCAGTGCGATGCCGCCTCGCGCCGATCGGGCCGCGCCGGCATCTTTATGGTTTCCTTACGCAATTCTTATGCGTCCTTTAGGCGATTCCGGGCACAATTCGTAGTATGGAACCCGGCAACTTACGTGGCGCGCTGCTGCTGGTAGCGCTGATTGTTGTGCTTGTCTCGATGCTGGCCGGAAGCCGGCTCGGGCTTTCCCGGAAGGCCGGGACCCTGTTACTGGCGTTGGGCGGAACGGTGCTCTTCTTCATCGGGGCGCTGCTTCACCCCTGACGGGCTCACCACAGCAGCTTCAGCCCGAACTGAATCTGCCGTGAGGTGGTGGACGTGGCCGTGATCACACCCGCGGTGGGCGACACCCCGGAAGTCGCGGACGTGTAAACCACCGTGTTCGGCGTAGCGAAGTTGGCGCGGTTCAACAGGTTGAAGAATTCGGCCCGAAACTGCAGACGAAGCTTCTCCGTAATCGGTGTGTTTTTCATAGCCGAAAGATCGACCGTCGCAATGCCCGGTCCGATGAGCGTGTCGCGCCCGACATTGCCGTAGGTGCCCGCCGGCGGAGCCACGAAAGCATTGGGGTTGAAATACTGGTTGGGACTTCCCTGAATGACTGGTTCTTGAAAGGAAGGGTTCCAGGAAGGGCGCACAGGGTTTCGGCTGTCGCCGTCGTTGGAAGGGTTGTATCCCAACTGCGGTGTGAACGGCAAGCCGGATTGCAGTGTGACGATTCCGCCCACAGTCCACGCCGCGGCAACAGCGTGTGCTACTCCGTGGGCATGCCTGGCGAGGGGAAGTTCGTACGTTCCATTCAACACCGCCGATTGGCGGACATCATAGGTGGAAAGACCCCAGTCCAGGCGCGGATTGGACGGGTACATGACGAAGCCGGGCGCATTGGCGCCCACACTGCTGTTCCAGGCGGTCCCGTCGTCGAGGCTCTTCGCGAACGTATAGACACTACGAAATTGCAGCCCGCTGTGAAAATGACGCGTAAAATCGACTTCCAGCGCGTCATAGCTGCTGTTACCATTCGACCACCAGGTAGTGGTATTGGCCACCGCCGGGTTGGCGAGCGGCGAACCGGACGGATAGTAGAGCGTTCCCGCGGCCAGGCCGGCCGGGCAGGGCGCCGCCGGACAGATTGTGGGAGTCGGCAGGTTCGCATCGAGGGAGAGGATCTGGTGATAGCCGCGCGATCCGACAAATCCAGCGCTAAACGCCAGCGAGGGCGTAATCTCCCGCTCGATTTTGATGGTGTAGGATTCGACCGCCGGAATCTTGGCATTGGGCTGAATTCCGCTCGGGGAGATCAGCGCGCCGGAGGGCAGCGTGGCTCCGGGCGCGATCAACAGATTTGTGGCGGAGATGTTCTTCAGCGTGATGGTCGTGTTGAACGGCGCATTCTGATCGAGGCGGTAGCTAAGCGCGTCAAGCTGCGCGTAAAACATGCCGAAACCGGCGTGAATGACCGTCTTGTGATCTTCAAACGGGCTCCAGGCCAGGCCGAAGCGCGGCTCGGGAAGAAACCTGGCGTGGTTCACGGTAAACACGGAGCTGCCCACGTGCGGCTGCGTCTCGATAACGCCATTGGCATCGAACAGGAAATTGGACGCGCGCCCGTGCGCTTCGGTCATGCCGTTGGAATGCTCGGCGCGGAAGCCGACCGAGATTTCCAGATTGCGGCGTAGCTGGATGGTGTCCTCGACATATTCCGCAGCCTCGACCGATCGCCAGCCCAGGGGGGTGGAATTCGGAACCACGGTGAAGGTTGAAATATTGCCCTGAAGGAAGCTGGTGAGGCTGCTGAATGAAGCCTGGCCGTATTGATACTGCGCCAGGTCGTCGTTGTTCTGGATGCGCTGCACCCAGACGCCGGCTTCGATGCGATGTTTGCCGCGGGTGAGACTGATCCGGTCCTCCCCGGTGAACAGGTTGCGCGCCACGGTGAGATTGCTGCCGGCGTTGGCGCCGGCGCCGGTGATCTGCGATGCGCCATTCAAGGCCGTGCCTCCGCCGATTACGATTGCACCGATC
>Ga0335073_10011932_pt1 | contig 12210 bp, 7 predicted proteins | sample Lox_Sample_22_FD_207093 | JGI IMG/M metagenome (GOLD analysis project Ga0335073, IMG submission 207093) | Soil microbial communities from Loxahatchee National Wildlife Refuge, Florida, United States - Lox_Sample_2.2 | ecosystem: Environmental > Terrestrial > Soil > Wetlands | place: USA: Florida... | reverse complement strand
CGAAGCTGTGAAGAATAGTCTCCGTCCACGCCCCACCGGGAGTTCCGGGAGGGGTGAGCTGGAACACGGTCCCAGATGCAGAAGCCGTCTCTAAATGGGAGACCCCGGCCGCAGTACCATACAGTACCCCGCCCGGGCCCTCAATCACGCCGTTGGGGTAAGATGAGTCGCTGCCTCCGGTGAAGACGTGCAGCAGACTCTCCGCCCAGGACTCGCTCGGCGACTGCGGGGACAGCAGTTGAAAGACGGTGCCGAAGCTGATTCCCCCGTACTGAGTAACCCCATAAATCGCACCGCCGGTGCCCGATGCGAGTGGCCCACGAGGCGCTTCGCCGTCCCCGGCAGCCCAGTCGAAACTGTAGAGCACCTGCTCGGTCCAGGTCCCCCCCTGCATGCCGGGAGGAGAGAGCCTGAAGACCACTCCGTTCCCGTACGCCCCACCGCTCCCGGCAGCGCCGTAAAGGGCGCCATTCAGTCCGACGGACAGCGTTCCGTCCGGGCCGTCCCCGCCGAGCCCATTTCCATTGGTCCCAGCGAAGGCCAATAGGGTGCTCTCCCGCCACACGGTTCCTGCGCTCGGAGGCGCTAAACGATATACGATGCCGTCGCCGCCACCCTCGTTGACCCCGTACAGCAGGCCCCCCGGTCCTATAGCCGGCACGGTTCCCACGGGCGCCTGCGCTTCGCCGTTCTGCGGATTGAAACTGTGTATTGGCGTGTACGTCCACGGGCCCCCGGCCATGGCAGGGGGCGCTAGCTCGTACACCACTCCTAACCCCGATATCCCGCCGAAGTTGGTCGTGCCAAAGAGTTCTCCGCCAGGGCTCACCGTCACCCCCGCCTCCGGTTGATAACCGAGTTCATTGCGTCCAAAGCTGTAGAGGGTATTAAGCGTCTGGGCGTGCGCCGCCAGGACTAAGCCCAGCCCAACCAAAAGACTGAACATCTTAACCGCGATCTTCATACAAAAAAGTCCTTTCAAGGAACCAGAGAAACCAATCCTTTGAGCTGCCCGCCTGATATTCCTATCCGGTTCCACTGCGCTAAAAGCTGCCGTAGCCTCGCACTCGCCAGGCTGTATTGGCGGCCCTGCATGGCTACGGTGACGGCGTTCAGGACATCGTCATCATCATTCGGGTTATCCGGGTAGATCGGCGCGCAGGCACCGAGTAAGTTCGCTCCATACAGCGACGCGTCCGTCACTCCCTGGCGGGAAAGATACGGCAGCAACGAGGCGAAAAAGTTCTGATTGAATGAGTTCCAGATGCATGACTGCATTCCGACAATGGCGCACCCCTCCCCAGTCGGACCGACGCTGGTTCCATTTGCATAGGTCCAAGCCTGCGGGCCGAACTCCTCGACGAAGACACTGTGCGCCGTCCCACCCGACGTCCCCTGGAAAAGCCCAATCGTGTTCCCGTAGCTCGTCAAGCTACCGGAGTCGAACGAGTACATGTCCAGCCCGAGATATACCGTCCCGGAATTATGGGTTGCCGGTACGTTCGCCTCAAAGTAGGCCGCATAGGCCGCAGATCCCATCTCCCTTAGGTTCACTGTCACGCCGTAGTTGATGCCGGCGGGCACGTCGCTCCAGCTCGGGAGGTCCACGGTGAAGAACTTGTCGAGGAAGTTGACCCACCAATCCTCGGGGCAGGTCTGATAGTTGTACGAGTTCGATCCGGTGGATTTAGCCCCACAACTCTGCTGCTGCACGACGACGCCAGGGGTTGTGTTGCAATCGGTGGCTCCCGAGTTTTCGACGTACTCCCCCCACTGTGCAGCAGATGTGGTCGGCTCATGCACGGGCACGAACCGGTCACCGGGCACCAGCCATTGCGACAGCATGTAATGGTAGGCAGAGCGGCCACCGAGGCCGGCGATGCTGGCACCTGCCACACAGGTATGCCAGTCGCTCACGCCACTGCCGTAGCTTGTGCCTGGGATCGTCCCAGAGTTGATGGCGTTACCCATCAGCGTCGACTCGCACGCGCCCCCGATCCCTCCGACAGTGCCCACACCAGGACCCGACGTCGGGCACCCGACATCCCCACACGAAGGATCGGCATTCCCGTTGCCGGTCGTGTAGTAGGCCGGGTTGATCGACACCTTCATCCCGAGCGCATGTGCGTGGTCGATCGCGCCTTTATACAGTGCGAGGCAGGATGCGTGGTATGCCACAAGGCATTCCAGGTCCACCTCGATGTTAACGATGCTCATACCGGCGTCATGCATCGCATCCACCCACGAATTCCATGCCGGCTGGTTGTCGTACTCGCCGCTGCGAAAGAACGGGTTCGCGATCACCAAATGGCCGCCGGCAAGCAGGGGAGGCGCGGGCACACCCGCCAGCACCGAGGGAACGGCGGTTTGCGCCATCGAGGCGAAGTACCCGTTCTGGGTGTTGAGATAGGTGGTCAGGTCCGGCGCCCAATACACCGAGGTCGTGAACCCTTGGTGGACGCTGGTGCTGCCGTCGTTGACCTGGATGACATAACTGCTCACCATCGGGTCGAATGTGTTCTGGAACAACGCTGGAAAGTTGCAAGGCTGAGCAAGTGTGGTCGGGCTGGGATTGTTGTAGTAGCTGGCGCAACCAGTCGGAGTGCCAGAGAGCAGCCCGGTTGCTGTGGTGAGCGAGAGGCCAGCCGGAAGACCACCGGCCAACACGCTCCAGGCGTACGTACCGGAGCCGCCGGAAGCAGTGAAGGTGAACGAGTACGCCGTACCGACGGTCCCGGTCGGAATGCTGCCCTGCGTCGTGGTGATCGTGAGGCTGCCTTGGCCCGCCAGAGGTGTCGCGAACGTCAGAAAGAGCAGCAACTTTGGCGGCGAGCTGCGAAGCTGCCAACTCAGCCACAAGAGCCTCACGGCTTCACCACCTCGATTTCGGCAACGTAGAACGTTGCCGAGATGCTACCTGAACTGGACTGCCCGGTCAGCTCGACTACGTTGCTAACGCTGGTATTCACGCTGGACGTTGCGGTGGTCGTGCTTAGGGCGTTAGTTACGTTGAAGGCTCCGGTTGAGCCGCCGCCGGGCACGCATGCCAGGTTCAACTCGGCCAAGGCAGACGTTCCGCCACTCTGAATCGTAACCATACCGTCCAGCGAAAACGGTGCCCCCGAAGCCGAGCTGCTCACGGCAGGGCTGCTGTTGGTGATGATATTGCCGCTGAGCGAGGACGTCCCGATGCGGACCCTGAACGTGTAATTTCCGGAAACGGACGCACTTAGCTGGCCATAAGCCTTGACCCGAAAAGTGGTCCCGGCCTGCATAGTCCCGGAAGGAATCGTGCATCCGAGCACCTGCAGTTCGGCGTTGGTGATCGCGGAAGTCGGCGACGTAAGTGCGTTACAGCCGCCGATGTACTGCTGGTGGGGCGCGCCGGACGTATCGATATAGCTTACAAACTCGCCCGTGTTCTGCGAAACGGACTCCACGCCGCCCAGCGTGGAGGATGTCGGCGCGGGCAGGCGAGCCGCCGCCAGCGTGCCGCTGCTGATATTCGCGGCATTCGTGGTGTCGGTAGTAGCCGACGCGGCGAACGCTACCCCATTCGTCTTCGTACATGTCACCGCGTTACTGCCCGAGGTCGAACAGTCGCCGCTCAGCTCCGCCGCGCTCATCGGAGAGCCGCCCCGGACCAAGCCGCTCAGTGTGGTGGCCGTGCCAGTGCCGCCGTAGCCAACGGCCAGTGGCGTATTCGTCCACGTCATTGGCCCACTGCCTGCCGCGCTCGTCAAGAACGCGCCCGTGGTCCCCGCGGCCGCGGGAAGGATGAAGTTGTAAGTGCCCGGGGTAGCAGGCGGTTGGACCGTAACCGTCCCGCTGCTACTGCCCGACAAAACGATGCTATTTCCGGAGCCACCCGCCAGATTTCCGGAGGATGTCACGCCCCACAACGGCGACGCGCTGTGGTTCTCCACCGTCCAAATGTTTCCGCTCTGGCTGGCGCCGCCCTGAATCGTTTCGCTGGTGGTGTTACCGCCGGTGATCAGGACACTGGTGTTGTTGGAGTTGGTGTCCGACACCTCCCAGGTGGCTGCCGGGTTGACCCCGCCGACACCCCAATAGTACGGCCCCGTAGAGCTGCCCTCGGCCATGCGCACCATGGCGCTGATGTAGTTTCCACTCGCATCAACCGCCATCGGGACCGGTAACGGCCAGTCCCCTGAAGAGCCGCTATCGAACCAGATAGTCCCGTTTCCGGTCGCGGGACGGTTTGGCGCTACCGTCGTCAGCATGTTGATGACGCCGGTGATGTACGTCGATACCGCCACCGACGATCCGCTGCAACTGGCATACCCGCTGCCGCTGGTGGGAATCACATAGGCTGCTGTCGGTGCGCTGGTGTAGCCACCCCCGCCGGTTATGATCGTGAGGGCCGTATTGGCCGCGATGGCATTCGTATTAGTCAGGGGCACCGAAGCGGTGGCCAGCGTGGCGCCGCCGGGAATCCCGATAACGCACAGTTCGCCCGTACTACCAGTAGCGGATATCCCCGACGTATACGTGCCTCCGCCGACACCGGAACCGGCATTCAGGCTGGCAGTGGCAGTAACATTGCCGCTGCTATCCACGGTTAGAACATTCGTTTGCGCAACAATGGGAGCGGAGAAGAGTACCGGCACGATCAGGCCAAAAAGCCAGAACCTGCCCCCCCCCCGGCGGAACGCGAAATGGCGGCCGAAGGACATAGTGTAGTGATTGATACCACATCCTTCGCGCGGGTGTCAAGAAAAGTAAGTACTAGACTACTCAGCCTCCGCGCGTAAACCTCCGTCACACTAAATCCACCACGTAACCATCCCTGCAATCTAACTTTGATAGTAAGGACGCCAAGCACTTATCACAGCGAGTAACTTCAGATCCACCACCGGCTCGGCAGCGCAGGCGCTCACCCAAGGGCCCGTTCAATGTGGGCCAATCAGTTGAGAAATGGACAGGGCGGGCGGAACGGGAAATGGCACGCCTCCGTTTTGCGCGTGTTCCGCAGAAGAAAAGTAAGTACGAACGCGGTCCAGTCTCCGCGCGTGTACCTTGGTCATGCCAGATCCACTAAGTATCCGCCCGCGCGAGATAGCCGCCAATAATGATGAGCTACTAACCGGCAGCCCAATTACCGCCACCGGAACAATTTCAGCGCAATCGGAAAACACACCACCAGCCACACGCTCAGCACCAGTAACTGCCCCGAGACCTGGGCCAGCCCGGCGCCCTGCAGCATGTTCGCCCGCAGCGCGTCGATCGCGGCCGTCAACGGCAGCGCCTTGATCAGGGGTTGCACCACGTCCGGAAATCGCTGCGCGGAGAAGAACACGCCAGAGACAATCCACATCGGCATCATCACCAGGTTCATCAATCCCGATGCCGCTTCGATGGTCTTCACGCGCGAAGCAATCAGCAATCCCAGCGCGCCGAACGACAGGGATGTCAGCACGCAAATCGCCGCCAGATCGATGACCGATCCGCGCGCCGGAACTTTGAAAACCAGGACGCCGAAGCCCAGCAGAAATCCCACTTCGATCACCAGCATCACCAGCCGCGAAAGCAGGAACGACAGCAGGTAATAAGGCCGCGGCATGGGCGTGGCGATCAGCCGCTTCATCAGCTTGCGCCGCCGCGCATCCACGATCGCAAAGCCCATGCCCCAAATCGCGCTGCCCATCAGGTTCATGCCCAATAGCCCGGGGATCAAAAAATCGATGTAGCGCGATCCCGGCTCGCGCAGCAGCCGGTCCGCCGCCGCCACCGGATCCACGCGCCCCGCCGCTTTCTCGACCGCGCGGTCGGCCAGCATGCGCGCCGTGCGCCCTTCCGGATTCGTATCGTCGTAGCGGTACACCACCGCGCCGTCCGCGCCAGGCTCGGCCAGCAGCGCGATCTTGCCCGTGCGCAGGGCTTCCTCGGCCGCCGGCGCGGACAACTGCTGCACGTCGAGCAGCTTATCCTGGCGCAAAGCCTGCGCGAGCTGCGGCGTCACCGTGGCGACCTTCAGCACGTCCGCCGGCCGGTTGCGAAACGCCACGCCCAAGCCTGCTGCCAGCAGGATCGGGAAAATGAAAACCCAAAACATGGCTTCCGGCTCGCGCAAGAATTCGCGGAAGCGCGTCAGCGTCAGCTCCACCAGCGGATGGCTCGCCGCTCCGTCCATGCGCGGCGCTTTGGCCGCCATTTCTTTCGCCGGAATTCCCGGAATCGCGGTCGTGTCACTCATCTCGCAAATGCCGTCCCGTCAAGGTGACGAAGACGTCCTCCAGGCTCGCGGAATGCGTCCGCAGCTCCGTCAAAGGTACCCCTTGCCGCGCGAGTTCCCCCAGCAGCGCCGGCACGGTGCGATGCAGCGCGGTCACCTGCAGCAGCACCGTCCCGTTCTGCGTTTGCACCTCGCGCACCCCTTCCAGACTGCGCAGCGCCGCCAATTCCAGCGCACGCGCCGCGCCGCCGGCCGAAAACTCCACTACGTGTTCCACGCCGATGGATGCGATCAATTCCCGCGGCGAGCCCAGCGCGATCGTCTTGCCGTGATCCATAATCGCCACACGGTCGCACAGCCGCTCCGCTTCGTCCATGTAGTGCGTCGTCAACAGAATGGTACGGCCCTGCAGCTTGAACTGTTCGATCAAATCCCAAAGCTGCCGGCGCGCCTGCGGATCGAGCCCGGTGGTCGGCTCATCCAGAAACAAAAAGTCCGGATCGCCCACCAGCGCGCAAGCCAGTGCCAGCCGCTGCTTCTGCCCGCCCGAAAGTCCGCCCACCCGCGCGTTGCGCTTCTCCGCGAGCTGCACCAGCGTCATCACGTCCACCGGCGCCGGACCATGCCGGAAGAAGCTGCGGAACAGGCTAATGGTTTCGAACACCGTGACCTTGTCGGGGAACTGCGTCTCCTGCAGTTGGATGCCGAGGCGCTGCCGCAGCTCACCGGCGTTCGCACTCCAATGCAGACCCAGCAGCTCGACCTCGCCCGAATCCGCCTCGGTCAGGCCTTCGCAGATCTCGATGGTGGTGGTCTTCCCCGCGCCGTTCGGCCCCAGCAAGCCGAAGCATTCGCCGGCGCCCACTTCCAGATCCAGTCCGTCGACTGCCACGACGTCCTTGAAAGCCTTCCGCAGATTGCGCACACGCAGAGTGGCCGTAGTCGACGTGGAAGGCATTCTTCCAGTATCCGCCATGACCATACTGCGGTCAAACGCGGCAAAACCGGACAGCAGATCCCACAAGCGGACAACGCGCCACGCCCCGCAGCGTCCCGCAGCAGCGGATTAAGGCAATCGGATTGCACCGTAACCACTACCATGACCCTCCTCAAGGACCTGCATTACGCTGCCCGCATTCTGCGCCGCAGTCCCGGATTTACCATCACCGCGATCCTGACCTTGGGGTTGGGCATCGGCGCCAACACGGCCATCTTCAGCGTGGTGAATGCCACGCTCCTGCGCCCGCTTCCCTTTCCGCACCCCGAACGCATCGTGGCCATCCAGAACCAGTACAAGGCGCTGGGGCTCGATTCCGCCTCGGACTCCGTCGCCGATTACGTCGATTACCGCCAACAGCGCCACTTGTTCTCCGAAGTCGCGGCCATCGATACGAACGATGTCAACCTCACCGGCGTCGACCGCCCGGAGCGTTTGCAGTGCGGCGAAGCCACCTCCGGATTGTTCAACGTGCTCGGCGTGCAGCCGGTGCTCGGCCGCGTTTTCACTTATGACGAAGATCAGCCCGGCCGGAATCAGGTAGTCGTGCTCACCACGGACCTGTGGAAGCGCCGCTTCGGCGGCGATCCCGCCATCATCGGCCGAACTATTCACCTGAACGACAAACCGTACACCGTGGTGGGCATCGTGCCCTCGATCCTGCGCTGGTTCGCGCCGCTGGATGCTTGGATTCCCACCGGATTCACGCCGCAGGATATGGCCCCCGCGCGCCGCGGGGATCAGTTTTTGTTCGTGCTCGCACGGCTGCAGCCGGATGTTTCGCTCGCGCGCGCCCGCGCCGGCATGGCCGCCTTCGGCCACACGCTGGCGAAGCGTTTTCCGGACAATTATCCGCCGTCAAGCGGTTGGGCCATCCGCGTGGATTCGCTCAACGAACTGCTGGTCGGCGATGTGCGCGGCGGCCTGATCGTGCTGCTTGCCGCGGTGGGCTTCGTTCTGTTGATCGCCTGCGCCAACGTGGCCAACCTGCTGCTTTCCCGCGCGGCGGCCCGTACCCGCGAGCTTTCCATCCGTGCCGCGTTGGGTGCGGCGCGCTGGCGCATCGCCCGCCAACTGCTCACCGAAAGTGTCCTGCTGGGTGTCGCGGGCGGCGCCGCCGGGCTGCTGTTCGGCGCCTGGGGGATGGGATTGCTCGTCAACTACGGCCCGCAGCAGTTGCCGCGCCTCGATGAAGTCACGCTCGATGGCCGTGTGCTGGCGTTCACCGCCGCCATCGCCATCCTCACCGGCATCCTGTTTGGCCTCGCGCCGGTGGTGCAGCTCGCTGCCGGCAATCTGCACGACATGCTGAAATCCGGAGCGCGCGGTTCCTCCGGCGGCGTACGCCGGCAGCGCACCCGCAGCGTGCTGGTGGTTTGCGAGGTGGCGCTGTCGCTGGTGCTGCTGGTCGGCGCGGGACTGTTGCTGCGCAGCTTCAATCGCCTCGCGCGCGTCGATCCCGGATTTCGCACGCACCACGTGCTCACCTTCAGCGTCTCCCTGCCGCCCGCCGGCTATGCCACGCTGGCGCGCACTTCCGGCTTCTTCCACGCGCTGCTCGATCGCGTCGCGTCGCTGCCGGGCGTCACCGCCGCGGGCGCCGTGAATCCATTGCCGTTCAGCGGCAACAACAGCTCCGGCTCGTTCCTCATCGAAGGCGTGAATGTGCCCGCGGGCGCCACCGCGCCGCATGCCGATCAGCGCGTGGTCAGCCCGGACTATTTCAAAGCCATGGGCATTCCGCTGCGCCGCGGACGCCTGTTGACCGATGCCGATCGCGAAGGCGCGCCGCTCGCCGTAGTCATCGATGATGCCTGCGCGCGGCAATACTGGAAAGCTCAGGACCCCATCGGCCGGCATCTGCGTCTCCCCGGCGCCTCGAGCCCGTGGGCCACCGTAGTGGGAATTGCCGGGCATGTCCGCCACAACGCCCTGGACGATCAATCCCGCAAAGCCACCTTCTACTGGTCCTATTTGCAGAAGCCCGCGCAGTCGCTCGCCTTCGTCGTGCACACCGCCAACGATCCGCGGCCGCTCGCCAACGCCGTGGAAAGCGCCGTATCGTCCCTCGACAAAGACGTGCCGGTCTTCGACATCAAGACCATGGATCAGCGCGTGTCCGCCTCGCTCGCCAACCGGCGCTTCGCGGCCTGGCTGTTGACGGTCTTCTCCTCGATCGCCATGCTGCTGGCCGCCGTGGGACTCTACGGCGTGATGACCCAGACCGTCCTGCAGCGCAGCCGCGAGATCGGCGTGCGCATGGCGTTGGGCGCCCAGGCGCGCGATGTGCTGCGCATGGTTCTGCGGCAGGGAGCCGTGTTGATCGCGGTGGGTGTCGCGGCCGGATCGCTGGTGGCGCTCTTGCTGACTTCGTTGATGAAGTCGCTGCTCTTCGGCGTCAGCCCGGCCGATCCGCTGACTTTCCTGGGCGTCGCGGTGCTGCTGATTGCCGTGGCCCTGATCGCGACTTATCTGCCCGCCCGCCGCGCCACCCGCATCGATCCGGTGACTACCTTGCGCTATGAATAGCCCGCGATAACCAAAGTAGACTGGAGCGCCGCCGCCATCGCCGGGGATAATCGGAGAGGAACAGTGTCCCAGCCATCCGAGCGCGCATTTCCCACGCCATCCATCGGCCTGTTTTTGGGGCTGCAAATCCTCGACGTGCTCACCACCGTCGTCGGCTTGCAGCACGGCGCGCGCGAGGGCAGTAACTTCATCGGCCACCTGTTGCAGACCGGACCCCTCAGCGGCCTGATCATCTCGAAGATCCTGGCCGCTGGCCTGGCCGCCTTCGCCGTCTTCTTGAATCGCAAACGTCTGCTGGTGTTTCTGAATTTCTGGTTCGCGGCGATCGTGGCATGGAACATGCTGGCCATCTGCCTGCAATTCGCGCGCTAGGTAGCACTATAAAGATCCAACAGCAACCGCCGATAAGATAAGGTGGACTCGATACCGGCCGTTGTCGCGATTGTGCGGGATGCCGCCAGCCTGGAAACCATTCAAACCACGCTGGGCGAACAGGGCATGGAGGTACGGACGGCCGGCGGCGCGGACGCCGGTTGGGATCTGATCCGCCGCGCGCATGCGGACGCCATCTTGGTGGATTCCGAGATCGCGCGTGGAACGCACCTGCTCGAGAGCATCGCCGATTGGGATCCGGGCGCGCAGGTGCTGCTGCTGACGGATCACTACACGTCGGAATCGGCGGTGGAGGAGATCCAGCACGGCGCCTGCGACTGTTTGCGCAAGCCGGTCGCGCCCGAGGAGTTGCGGCAGCGCGTGACGCAATTGCTCGAGGAGGCCAAACTACGGCGGCAGACGCTCGAACTGGACGAACGGCTGCTCGAGAATTACCGCTTTCATGGCATGGTCGGCCGCAGCCCGCAAATGCTCGAGATTTTTGCGCGCATCCGGCGGGTAGCGCCGCATTACCGGATTGCGCTGGTCAGCGGCGCGACGGGCACCGGCAAGGAATTGGTGGCGCGTGCGCTGCACGATCTGAGCCCGGTGGCGGCGCGGCGTTTTGCGATCTGCAATTGCTCGGCGATCGTCGAAACGCTCATGGAAAGCGAATTGTTCGGGCACGTGCGCGGGGCCTTCACGGGCGCCACGCAGGATCGCGTGGGGTTGTTCGAATACGCGCATGGCGGCACGGTGTTCCTGGATGAAATCGCCGATATGCCGCTGGCCACGCAGAGCAAACTGCTGCGCGTGGTGCAGAACCAGGAAGTGCAACGGGTGGGCTCGCCGGACACGCGCAAGGTGGACGTGCGGGTGATCGCGGCCACCAATCGCGACATGCGCGCCCTCGTGGCTGCCAACCAGTTTCGCGAGGATTTGTACTATCGGCTATCGATGGTGGAGCTGACGATGCCGCGCCTGGCCGATCGCAAAGAGGATCTGCCATTGCTGGAGCGGCATTTCGTCGATCGATTCGCGCGCGACTACCGCAAGCGCATCGGAGGTATCTCGCGGAGGGCGCAGACGGTGCTGTCCCGCCACAACTGGCCTGGGAATGTGCGCGAACTCGAGAACGTGGTGGGCCACGGCTGCATGATGGCGGAATCGGAATTCATCGACGTGCGCGATCTGCCCGGCTATCTGCGCGGCGAAGCGGGGGGCTCGCCGGCGAATGCGCCGGACCTGATCCCGCTCGCCGAGCTGGAGCAGAACTATACGCGGCATGTGCTGGAACGCGTGGGCGGGAATAAGCTGCACGCGGCGCAGGTGTTGGGCATCAGCCGCGCGACGCTTTACCGTATTCTGCGTGACGGCGCGGGCGTACCAAAAGCGTCCGGCGATTTTTCAAGTTGGGCCAGGCCGGCGGCGCGAATCCAAGTTCAATAGGCTAGCGCGATCCGGACGGAAGGGCCATGATCGTTTTCGCTTCAACGGGATTACCCTTTTCGTGCACGCGCGGCACGCGCCAGCAAATCCGCCATGTTCGGGTCGTTGGCGGCGTGGCGCGCCCACCCCTCCGCGGTCGCGTTCCAGCGATAATCGTGAATCGTCATATCGATGCCGCGGTCTATGAGAAACCGCGCTGCTTCGTAGTTCGCGTGGACGGCGCACTCATGCAGGATGCTGGCCGGCTCGTGCGTGCTCCAGTCCGTGTTGATGTTGGCTCCGTGCTCCAACAGAAAGTCCGCAATCTCAAACTGGCGATTCATGCACGCCCATGCCAAAGCGACGTCCAGGACATGCTGGGCGTTCGGGGGTATCCAATGAAGATTCCGGAGCCAGGCAGGATGGTTGGCGGGGTGATGCTGACTGAGGCTCCCCAGCCGCGGATTGCCGGCCTCATCAAACCAACCCTTGACTCGCGCCATGTCCCCTATGCCGGCCGCGTGAGGGAGATCGTCGGGCAGCGGCCAAATCTGAGTCAGTAGAGGGATGAGATGCGCGTTCCCGTACTCCAGCGCGAATTCCAGCGCGGACGTAGGCGGGCGGTTCGCCATCAGCGCGGGACTGAGATCGATCAGTCGCGCGATGAAAGGTCCCCGATCGTGGTAGG
>Ga0335073_10011931_pt1 | contig 12211 bp, 11 predicted proteins | sample Lox_Sample_22_FD_207093 | JGI IMG/M metagenome (GOLD analysis project Ga0335073, IMG submission 207093) | Soil microbial communities from Loxahatchee National Wildlife Refuge, Florida, United States - Lox_Sample_2.2 | ecosystem: Environmental > Terrestrial > Soil > Wetlands | place: USA... | reverse complement strand
CGTTACTGGTCGCCGGCGGAAGTACGCAGCGTCGTGGGACCCTGGCGGTGACGGCCGGGCCCGGCGGGCGGGCGGCGCAGCGAGCTCGCGATCGCGTGCGCCTTGGTGGGCCCGCCCGGTACGGCGTACAGGCTTCCGCCGTTCCCGTCATGCGCGACGTCGTCCGTCACCGTGGCGGTCGCGCCGATCGCGCGGAGTCCCGCGGTGATCGCCTCCACGGTCGCCGCGCAGTCGTGCGCGCCGGCCTGGTCGGCGATGAGGTCATTCGCTCCCACGGCTGCCACGAGGTGCTCGGTGCCGCGTGTCGCCTCAATGCCCGTATAGCTGTCGGCGCCGTCACCGTCGACCACCGTCACCGTCCAGCCCTCGGTGGCCAGGGCAGCCCTGGTGGTCTCGGCGAGCACCGCGCGCTGCTGGATCGCCTGCTGGTCAGCCGCGCTCATGGCCGGCGTCCCGCGCATGGCCGAGCCCGCGGTCATGGCGCCCTGGGGCGCCATCGCGCCCTGGGTGCCCAGACTGCGACCACTGCCCTGCATCGATCCCTGCCCGTGTGTCAGCACCTGGTACAGGTTGAGGTTGAGGACGCGGATCCGAGTGGTCCTGCTCATCGCCTTCTCCTTTTCTCGTGGGTTACAGCGGGTCGGTCCAACGGCGGGCATCGTCCGCCGGATCAGGTGCTGCGGGTGCGGGTGCGGGTGCGGTTGCCGGCCCGGGCGGGAACAAGTCGTCCGGGGTGACCGTCCGTGGCGCGGGCGGCCGCGGGGTCGTGTCGCCCATCGGAGGGACCGGGTGGCCCGTCGGCGCCGGGGACGCTGGGGGCGGAGCGGGCGCCGGGGGCGGAGTGGGCAACGCCCGCGGAACAGCAGGGCGGGCAAGCGCGGCCGGAGCCGGGTTGACGGCGTAGACGAGTTCCGGGTTGATGCCGAGTCGTTCCAGTTCAGTCTGGGTCTCCAGGGTGATCTGCAGCGGGATGGCGACGCTCTGCTGGTCGAGGGCGTCGATCTGGGACCGGACCCGCGCGATCTGGCTGCGCAGTCGCCGCCGTCGGCCGGCTGCGGCGAGGTACCCCATGGCGCTCAGCGCCGGAATGGCGGCCACGTCGGCCCCGAGCGTGACCGCGACCGCGAGCACCTGGTCCCGGACGGTCACCTGGGGAAGCCGACCCTGGATCTCGGTGATCGCCTCGTTGTCCGCCGTGATGTCGATCGCCGGCCTTCCCGCCTGCTTATCCAGGACGAGCTGCTCCTGTGCTTGCGCAAGCTGGTTTTTCAGCGGCACGGTGTCGTGCAGGGGCGCCCACGTTAGCTGTCCGTAGATCAGCAGGCCGGCGAGGAGGAGGACCGGGACGAGCGCGAGTTTGGGCCCGAGGTCCTTCCAGCCCCGCTCCGGCTTGATGTAGTGCGCGACGAGGAACGCGACGCAGACCTCGAGCGCAGCCAGCAGCAGCGCGTATACCCAGTCCAGCGTGACTGGGCCGGCCGTTAGCACCTGGAAGCTGGGCCCGAGCTGCGAAACGCTGATGAGCGCCAGCACGACCAGCATCACCGGCGCTGCCATCGTCAGCATCTGGTGCAGCCTGGAGACGGCCGGGGTGGCCGCCTCAACGTCGGCCGCTAGCTGGCCAACCTCCTTGCCGCGCTGCCGGCGAAGTTCCCGGATCGCGCCAAGTCCATGTTCGATGCGTGCCTTCTGCACGCTGATGTAGTGCTGGGGGTTCCTGGTCCGGCGCATGTCGACAGCGGCGGTTTCAGCTTCCTGCCGCGCGCGCGCCGCGGCGGCTTCCAACTCTCGCGTCGCGCGAGCGGTGGCATCCGCCTCCGCTGCCTGACGACGGTGGTCAGCGAGCTTGTCTCGCGTTAGCTGGGCTCCGTGGAAGGCGACGGCCCCGCCCAGCAGCACGCTCGCCGCCAGGATGATGAACATGAACATTCATGACCTCCAGAAGGAGAGGAAGGTCTGCGGCGTAACCGCGTCGGCGGACACGATCTGGACCGAGCTCGCGCCGTTCTTGATCAGGAACTGGCGCGCGGCGGCGAACCGCTGGGGGCAGGCCGCGGAAACGTTGTTCGGGCAGATGCCCACAACGAGGACTGTGGCCCCGGCCAGGTGCAGGCCGACGACCGGCTCGTTGTTCTGCATGTCCGAGATCACCGCCAGCCGCGTTGCCGGACCGGCCGGGGAGCCGAGCTGGCTATCCGCGGCGGCGATGCAGCTGTAGATGGCGGAATTCGTGTTGCGGGCCACCTGGAAGTTGTGGATGTCCCGGGCCAGCGTGGCCGCGGCTCCGGTCGCCTGGGCGGCACTCTGCTGCCAGGCGGACTGCTCGCCCGTCCAGGTGTGGACGTCGGCGTCGAACGACGTGTCGGTCGGCGAAGGCTGCGGGGCCAGGGCGGCGACCGGCGGGATCGTGTAGTCAACGGTGGGGTAGTCGGTCGACCAGGACGTGGTCGTCACCGAGCGGAGGACGAAGTGCAACCCAGGCTGGGCCGGGACGCCGCTGCCAGAGTCCGCGGGCGGGCTCACCACCCACGCGGCCGCCGCCTGGGCGATCATGGCCTGGATGCGGGGTGCGTAGTAGCCCGCTAGTGAGCCGGTACCGTCTGAACACGCGGCCGCCTGCGTGATGGGCAACGAGGCTGCCGTGTTCGCGCCCGCGGCTGGTGACGTGCTCGCCGCGGAGACGGGCGGGTTCTGCGCCGCCGAAGTTCCGAGCGAGCCGCATGCGCTGACGGCCGCCAGCACAGGAATCGCGACGACGGCTACTCCCCGTGCGGCCGCCGACGAACGGTGCTTCTTAATAGACCGGCCCATGCCCTGCTCCTTCGGTCCGCCCGGCCGGGGCGATGCCAGATCGCGCTTATGCGCGGTTGCAGGTACAGACGCAACTGATTTCGGGCAGCGACAAGCTCCGCGAGATAACGCTTGTCGCATCCCGGCGCGGTTTGCGTCTACTCGGGTGACGGTCAGTACGAAACGCGGCGACGCGCGCTGCCGTCAGTCACAAGCCGCCGGTGGCGCCAACGCTTGGGGGGCTGGCGCCACCGGCCTCTTTCGTAGGAATTCAGCGGCTCGCGCGTCCAGTGACGCGTTCGGTGTTGATGCGGGCCGGGATCTCCCCGAGTAGCAGGTTGAGGTCCGCCGAGTCGCGCAGCACATGGGCGCCGGCCACGTCAATCGACAGGTCCCGCCGACCGGTCGCGGCCACCTCGTCGAGCACGTCCAGCCGAACCCGGGACAGGTGCGGCTGGTTCACCACGATCAGGATGTCGCGCGCGCCGGACATCGCGGTCTGTATCCACTCGCGGATCGTGGATCGCGATGTTGGCCGAGCCGGGCGCGCCACGCCATCGCGGTCGCGCCGGACGGGCGCCCCGTTCAGGATACGGAGCACCGGGATCGCGCCGGATGAGCTGTACGTCTCGATGACGGTCGTCCTGCGGCCAAGCTCGTTCACTACGGCCCCGGTCGAGGTATCGACCGTGACGCTGTCCAGCCTTGCGTCCGGCCAGAGCTTGCCGAGCAGCAGCCGCGCCAGGTCAGTCTCGCTCGGCGTCAGGATCCGGGCGGCCGTCAGCGAGTCGACGTCGTCCAGCAACGTGCGCTGGTAGACGAGCAATGGCGGCGGGCTCCAGCCCTTCGCGGCCGCGAACCGGCCGTCGGTGGCGAGAAGTTCGTCCAGGTCGCCGTCGCGGGCGAGACCGCTGTGCGGCCGCACTCCGGCCAGCACGGTCAGGCTGTCCGCGCGGACCCCGCTCGACCGGACGAGTTCCAGCCTGCGATACAGGCCGATGCCCGCCGCGCCCATGACGACCACCTGATCGTAGGATTCGCGATGCGGGTCGACGCGGTCGACGACCTCGAGTTCACGCAGCAGCGGCCAGGCCCTGTCCTTGATCTCCTCAGGAAACACTCGCTTCCCCGCGCCCGGCCCGTGCTCCGCGCCTAGCCAGCGGCGCTCCATGTGCGCGACAAGGGCCGCGTCGCTGCCCGGCCATTCCTCACCGAGGACGTCGAAAAGTTCGCGCAACGTCTCGCGGTGCCGCTCAAGGTAGCTCATTCTCCGTCCTTGGCGTCCGGCACGTCAGATGCCGCCGCGCCGAGGTCGGCGATCTTCCGCAGCAGCCGGGTCGCGTCATCTGGTTCACCGAGCAGGTAGCGCAAGCGCAGCGCCTCCCGCAAGTGCCTGATCACGCTGGGACGCTGCGTTTCGTACCCGGACTCTAGCAAGTAGGTCGCCGCCCGCTCGTATGCCGAGGCCAGATCGGGCGCGGCGTCAGCGGCGGCCGCCAGGTCACGGACGACCAGCTGCGGATGCTCACTCGGCAGCAGGGCGTCGGCCCCGGTGACCAGCCGGCTGACGAGATCGAGCCAGTTCGCGAGGAGATGCTGGGCCCAGTCACCGGCCAGGCCCCCCGGACGGCTCCCGGTCCCCGGCACCGCTCGGGCCGGGCGGCTCAACGGCGCGGCGGCAGGTGCTTCCGCCGCGGCCGCCGCGGCCCGCGTGCCGTCGCCTCCGGCGCCGTACAGGCGGGCGCTTCGCCGCCACAGTTCGGTCTCCCGCCCGGTATCGCCCGCGTGCCTGGCGAGCAGCGCGTTCACCCCCGCCGTGCGCGCCATGATGCGAGCGACCGTCCGCAGTCCGGCGACGTCGAGCGCGCCGAGCGCCGTGAGCGCGATATCCACGTGCACGCCGAACTGTCTCGCCAGGGCTGAGTCGAATGGCCCGGCCACCGTGATCCTGCACTCGCCGCGTGAAAGCCGGCCGGGTGGCGCGACGATGCGCAGCGGCGCCTCGCCCAGTATCTGGCCGTCCCAGGCATGCACCCGGACGGTGATCCCCGCCGCGTCGGGCGTCACCCCGGCCCGCAGCGGCATCCGGATTGTTACAACGCCGGGGGCCTGGCCAGCGGCCCGCGCGCCCGCGAACGCCTCGGCCGCGAAATCGCCAAGTCGCGGGCGCAGGTCGTCGCTCATCGCCACCCAGTCCACGAGCAGTTCGCCTCCTGTCTCCGGCTCGCCCCCGAGGCTCCGGTAAAGAGGAACGCGCGCGCCGTCCGCCACCGCATCCGCTGCCTTGTCAGTCACATCCGCCGCGCCGGCGTCCCCGTCGGCCGCGAAGGGCCGGACGTCGTCCGGCGCCGGGGCGAGCAGCGCCGCCAGGTCGCTGACCGGTGTCCCGCCAGGTCCGTCCCATCCGCGCGCGCGCAGCACAGCCGTAAGCGACTCGATGGCCGCTGCGAGCTCGCGCCGGTCGCCTGCTGACAGATCATCGACTAGTTCGGGGTGACGTGCCGCCGTCCGGCCCGCCGCCAGCACGGCGGGCAGCGCGTCCCTGGCCGGCTCCCGGAGCAGTGTGTCACCGCCGATCGCCGCCAGCGCGTGACCAGCCGCGGCAAGGCGCAGGGCGGCCAGCCCGGGTGCCCGGTCGTCGTGAGCGTAGAGGAACTCGGCGCGGGCTACCCTGGCGAGCTGTTCCCACAAGTCCGTCGGCGTGCGGAAAGTGACTATGGTGCCGTCGGCGGGACGGCTCGCCAGCACCCGCGCGCATTCGGGCCCGAGCAGACTGCCGAAGGCGTCCAGCGCTACCGGGGGGACAGGAAGCTCCCGGTTGTCGGCGAAAACCACGATCTCGACTAGGTGGCGGGTGTGGATGGCGTCTACCGTGACCCGCAGGCTCGCGAGTGTCAGCGACACGGCGCCGGCCGGACCTGGTTCTGTCCCGGAGACGAGCCACCCGACCGCGTCGTCAAAACGAATTCGCAACTGCTGAGGGGCCATCAGCTGGCTCCCCCTTCCAGAAACTCGTAGCTCTCAGGCTTGTGCTTCCGCAGCAGAGCGCCGAACCTCTCGTCCGTCCGCAGGATGTGACGCGCGCTTTCCAGCCGGACGACACGCGCGTTCCACGCGGTGCCTCGCTTCGTCTTCGTGAGCTGGAAGCGCATGAGGATCGGCCAGCGAATCCAGTCCCTGACCGGATCCTCGTCGGCGGTGCCGTCCGGCGGATCGGCGGCGGTGCCCGCGAACACGCGGTACTGCCACCACTCGTAGCAGCAGTCGAGGTGCTCTTGCGTTGAATGATTGCTGCGGCTGTACCCCAGCTGCCTGCCCAGTTCGCCGAGATACCAATAAGGGTCGACGCCGGGATGCTCTAGGTACCATCTCAGTACGTTGATGACGAGTTCGGCGTGCTCACAGCCTTTCAGGTGGAAGGCACAGCGCGGGTCTACGCTGATCTCCGCGAGCAGCTTCGCGATCGCGGGAAAGGCGATCGCCCGCACGTCCGCCATGTCCTCCGCCTGGTCGATGGCATCGTCGCCGACGGTGGCATCCGCCCGTTCTATGTACTGCGGGTCATCCAGGGACGAGTCAATCCGGACCCGCCTGCTGAACTTCCGTCCAACGTCCAGGTACCGATTCTCGATTGCCCTGTTGACGACGCCGGTGACCTTGTCCGCACCGTCCAGTAGCTCGCCGTACGCCATGACCAGGCTGGAAAACGCGTCCGCCGCGTTCGCCTCGACCTCGTGCCAGTCGGGGTAGCGTCCGCCTCCGCGGTCGTTGCACAGGGAGCGCCACCGTCGGGCCATGTGCGCCCGGCAGGCATCGTGCAGGACGCCGGGGCTGATCTCTCCCCGCTGGGCTCGACGCCGCAAGACATCGAGGGGGAACGCGTTGCTTTCGTCGTCGGCATCGTCGGCCGCAGCCAGGCTGGACACGTATTTATTGTCCGCGTCCCGCCTGGCCTCATGGGCGGTACTTCGCCGATTCCTCGTGGCGTTCATGCGGCTATAAGACGCATGCCGTTCGTGAGTGCGACAATGACCGGGTTCGGGTCAGCCGGGACCCGGTAAGCCTCGGTGGAGCGGGATGCGCGAACTGCAAGCGGACGGGCAATGGCCGGTGTGGATCGCGCCTGGAAAACCGGAGGACGCCGATCGTGAAGGTTACGGCGGCATCGCGAGTTACGTGACACCGGCGGCGCTGGAGAACTTTCCGGCCGTGTTCCGGCATTGAGCTGGACCGGCTGGTCGTCGAGAAACTGTGGGAAGCACTTGTCGACCACGACATTCCGTATGACGCGCCGCCGCGGAACCCGGCCGAAGGGCAGCGGATCCGCGACCCGGAATGGCTGCTCCGCCGGCACGGCGCCGGCACCTGTATCGACTTCGGGCTGCTGTTCGCGGCCGCGTGCCTGCGCGAAGAACTCGACACCTTCCTCGTGATGCTCCGCGGTCCGCGGCGCGCCCACGTGGCCGTTGCCGTGCGGCTAGGCAGCAGGCCGGGCGGTGGCCTCCCCCTCGGCGGCTGGACCGGCACGCCGGGAATCACCGTCATCGACGATGTCGACGGTTTTACCACCGACGAGCAGGTCGTCCTGGTCGACGTCACGGTCGCTGCCGTGGGCCACGGGCTGCGACGCGGCCTCGCCGAGGCGCGTGAGACTGCCATCCGGGCCCTGGAGAGTCCGCAGTACTCGGTCGGGCACCTCGTGAACGTGGCCTCAAGGTGGGACATGGGGGACCGGCAGTTGCCTCCGCCGCTGCGCCGCGGCGCGCTGCGGGGACGGATCGCGCCGCCAGGGCATGAGACGTATCCCTTTCCCGGGCACAAGAAGGCGCGCGAGGAACTCCGGGATCGGGCTGCCAAGGCCGTCGTATCCGGTCCGCAGGGTGTCGGCAAGAGCACGCTCGCGCGCGAAATCGCCAGGCTAGCCGACAGCGGGTTCGGCTGGTTCCTGCCCGCCACCAGCCGTGCGGCGTTCGAGACCGCGCTCGCCGAACATGAACTGGCCGAGCGTGGCCTGCCCGCCATGCCGCTGGAAGCGGTCGACCGGCAGGGGCTGGCGCAGGCGGCGCTTACCCGGCTCCGGGTAAGCGAGGATGCCTGGGTGATCGTGCTTGACAATGCCAATGACGGCGCGCAGCCGTTCGACAAGGTAAAGAACGCGATCGACAGGCTGCCAGAGCCGCGCGACGGCCAGCTCATCATCGCGACTTCGACGGCCGGTGCGGACAAGTGGCCGGGCTGGGGCGAGCCGGTGTTCCTGGATCCGGTCCCGGCCGCGGAAATCGCCGAGGAACTCGGTGACCAGCAGGTGGCGGCGTTGTCGGCCGGCAGGCCGCTGCTGATGACCGCCTTCTCCCGCCTGCTGGCCGCGCACCCTGAAGTCCGCGACGAACTTCCGGGGGAAGTCCCGGGCGGGGAGGGCGAAGACCAGGCCGGCGCGAGGCAGGCCGCCGCGCTCTACTGGTCCGTGGCGAGAGAGCGGCTTGGCTCGCGGGCCGCCGCCTGCGCCGAGCGGCTCGCCTGGATGCCGCCCGACCACATCGATCCGGGCGTCAGCGGCGACGATGGTGAGACCCGCGAAACCCTGACCGCGATCGGTCTGCTCGGGGAGTCGGCGGACGCTGGCGCGTACAGCATGCACAGGTTGTTCGGCGAGGCGGTCAGGAACGCCGTGGCGGCGAGCGGCCGGGCCGAGCAGACCGTCCGTGAGCTGCTCGGTCGCGAGGAAACCCGGACGTCGCTGCTCCGGCACGGTGACAACGAGGTGACTGCCGCGCTGGCCCGTGCGGTCGAGGACACGGTATCTGGCCTGACCCTATGGGCGCTCGGCGCGTTGCAGGAAGTGCACCAGAGCGGGAGCTCGGCGGCGACCTTCACCCGCGCCATGCGGTTCCTCGTGCCGGATTCGGACGATCCCGCGTCGGCCACCGCGTACGCGGACTGCCTGCATGCCCTCGGCCGTGTCGTGAACCAGGAACGAAAAGCGACAACGGAGGAAATCAGCGGGGCTATCGCCGGCCTGCGCCGCGCCATTGAACTGCGCCCATCCGATGACGACATCGGCATCGCCAAGCACCAGGCGCTCCTCGCGCTGCTCCGCCAGCGCGCCGTCCGGGGACTGAGGAACCCGGAGCAAACCAGGGAGCTCCTAGAGATCATGGAGATACTCGAGGAGTCCTGGAAGCGGCGCCGTGCGCGTCTCGGCGATGACGATCCGCTGGTGGACCGCGCCTACTTCAACCGCGCCGGAGTGCGAATCAGCCTCGCGAAAGCGGACCGGGCGAACGCCGCCGAGTACCTCGCCGAGGCCGAACGAGTCTACCGAGCCACGCTGAGGTTCCGGCTCCGGTACTACCACGGCGCCAACCCGATCACCGCGTCATCAGTCGCGGGAATCGGCATCTGGGGTTTTCACGCGGTCTGGCTCGCCGCGACCGACCAGGCGGCCGAGGTCCTGGCGGAAGCCATCACCGCGACGGTCGAGTCGCTCGACATGCGACTGAAAACCAGCAACCAGGGAGACGTCGCCAAGAGCGCGAACCTGCTGCTAAAGCTGGGGGCGCTGCAATCGCGCCTCGCGGACGGAAAGCCGCAGGAGGCTACGGCGGAGGTGGCGAGCGAGCTTGGGTTCGTTCCCGAACTCCAGCTGGAGCTGGCGAAACTGGAGCAAGAGTTACGAGGTTTACGACCTCAGTACGGCGACTGCCATGAACCGCCCGCACGGCCGGACGGCGCGATCGGAGAAGAACTCGTCTGTTGATGTCCGGGTGTCCACGCCCATCGCATGGACGTTCTCGTTCTTGACGCCCGATTCCCGCAGCTGGATGCGCAACGCGCCGAGGACGTCGAAGGTCCAGTGGCAAGGCCTGGTCGGCTTCAGCAGCCCCGCGTCGCCAAACGCCGCCGTGATCTCGGTCGCCTGCGACTCCCCGATCTCGTAACTGCCGGCGCCGATTGCCGGGCCGATGCCCACGAGCAGGCTCTCCGGCGCGGATCCAAAGGTGCCGCGCAGCGTCTCGATCGTTGCGGGCAAGACGCCGAGCACGGCGCCGCCGCGGCCGCAGTGCGCCACGCCGATGGCATGCCGGTCCGGGTCGAAGAGGACCACCGGGGCGCAGTCCGCGACCATGATCGTCAGCGCGGCTTCGGGCAGGTTGGTCACCAGGGCGTCGGTCGCCGGGAACGCGCTGACCGAGTCCGCGACCCCTTCATGCCCGCGGCCGACCAGTGCCGCGTCGATTACGGCCACCCGAGCGCGGTGCTGCTGGTCGGCGACGGTGAGCCGGTCCACCCCAAGTTCCGCGCAGAGGCGGCGCCGGTTCTCAAGTACGGCCTCATGGTCGTCTCCGACGTGGTCGCCGAGGTTGAGGCTTTCGTAACTACCGGTGCTCACGCCACCGTGTCGGGTGCTGACGACAGCGGCCACCTCGTCACCGTGGAAGGGAAACGGACGCAGTGGAACCGGCTCGGCGGATGTCACGCTTCGTACTTTAGCCGCCAGCATCGAGGCGGGAGGAGCGGCAGTCAGTCAGGCAATTCCAGGTCACGATAGACGGCGGGATCTGCCAGCCAGCTTGGCCGCCCCAGGACGCGGTAGGCCACGAGGCTGGACACCCGCCCCAATTCCGTCAGGACCGCCATCGACTTGAGGGCCTGCGTGGCGGCTTGGACACCGGGGAAGCACTCCGTGACGTCATGGCAGAGCACGCTCGCCCCGACCCGGGAAAGTTCGACGCTCAAGGCGAGGTCCTGGCTCGCGCCCAGGAAACTGTGATCGCCGTCGACGAACACGATGTCGAATTTGATCCCACGCAGGTGAGGTCGCGCCTCAAGCAAAGTCATGGGCAGCAGGTGCTGGCGCGGATCTCCGACATGCGTAATGAGGGAGGAATAAGAATGGCCTGAGTAGGCGGCGGCCTCGCGGAATGAATCCACGCTGAAGAGGCGCTGCCCAGGCCCCATCGCGGCTAGCAGGAACAAGGTGCTGCGCCCTTTATAGCTGCCGACTTCTAGAATCGCCGCATCGGGGGGAGCTGACGTGACCGCGGCCATGAGGAAGTCAGCTTCATCTCGGCCGAAAAAACCGTCGGTGTTCTCCGCGCGCGCGAGCAGCTCACGTCGCGCAGCCTGACCGGAATGCTGGGCGAAGTGGCTCATCTGTCCTCCAGCGCGGCGATGAACTGCGACAAGGTGAATCGTCGTTCCGGAACGGGCTCGAGTGCCGCGGCAAACGCGGGCAGCGGAATGCCATCCGCGGCGGGCGACTCGCGGAAGAATTCAGCTGCCTTCGCCCATCCCGGCCGGGACGCGCCAGCCGCCAGCCGGTCTAGATAGGCATGCCGGTAGTCCTCATCTTCGCGGCAGGGTTCAAGCGGTTCCCGGCCGGTAAGAAGAAAGAGCAGCAAGCAGGCAAGCTGGTGGACATCGGCCGGGGTGCCCAAGCGCCCGTAGCGCGGATTCTCCCAGCGGCCGCCGAGATGCTCCGGAGCCATGAACCGATGACGGCCGAGCGGCCAATCCCACAGCGACGGAGCCCCGATTGCCTGGGCGGCGCCGAAATCAATGAGGGTCACCACGCTCGGGCTGATCAGGACGTTGCGCGGATTGACGTCCAGATGCAGCCAGCCCGCCCGGTGGATCGCGGAGAGGGTGGAAGCGAGCGACTTCGCGATGGCGGTCACGGCCGGCATGGCCAGCGGCCCGCAGGTGGCCACAACCTTTTCCGCTGACTCGCCGGGCGCTTCGGCAAGCAGCAGCCATGGCGGGTTGTCGCTATCTGGCGACGATGCCAGCAGCCTGGCGGCGCCCGGAACTGATCGCACTGCCGTCAGCGCGGCGACTTCCCGCTGCCAGGCCAGTGCCAGTTGACGGCGATCGTCGGCGGTGGTGAACCCAGGGATCTCCCGGGCCATTTTGAGCACCGCCCCGGTCGGGGCCGCGGTGGCCGTCAAGCACCTGTAGACCTGCGAGGACCAGCCGTCGCCGAGGGGGACCAGCTGGCCGCCAGCGCTCGTCAGAGCAGGGACCATGGCGACTTCCTGAAGTCAGCTGCCACGAATTTGTAGCGTTCACGCAGCCAGTCGCCGTCCTCCACCCGAAGGACGACGCCTTCCCTGTCGGCGCCGGCGGACTGAAGAAGTTCCCTGAGTTCCGTGATCGATCTCAGCGCGCCGTACCTGAGCACGGGTACTGTCTCAACGCTGAGCGCCGCGGCAGTCTCGGCTACCCGCCAATACGCCCAGAACCTGCCCACGCGCTCGTCGAAGATGTCGAAGATCCGCCAGTTGCGAACTTCTGGCCGTGACGGAGAGAGCAACTCCCCGAATACCCGCAGGCCAGCGCCCTCGCTGAGGGATCGAAAGGGGTCGCTTAGCGACTGAAGCAACGGTGCCAGCGCTTCAAGCTCCGTGCGCCCAAGGAGTCG
>Ga0335073_10011930_pt1 | contig 12211 bp, 5 predicted proteins | sample Lox_Sample_22_FD_207093 | JGI IMG/M metagenome (GOLD analysis project Ga0335073, IMG submission 207093) | Soil microbial communities from Loxahatchee National Wildlife Refuge, Florida, United States - Lox_Sample_2.2 | ecosystem: Environmental > Terrestrial > Soil > Wetlands | place: USA: Florida... | reverse complement strand
TCGGACGCGGCAGATTCGGGCGCGATGATGGCCGCAGGGGCATGGACGGCTCCGACGGCGGGCGGCGCGGCTTCGGTCTCACGCGCGCGTTGCACGATCCGGCGGTCCGGCAGCAGGCGGGAATCACGGACGAGCAATTCGCCAAGATTCGCCAGCAGGAATCGGATTTCCGAAAGACCGAGATTCGCGATCGCGCCGATTTGCAGGTGAAGCGGATCGACCTGAGAGACCTGCTCTCGGCCGATAAGCCGGATCGCGCGGCGATCGACAGCAAGTTGCAGGAAATCAGCACCGCGCAACTCGCCCTCCAGAAGTCCGCGGTCGATTACCGGCTCGACATGCACGATGCGATCACCCCGGCACAGCGCGACAAGCTGCGCCAAGCCCTGCGTGACCGCTGGCAGCAGCGCGGCGGCCCCGGGCGGGGCGGTCCGCAGGGAATGGCCCGCCGGGGTCAGCGAGGCGGCCGTGGCGGCGCCGGCAATGGCGCGGCTCCGCAATCGAATCCACAAGCGGCGCCAGCGGCACCGCGGAATAATTAGGGGAGGAGACTCGTTCGCATCCGCGCAGACGCTCGACTACTGCGCGGGCGCAAACGCAAGGAACACGTTACCGGGCATTCCCCACAACGCGCCGTAGCCTGACATGACGTAGACCATTCCGCCGACGACGGTCGGCCCGCCGCCACCATCGATCGAACCGCCGTGAGCCGGGACGTCGTTGACCGTCTTGAAGCTCTGCGCGGTGTCAAAATCCCAGAGAATCTTTCCATCGTCGGATGAGTACGCGCGAATGTGGCCGTCGTCGGAACCAGAGAAGACGACTCCTGGAATCGCCGTCACGGCGGCAGACTGCGCGGGGCTGCAACGATCGACGTGGCAGGTGCCCAGCACCGGCGGCGCGGCCCAGACCTGCTTACCCGTCGCGATATCGAGGGCGAAGAGGCCGCCGCCTTTTTTCGGGTCGGGCTCAAGGCCTTCCGAAAACGGCACGACGTCGATATCGGAAAGAGCTTCGAACACCGTTTTGCTATCCGCCGCCGGACCCCACTCGACTCCGCCGAGCGGGCCACCCTGGCCAATCTTGTTCTGCCAGACGATTTTCCCCTGCTGATCCGGATCGACCGCCATCACCATCGACGATTTCTGACTGACGATCAGCACTCGCTGGCCTCCGGGAAGCGTGCGCAGGAGCGGAGGCGACGCAAAATCGAAATCGCCGCCGGGCTTTTTCGGACAATTGCTTTTGTCGTTTTGCACGCAACTGGTATTGAAGGCGTCGCCAGCCGTGAGCTGCTTCGCCCAGACAATTTTTCCGCTCTTCATGTCGATCGCCATGATCGAGTCGCTGTTGGCGGTGGGCGGATCGGAGTAGTTGTCGCCGACGCCCACGTACAGCAGCTGTTTTGCCTCATCCACGGTGGGCGATGACCAGAGGCCGCCGCCGGAGGGCCCCCAAAGTTGCGTGCCGTCCGGGCTCTTCGTCGTGGGACGCGGAGCTTCGGGAATCGTGTAGGTGCGCCAGATCTCCTTTCCGGTCTTGGCGTCGAAAGCGACGAGGGCGCCACGGAACGTGCAGCATTCGTAGTGCGGATCGGCGGCCATCCATTCCTCGCGCGAGGAAACGCCGACGTAGAGGCGGCCCTTGTAGAGCCGAGGCGAATCCGTCACGCGGGCGTACGGATGCGTGGTGATGCGGCTCTTCCACACGAGCCTACCCGTGAGCGCGTTGAGCGCGTAAACGTTGGAGCGAAAATCGCCGAAATAGACGAGTTGATCCGGGCCCATCACGACGGCGCTGCGGACTCCGGCGTCCGCCTGAAATTTCCAATAGGTGCAGCCGCTCCTGGTATCGAGCGCGTAGACCGTGCCCATCGGACTACCGAAAAAGATGCGGCCGCCGACGATCGTGGGCTGAGCAAAGGCGCCCCAATCGCCGGGAAAACCGAACGCCCACTTCAATTTCAGATTCGGAGCGTGCGCCGCCGTGAGTCCTGCCTGATCGGCGGGCTGAAAGCGGCTGTTGTCGTAATCCACGCCCCAACCGTTCCACTGAGGGCCCGAGAAATCTTGCGGCCCTGCTCCGGAGCATTGACCCGCCGAGGGATTGCGCGGGCGCGAGCTGCCGGCACGCTTTCCGGTAAGGTATTCAGCGACTGCGACGCGCTCGCCGATCGTCAATTTCGCGGCGACCAGGCGCATCGGACCGGACTTGAGCTGGTAGAGAATGTAATCGGGCGACATCGTTTTGAGGATGAAGTGGTTGAAGAAGGGCGGGTTGCCGGCCTCATGGCAGGAAGCACACTTCGTCGTGTAGATGGTCTCGCCGAGCTTCGCGACGGATGGGGCAGAACCGGAAGATGAAGACAGCGAACGAACGTAGGCGACCAGATCGTCGATCTGCGACTGGGAGTAATGCCCCTTGAACGCGGGCATCGCGGTGCCGGTTTTGCCGTTGGCGATGATCCCCGAAATAGACTTTGCGTCGAGAGAAAGGCCGCGCAGCGCGGGAGCCGTCGCGCCCTTGCCGGCTTCACCATGGCAGAAGACGCATGCGGCGCCATACAGAGTTTTGCCGGAAGAGACGCGGGCCGCATCGTCTTGGGCCGCGGGCGCGGCATTGTCTCCTGCCCGAGCAGGCGTCCATGGGGCTGCACAGACCAATACGAGGGTTGCGATCGCGATTTTCGCGGCGCGCGCTCCAGTCCTCTTACAAGACCCTTCCATGGCACAGTCGGTTCTCTGCATGTGCACCTGCCCTCAGATACTTTTGATTTCAAGGAAGTCAGAAGCGGCTTCGTTCAATCGGTGAGCTTTCACGCGTGGCCGATACTACTGCGGGCCACTTCGGGCGCGCAAGGACGATCTCGGCGGCGGTGTCTAGCACGCTGAACGTCTCAGCGCTTTGAGGTGCCCGCCACGGAAACGGCCAACGCGGCCTGCAAGGCTTTGCAGAATTCGTCTATCTTGAAGGGCTTTCGCAGAATCTGGCAGCCCGAGTTGCGGACCGATTCCGGGAGAAGGTCTTCGGTCGCGGTCGAGATCGTGAAAACGACGCGGGCGGCGAGATCGGGCCGATTTTTCCGAATCCAAGCGAACAAACCGGCGGAAGCGTCGTCCAAGGGGAGATTGGCGCTCGCGACGATCGCGTCGACCGAATCGCGCTTCAGAATATCGATGGCGTCATGTTCGTTGCGAGCGAGGCGGACGGAAGAACCCCGGGCCACGAGGATCTCCTCCTCGAGTTGGAGGACGGTCTCTTCATCGTCCACGAGCAGAATCTTCCCCGCGGGAGCCTCGACTCCTCCCGTGGCGTCCGCCGAAGGGGCGACGGCCGGAACAACGAGAAGCGGCAGCGTGATGATGAACGTGGCGCCGCGAGGCGGCGAGTTGCGCACCTGAATTTCGCCGCCGTGCTCCTTCACGATGCCATAGCAGATGCTGAGACCGAGTCCCGTTCCCTTCCCCACGGACTTCGTGGTGTAGAACGGATCGAAGATGCGGTGCGGATTCTGCACGCCGGGGCCGCTATCGGTGATCTCGACACGCAGACGATTGCCGGCGGTCTCGGTCCGAATCCAGATCTCGCCGGGCCCGCCCGTTTCCTGGATGGCATCGACAGCATTATTCAGGATGTTCAGGAAGACCTGCTGGAGCTGGTGGAAGTCACCGCCCGTCATGGGGAGGCTCGGATCGAACTCGCGGCGGATGATGATGTTGTTAAGCCGCATGTCGTATTCGCGCAGAACGAGCGTATCTTCGAGAATTTGATTGAGCTGCACGGGAGCGCGCTCGGGTTTGTGCTGGCGCGCAAAGCTCAAGAGATTCTGAACGATGTGGTGAGTGCGCTGGGCCTGCTTGTAGAGCTTTTCGAGATAGCCGGCGCCGCGATCGTTCGTAAGCTCCTCGGACTTCAGAAGCTGGCTATAGCCGAGGATGGCGGTGAGCGGATTATTCAGTTCGTGGGCAACGCCGGAAATCAATTGCCCGACGGCGGCCATCTTCTCGCTCTGCAGGAGCTGCTCCTGAGTGCGGCGCAGAGTCTCGTAGGCCTCGCGAGTCTTTTCGAGAAGCAGCGATTTGTCGATCGTGGTCGCGATCTGATTGCCGATCGCGGAAAGCAAGTTGAGCTCACCCGTTGAAAACGCGCGCATTTCGCGGCAGCCCACAATCAGCACCCCGGTAATGCGGTCCTTCGCCCAGAGCACGACGATCTGAGAAACCTGGATACCCTCGTGACGATGGAGTTCGCGGAAATCTTCGGGGAGAGCTGGAGCCGTGCCGGAGAGAATCGTGACGCGGACCTGCCGGATCTGGTGAAGAAGCGAAGCGGAGACTTCGATGGGCGGGGCGCTACGCGCGTAAGCCGAGCGATATCCGACGCCCGCCGCGCGCTTCAGCGTCCGCGTGGCGTCATCGAGAAAGTAGACGGCCGCGGCATCGACCGCCGAGAGCTCGGTCACCTTAAGAAGCGCGTCGTTAAGGCCGTCCTCGAGCGTCGAGCACTGCGTCAGCAGCTCGCCGATGGCGTTGAGGGCGAGAAGCTCCCGGTTGCGCCGGCGAATGTCCATCTCAGCCTGCTTGTGCTCGGTGACATCGAGAACGAAGCCCTGATAGGCGACGATTTCTCCGCCGTCGCTGCGCGTGGCGAAGCAGGCTTCGCGCGCCGTGCGGATTTCGCCGTCGCGCCGGCGGAACTGAAATTCGAAGTCGCTGACCTCACCGTATTCGTGCAGCAAGCGCCTAAGCCGCTGCCGGTCGGCGGCGTTTGCGTACAGATGCGAAGGGATATCGAGATCGAGAAGCTCCTCGCGCGTGTCGTAGCCGACGATGCGCATGAAGGCTTCGTTGAAATCCAGGAAGCGCCCCTCAGGCGTGGAAATAAAAATTCCCTCGGGGGCCTTTTCAAAGAGGGTGCGGAATTTGTTTTCGACCTGGCGGTGCGCCGTGAAGTCCTTGAGAACGTGGATCGTGCCGAGACGCCCACCCTCGGAATCGTGAAAGCTCGAATCGGTGGCAAGAAAATAGCCGCTGAAGGTCGGATCGATCTCCTCCGAGTTGCCGGCGGCGCCTTCGCAGTATGGGCAGACGACCCAGGGAGCCGTCCCCTGAAAAAGGAGGTCGCGCAACGGACGGCCGACCAGCGCAATAGGCTCGGCGCCGAGGCGTGTGGCGAGCGCACGGTTGGCGCGCAAGATGCGGCCATCGGGGGAGTGGACGAGAATCAAGTCGTCGATCGAGTCGAAGGTGTCGAGCCATTGCCTGCGGGACGAGGCGGAACTTTGGAACAGCTCTACGTTTTGAACCGTAAGACCCAAAAGGTTCGCGACGTTCACGAGGAAATTTTCCTCGTCCGATTGAAACGCTCGCGGCGAAACCGAGCCGACGCCGAGCAGACCGAGCGGACCGTCTTTCCCCGGAATGCGGACCAGAACGACCGAGGCCAAGTGGCCGGCTTCCTTCCAAAGGCGCACAGTGGTCTCCACGGGCTCGCCCGAGGAAATAATGGGACTCGCTTGACGGAGAACCGCACGAACCCAGGATTCAGTCACTGGAACCGGAGACGGATCTTGCTCGACGCCCTCAGGTGCGACGAAGCCGCGCGGGACGAGAATCGGAGAGCCGTTGGAATTCTCCAGAAGCGATACCACTCCGTGGCTCGCCCCAAGAATTTCGACGAGATGGCCGAGCACGGAGTCGAGCACTTGTTCCATTCGGAAGGAATGGGTGGCCTCAGCCGTGATCAGCGAAAGGCGGCGCAGTTTTTCGTTGAGCTCCTCGGTGCGAGCGCGCCCTGCTTCGAGAACAAGAACCGCCATCGCGATTCCCATCATTATTCCAAACAAGCCGTGGAAGGAAAGGCGGAAGAGCTCAAGACCTTGGTGGGCCCAATTGGGGCGATCAAGGCCGTCGAGACCGCTAAGCATCAGGGCGGCGGCGACGAGTCTCCATCCGACGCCGGGATGGTCTGCCTGAGAGCGCCAGAACGTCCAGCCGGAGACGAGGTAGAGGGCCGAGACAAAGACCGTCTCAGTCCAGGTGGCCGTCCGGGAAAGGCGTGGAATTGCGTCCAGGGTAGCGAGAGACGCCAGCACAAGCCCGCCCACGACCCACAAGTAGCCGACTTTATGGGACTTCCCCCGGCATTCGAGGGTCGCAGCCAGGAACAAAATCGCGGGAACCACCGATAAGACGAAAGAAAAAGGCGAATTGGCCGATCTTCCCTGGAGCAGGTCCGCGATGCGCAGGCCTTCAAGGCCGACATAAGCCGTCCAGCCGGCCAGCCAGTAACGGAAGAAGCGGGCCCGGAAGCCCGGCAACAGGAGCCAGTAGAGGACGAGAATGATGGCCGAGGCGGCGCCCTCCATGAAAGCGACAGCAAGAGCGTCGGAAGTCGAGACGAGGGTCATCGCACCTTTTTCCAAGCGACACCAGGCCGCTCGTTGACAAATGTAAGCCTAGATGGCGGAGATATCAGGAAGCCATTATATGAATTAACACATAGGACAAATTGGCGGCAACATGCAGTATCCCGGCGTGTGCTGTGCCTTATAATGGCGAACGGAGCGACAGTGGACAAAGAGAAAATCCTCGTGGTGGACGACGAAGAGGCGATCCGAGAGGTCGTTTCGACGCTCCTCGAAGCTCAGGGATACCCCTGCACCGTAGCCTCGAACGGCCGCTTGGGCTTCGAAGCCTTCCGCAGGGATTCTTTCGATCTCGTTCTGAGCGATATCGTGATGCCCGAGATGGACGGGCTCAAACTGCTGGCCGCGCTGCGCGATGAAGACCCGGACGTACCGGTGATCATGGTCACAGCGATGCACGACATTTCGATCGCGCTCGAAGCGATCCGTGCGGGCGCATACGACTACATTCTGAAGCCCTTCGAGAAGGACCAACTGCACCTGAGCGTCCGCCGAGCGCTGGAGCATCGGCGGCTGGTGATCGAAAACCGCACCTATCAGAGCGATCTCGAGCATCTTGTGGCAGAGCGCACGCAGCAGCTTTCGATCGCGCTGCAGGATCTCGAGCAATCGTACGACTATACGCTCGAGGCGCTGGGCGGCGCGCTCGACGCGAAAGACGCCGAGACCGAAGGACATTGCCAGCGCGTGACGGCGTTTACGATCACGATCGCCCGGGAGATGGGCGTCGACAAGGGGATGCTGAGGCAAATCGCGCGCGGCGCGTTTTTGCACGACATCGGCAAGATGGGAATTCCCGACTACATCCTCCGCAAGCCGGGACCGCTCACGGCGGAGGAAAGAGAAATCATGCGGCGGCACTGCGAGATTGGTTATGCGGTGCTCGAACGCATCCCGTTCTTGAAAGAAGCAGCCGAAATCGTTTTGTCGCACCAGGAGTTTTACGACGGGACCGGCTATCCTCGCGGATTGAAGGGCGAGGAAATTCCACTGGGAGCGAGGATCTTCGCGGTCGCGGATACGCTCGACGCCATGATCTCCGATCGTCCTTACCGCAAGGCATTGCCAATTTCAGCCGCGCGCGACGAAATCGAACGCTTCTCCGGCAGGCAGTTTGATCCGCGAGTGGTCGAGGTGTTTCTCGCGCAGCCCGAGCGCGTGTGGCGCGAGCTGCACGAGAAGATCGGCGACCCCTTCCAGATGACGCAACTCGAACGCGTGTAAAGGCCGGGTTCCTTCACACTCCCCTAGAAGCGATATACCAAAGCGAACTGAAGCTGGCGGGGATCGTTGGCCACATTCGTCAACCGGCCGTATTGCCCCCCATTTTCGATGTTGTTGTTCGTAAAGTTCGTGGAGCCGTAGGAACTCGGGTCCACCGAGGGGTTGTTGAAGCTCGGGTGATTGAAGACGTTGAAGGCCTCGAGACGGAATTGCAGGTGTTGGTTATCCGACCATGGCATCGTGAAGTTTTTCAGGACGGCCATGTCGAAGTTGAAGAATCCCGGGCCACGCAGCACGTTGCGTTCACCGGTGTCGCCGCCGAAGGGATAGGTAAAGGCGCCGAGAGCCGCGTCCGGATCCGCGAAAAGCTGGAGAGCGCCGTCGACGACATGGATTTTCTGCTTTACGGCAGACCGAGGTCCAACAAACACGGCGGGCGCCGATTGTGTGAAGTTGATGGGAAAAGCGTCGGTGATCGTGTTCCAGGGGAAGCCTGTATGATATTGGACGATCCCCGAAGTTTCCCAGCCGCCGACGACGGCATCCAGCAGCCGGGAAGAACTGCCTAGAAACCGCTGGCCGCGACCGACGGGCAGGCGATATTCGTAGTTCACGCTGAGTGTTTGCGTAGCGTCGAAATCCGAACTCGCCCGGCACACGCGGAGGTTGCGCAGATCGCAAATCAGGCCTTGACCGGTGTACGACCAACCGATCACGTCATTCGTGATATCCGAGACGTTGTCAATCGAGTGAGCGTATGTGTAATCGAAATCGAGCTGGAGATTGTTGGACATGCGCTTGCGGAGGCTCAGGACCAGAGCGTTGTAACTTGAGGCAGCAAAGTTGCCGACTGTGCCGTCAGTGCCCGTCTGAGAATATAAACCTGTATTCGGAGCAATCAGCCCGGTGTCGTAAAGCACAAGGTCGACAGTCGAGAGGTCTCCGATATAAAAGCTCGTCGGCACAAGCGAGGCCGCAAGCTGAGTGCAGTTGCTCACAGTCACATTGAAGTAGATCGATCCAATGGGAGAGCAATTGGCACTGCCACCGACTTGGGCGCCGAGCTGGTCCTCGAACCACGGCTGCGCCGTGACAGCCCCCGGAGCCACGCCCGACTGAATTTGCGATTGGACGTTGCCAAAGGCAGTATTCAAGAACTGACCGGACCCGGGGTCCTTGAAGTTGACTTGCTGTGCTGGATCGCCCACGCCGATCAATCGTCGGCCAAACCTTCCGAAGTAATCGGCCTCAAAAATCAGACTTCCCGGGAGCTCGCGCTGGATGCCAAACGAGGCCGAAATCGAATAAGGTGCCTTGAGGTTATTGTTCAGCTGAAACAGGTCCTCACCGTAATAGAGGCCCGTTCCGACGCCATCGGTAACGTACGGCGTAATCGTTGGTCTCGGTATGGTTCCCGCAGCCGGCGGTGTTGGCGGTGTCTCCAGAGAGGTGAAGCGGGGATCCGTGAGAAGAGAGTCATACGGATCGCCACTGATTCCATAGGGTTGGGAAATGGAGGACGCGAACAGCTGGCCCGTTTCGTCGATTTCGAACTGCAGGGTGCTCAGAATGCGGTCATAACCGATGTTGCCGCCGGCGCGGATGCTCGTCTTGCGATCGCCGAAAACACGACCGAGGAAGCCTTCGGTGAAGGAAGGCGAGTAAGCAATTCCGATGCGAGGCCCGAAGTCCTTGTAGTCTGGCTTGTAGTAGTTCGGTCCGTGATTCGCGGGTCCGCCCAACGTTTCACTGACGAAAGGAGCGGCGCTATCGCCGTTAATACCCGCAAGGGCCGCTGCCTGACGCGAGGCGAAGAGCTCGGGTTCAAACAGGGTCGGGACAGACTCGAACCCGTTCGCTTCGTAGGGAACCTGATCGTAATCCCAACGTAGACCGAAGGTCAGCGTCAGGTTCGGGGTGATCTTCCAACTATCCTGTGCGAAGAGCTCGTATTGGTTGTTGTGGTAGTTGCGAACCGAAGCCGTGAACTGGGGAACAGGATTCCCCGCGACGTCGTAGTTGTACTGGGCCACGGTCTCCGCGTAGCGGCCCAGGATTGTGGTGAAGGCGTTGTCCCAGAGACTTTCGGCGACGACGCTTTCGGAATTTGAGGGGTCCGAAAGAATGTCGGCTGGGCGGAGGCTGGCGTCGAGAGTGGTAATGAACGAAGTTAAGCCGACTTCCTGAAAATTGATGTCGTTGACATTCGAATCGCGGACGCGCATCCATTTGACGTCGCCGCCGAACTGCAAGGTATGCGTGCCCTTCTGATCGGTGAAAATATCGTGCAACTCGGGCACCGGGACGTTGCGGCCCTGGCCGCGAATATCTCCGTAGGGATCCGACAGGATATCGAAGCCGAAGTTCGTCGGGGCGGTCGGAGCGTAGTCAACCGGATAGTCAACCAACTGCCGCGTCAAGCCGAAGAAGACTTGGTTGATCATCGACGGGTTGATGATCCAGGTATCACCGACAACCCACGAGCGCGAATGGCTGATCTCGGAGAGTTCGTCGCCAGGATCCTGGGGAAACGCTTTGGGGGTGTACGTGTAGTTGTCGCGATCCCAGGTTCCACGCGCAAACAGAGTGTGCTTGGCGGACAGGTTGTAGTCGAGTTTGCCTACAAAAGTGTTTTCGTTCGCGTGCGACGGAGCCGTAAACTGGTAGCCGCCGGTGTTTATGCCATCGCCAACATTCGAGTTGTTCGGGGGAAAAGGATATCGGCTGTTGACGAACGTGAGAAGGGACGTGTCAGCGCCGACATCTTGAGGATCGAGGCCCTGCACCGTCTGGGACCCCGGCGCTCCCAAGGCGGGCAGAGTGCTAATTCCACCAGCAGAATTGATGTAGGAAAGCTCGCCCTCGCGAAAGGCCTCCAAGGGGACGGTCAAATCCTGGGAAACGCCTAATCGATCGCGCCGCCCCTCGTAGTCGAAAAAGAAGAATAGCTTGTTCTTGAGAATGGGGCCCCCAACGTCGCCGCCGAACTGATTGCGGGTCAGCTGGCCCTTTGGGATTCCGGCGAGATTATTGAAGAAATTGTTGGCCGCAAACAACGAGACGCGATTAAATTCGCTCAAGGCGCCGTGGAACTGGTTGGTGCCGCTCTTTGTAACCAAAGCGACTTGCGCGCCGGAGCTGCGTCCAAAGGTAGCGTCGGAATCGCCAACGATGTTTCGGAACTCCTGAACCGAATCGATCGGGGCCCGGCCAACCGTCGTGAAGGCTTCGCCGATGGTTTCATCATTCACGTCGAGTCCATCTAGCGTAATCGTCATCTGATCGGCCCTTGATCCGGTCACGGATCCATTCTGCGAATCGCCGCCCGAAGCCTGCACGCCCGGAGCCAGCTGCAAAAGCCTCGCCGCATCGTCTCGAAAGAGACTGGGCAAGGCCTCGACCTGTTGCGTCTCGACGACATTACCGATACTTGCGTCGGTCGTGTTGATGGACGCGGCGGCGCCTGCCGTAACTTCCACACTCTGGTTGATCGAACCAACCTGGAGCTGGACATCACGAGTCGCGGTGGTTGCGACTTCAAGAGCTAGCCCCGAGAGGACGGTGGTCTCAAAGCCGTCTTTTCGCACGGTAAGCGAGTACGCACTGCCGGGTGCAATGTCGACGATGCGGTACGTGCCGTCGCCAGCCGTCTTGCCGAAATAGCTGACGCCAGTTTGCGTGTTTGTGACCGTGATGCTCGCACCGGGTACGAGTGCACCGGTGGTGTCAGTGACTACTCCGGTTACGGATGCGACGCTCTGTGCGAGAGTCGTCAGCGAAAACGCAAACAAGGCAACCAACACAACCGGCAACAGCTTCAGAATCCGCATCGGTGCGCCCCCAGTCAGAACAGCCTCTGAAGATATGGAACCGCAATTACCGGAACACAAAAGCGACCACACCCCGTGGTTCCCGATACAACCAGTTCCCACGCGCGAGCAATCAAGAGTCCAGAAACATTAGATCAAGGGATAGGTTTCAAACAGCCTTTATAATCAGAAAGATAGAAAAAGGCAAGCGAACAACTCCACTCAACTCTACGAATTCTAGAAGAGTTGCACAGAATGCCATATACGCAGTGGAGGGAAATTCGGCCGGGACCGACTCACTCGGCTCCAGAGCCACGCTCACGCGATGACCGGGGCGAAGGCGACCGGCGGTGGTAGACAAGGGCAAGTACGCCGACAAAGAGACTTAAAGCCGGAACAAGCAGGATCAGGATTCCATGGCGCAGGGCGGCCTGTCCTTGGGCGCCGGACGAGGCAGCATTTTGGTAGCACATGGCGCATCCCTGGGCCGCCGCAGGCGGGGCGAAGGTCAGGCCGGCCCCAACAGTCAGCAGCACCAAGATCGCCAGACGATGGATTGCTGCAACTACATTCATAGTTTATCCTGCAGCACGAGCAAGGCGAAGAGCCCCAGCCAGAGTGCATCAAGGAAGTGCCAATAGATTGAGGCGACTCCCACGGCCGTCCCTCGTCGCAGACGTCGACCAGGGCGAAACGCGACGACCACCATGGCCGCAATCCCTCCGAGCAGGTGCAATCCGTGGGCAGCGGT
>Ga0335073_10011929_pt1 | contig 12211 bp, 12 predicted proteins | sample Lox_Sample_22_FD_207093 | JGI IMG/M metagenome (GOLD analysis project Ga0335073, IMG submission 207093) | Soil microbial communities from Loxahatchee National Wildlife Refuge, Florida, United States - Lox_Sample_2.2 | ecosystem: Environmental > Terrestrial > Soil > Wetlands | place: USA... | reverse complement strand
ACGCTGCCCGTGGTAGTGATGACCGCGTGGGGGAGTATCCGCCTGGCGGTGGAAGCCATGCAGCGCGGCGCGGCCGATTTCGTGGAGAAGCCCTGGGACAATCTGAAGCTTCTCTCGACGCTGCGCACGCAGATCGAATCCCGTAGCCTGCGCCGGCATGGCGCGGCTAGCGAATCGGGCGAGATCGAAGAAGCCAGCGCCACGCAGCGCGGTCTGTTGCCGCGCGAGATTCCGCACTTCCCGGGGTACGGCATTTCGGCGGCGTGGCGTCCGGCGGGCGCCGTCAGCGGCGACTATCTGGACCTGTTGCGCCTGGATGCGGATCACCTGGCGCTGTGCGTCGCGGATGTGATCGGGAAGGGCGTACCCGCGGCCCTGCTGATGTCGAACGTGCAGGCGGCCGTGCACGCGCTGGCGGGCGAGATGCATCCGACCGGCGAGCTTTGCGAGCGCATCAATCGCATCGTGACCGGCAATTTGGGAACGGGTAAGTTCATCACGTTTTTCTACGGCGTGCTCGACGGCCCGCGCCGCCGCTTCAGCTACACCAACGCCGGCCATTGTGAACCGATTCTGGTGCGCCAGAACGGCGCGTGCACGCGCGTGAATCATGGCGGCGTCGTGCTCGGCATTTTTCCGGACTGGTCGTATCAGGAGGAGCACGTCGACCTGGAACCGGGCGACCGCCTGGTGCTCTTCACCGACGGTATCACCGAGATCTCGAACGCAAATGACGAGGAGTTCGGCGAAGAGCGGCTGATGGAATTGCTGCGTGCCAATCGCGCGCTCGACGCGGAAGGCATGCAGAAGCGCGTGATGGCCGCCATCGTGGAGTTCAGCGGCGGCAAGTTTCAGGACGATGCCAGCCTGATCGTGGCCGCGGTGGATTAGATCCCGGCGTACCAGGCGTAGCCGCCTTCGGGCGCCGCCGAACCGAGACCTTTGCCGAATTTCTTCAGATCGTTCGTGACGGTGAGGTGCGTAATGTATTTGACGCTCTTGTAGCCCAACTGGCGCGGTACACGCATGCGCAGCGGCCCGCCGCTGCCGGTAGGAATATCGCCGCCGTTCATCGCATGGGCCAGCAGCGTTTGCGGATGCAGCGCCTCCGCCATATCCATGCTGTCCCACCAGTCAGGCTCGATGGACTGATAAACAACGTGTGTAGCTTTCGGGTGGGTGCCTACCAGGTGCAGCACATGCGAAAGCGGCACGCCGGTCCACTCGGCGATGTATGACCATCCCTCCTCGCAGGCGATCTCCGTGATCTGGGTGCGCGCCGGAAAGCTCCGCAGTTCGGCCAAGGAAAAGGACCCAGGCTGCGTGACCATGCCGCCGACGGTGAGACGCCAGTCGGCGAATCCTCCCAGTTGCAGGCGCTTATACGCGTCGGTCAGGGGACCAGTGTCGTTGGCGAAGGGTGGACTGGAAATCTGACTGCGCGAGAATTCGCGGGCCATCGAGTGCTTCGTCAGCAGCCGCTGGCAGGCGTAGGTGAGCGTTTCGCCCGCGCCATAGATGCCGCCGTGATCGGGCGGGATCAGCCCATATTTTTGCGCCAGGCGCGCTGCGACTCCCAGGCCCGCCGCGCTGGCGGTGGCCGCGAGCCCGCGGGTGAACAATTTGCGGCGTGAAATACTCATATGTGCTCCCGATGTGCCGGAGGGTTGCCCATAATCATCGCGCGCATGCGGCTCGCGAATCCGGCGACGAAGATCATCAGCACGTGAATCAGCAGAAAGAGCAGCAGCGCGATAGATACGAGAAAGTGGATGGTGCGCGCGGATTGCCGGCCGCCGAGCAGCGTGACGGAGGCCGGGAACGCGGAAGTGAAGCCGGGCGACATCGCCAGCCCGCTCCAAATCACGAGCGGGAATAGAACGAAGATCACCAGGATGTAAGTCAGCCGCTGGAGCACGTTGTACGACCAGGCTTCGGATGCGTCCGGGCGCGCGAAGTGCAAATGGCTGCCGGTCGCCGCGATCAGGGCGCGCGGTGAGAGATCGGCCCACGCCGGGAGAAGATCTTTCCGGAAGTGCCTGCCGGCCAGTCCGGAGACGACATACAGCAGGCCGGTCAACACCGCCAGCCAGGCGGCCTGGAAATGCAGCGCCCGGCTCCAGCCGTTCTGGTCGGGCAGCACGTATCCATAGCCGGTCTCGACGGATGCCCGGGAGGCAGGAATCGGCAGCACGAACAACGGCCTGGTCAGGATGTTGCCGGTTTCGCCCCAATAAAATCGCGGATGAGAGAGGACGATTTCAAATCCGGTGACGAGTAGCGCGAAGAAACAGAGCGTGGTGATCCAGTGCGTGACACGGACGAATAGAGTATGCCTCGGCCCGTCGACCCAGCCAGCACCCGCCATTTCGGGATTGTATCACGCGCGGCCATTCAGGGTCGGCGCCCGGCCAGGAAAAGAAACATCGTGACGCTGAAGAAATATCGATTGCCGGCATCCATCGCGGCCAAGTCGTCGAGCCACGCGGCGGAATCTTCCGCGGTGACGCCGCTTCGGCCCGCCACGAATTCCCGCAACGGGAACATAAGTATCAACCGCCAACAGATCGAAACCCGCTTGGTGGAACAGAGGACCGAGCCGCCGGGGCGGGTAAGGATCTGCCAGGTGCTCATCCCACGCCTGGAGCACTCGCGCGGCGCGCGCCCGGTTGCGGCCCTCCCAAACCAGCGAGGCCCAATCCGTGTCCACGATGATGGCGCGGCCACCAGGGAACCAGGGCGCAGAACGCGGTGAAGTTCCGATAGCGCGGCCTCGATCTCTTCCACGACGCGGCCCAACGGTCCTATTTGCGCGGCCATGCCAGGGCCTTCTGGCGGCGGATAGATGGGATGGCAGACGTGTAGAGAGCGTTCAACTCGCGCGAAACCGCGTTATAATCCATGGCCGTGACGACTCCGGATATACTGGGCATCCATGGAAGGCGCATCGCGGCGCGAAACTGAAATTGCCATCGCGGGCGGCGGACTCGCAGGCATCGTCGCGGCGTATGAATTACTCGACCGAGGCCGGCGCGTCCTGCTAATCGACAAGGACAGTCGCGAGAACTTTGGCGGATTGGCGAAGGAATCCTTCGGCGGCATCCACCTGATCGGCACGCCGCATCAGCGCCGCCTGCACATCCACGATTCGCCGGAGCTCGCCTGGCGCGACTGGCAGAGCGTCGCGGATTACGGCCAGTGTGACGATTGGCCGCGCGCCTGGGGCCGCTTTTATTGTGAGAACTCGCGCGAATACATCTTTGAGTTTCTGGACCAGAAGAAGATCGAATTCCTGCCGCTGGTGAACTGGCCCGAGCGCGGCATCCACGCGCCCGGTAACAGCGTGCCGCGCTGGCACATCGTTTGGGGCACCGGGCATGAGATCATCGCGCGGCTGCTGGCCGCGCTCGATGCGCATCCGCGCCGCACGCATCTGGATCTGCTGTTCGACACGGAGGTCTCCGGGGTCGAGATGACCGACGGCCGGGCCACGGGCCTTTACAGCCGCGCCATCGACGGCGGCGACGTCCGCGTCAAAGCGGAGCACGTGATCGTCGCGTCAGGCGGCATTTGCGGCGGTGATCTGAGTTGTGTGTGCGCCAACTGGTACAAGCCTTGGGGCGATCCGCCGCGCAAGCTGCTGAACGGCGCGCATCGGTATGGCGACGGCATGCTGCACACGCAAGTCGCCGCGCTTGGCGGCGCGGTCACGCATCTCGATCTGCAGTGGCACTACGCGGCGGGGGTGCATCATCCGGCGAAGAGGCGCCCCGATGACGGTTTGAGCCTGGTGCCGCCGCGCTCGGCGCTATGGCTGAATGCGCGCGGCGAGCGCATCATGCATCCCGGGCCGATGCCGGTCTACGGCGACACGCGTCACCTGGTGGCGAGCGTGCTGGCGCAGCCCGGCCAATATTCCTGGCAGGTGATGAATTGGAAAATCGCCATCAAGGAACTGGCGGTTTCGGGATGCGATTACATGACGGCGTTTCGCTACAAGAAGAAGCTCGCGCTGGCGGCCAGCCTGTTTTTCGGCAACAAGGATCTGGTCGAGCGGCTGATCCGCGATTGTCCGGATGACTTTGTGGTTGCTGATCATCTGGACGATTTGATGGAGCGCATGGACGAGAAAAGCCTCTATGGCCTGACCATCGATCGTGCACGTATGGCGGCTACCGTGCGCGCCTGGGACGATATGATCGAACGCGGCCCCGCCTATTTCAATGACGAGCAATTGCGACGCATCGCCAACGCGCGGGCTTATCGAGGCGATCGCGTGCGCACCTGCAAGTTTCAGAGGATTGTCGATCCCAAAGCGCGCCCACTGATCGCCATTCGCGAATTCATCCTGAGCCGCAAGAGCCTGGGCGGCATTCAGACCGACTTGCAATGCCGCGTCTTGCGCGCGGCCGACGGCCAGCCGATTCCGGGATTATACGCAGTCGGCGAAGCCGCAGGATTTGGCGGCGGCGGCATGCACGGCAAGAGGTCACTGGAGGGAACGTTTCTGGGTGGCTGCGTGCTCTCGGGCAGGCTCGCCGGACGCGGCATGGCTTCCTGAAGGGCGAACCGTGGAGCCGGGAGCGGGGATCGAACCCGCGACCTCAAGATTACAAATCTAGCGCTCTGCCAGCTGAGCTATCCCGGCCGATTTCCTCATTATCGCGTAATCAGAGCGCCGGTTGGCGCGCGGTCAGCCTTCTTCGGGCTCGTAACCCGCGGCCAGCCGTAGCCGGCGGAGCTCGTCCTCTGACCAGAACCAATCCTCGGCCGGCGGGTCCTCCGGCGATTCCATTTCCCAGTGCCATCCGGCCAGATGGCTGAGTTCCTCGCGGTCGACGACTTCGTCACCGACCGTGGCTTCTTCCTCAAACTGCTCGATGACCGGCATGGCCCAATTATGACGCGCGCCATTTACAGAATCAAGGGTCTGTTAATCTGTTATTTAATGCCCGAAGATGTCACGCCGGTGCGGCTCAATCCGGAGACCCTCGCGGCTTTCGAGACATACATCCGGGAAGCCGAAGCGGCCATGGAACAGACGTTGGCCGGCGCGGACTTCCTCTGGTCGGACCGCGAACCGAAGCGCGCGAAGCAGGTGCGCGAGGGCAAAGTAGCCGCGGGATTCTGGCGCGGCAACGGGCCGGTGAAGGTGCCGGCCGGATTGATCCACGACTGGATCGGCGCGGCGCTGATTCCCGGCGCAACTATGGAGTCGACGCTCGCGCGCATCCAAGACTACGACAATCACAAGCAGTACTACCGGCCGGAAGTGCTCGCCTCGAAGCTCATCGCCCGCTCCGGTGACGATTTCAAGATCTATCTGCGCGTGCTCAAGAAGAAGATCATTACCGTGGTACTCGATACCGATCATGACGTCCACTATTTCACTGTCGATAGCACGCGTGCTGGCTGCCGCTCTTACACCACGCGGACGGCGGAAGTGGACAAGGCCGGCAAGCCGGATGAAATCGTCGAAGCGCCGGATACCGGTTATGGCTTCTTGTGGCGCTTGAATTCCTACTGGCGATTCGAACAACGGGCTGAGGGCGTGTACGCGGAGTGCCGGGCGATTTCGCTTACGCGCGACATTCCCGCAGCGCTGCGTTGGATCATTGACCCCATCGTGCGCAGTCTGCCCAAGGAATCGCTGGTGCGGACCTTGCGGGGGACGCGCGACGCCGTCGTGGGCAGATCCATGTAGAATACGCCTATGAGACCTTTAGTCCTAGGCGTACTCACCCTCTTTGCCGTATCCGCCGTCTTCGGTCAGTCTGACACGTGTGCGGGCATGGCCTTGGGACCGCTCGCTTCGCTGAACGGTTTCGTGCCGTTCCCGTCGAACAATCTCTGGAACACGGACATTTCGAGCGCGCCCGTGGATCCCAACTCTGCGAACTTCATCAACTACATCGGCGCGAACACCACGCTGCATCCGGATTTTGGCGCCGGACTTTACGACGGCCAAAGCATGGGCATACCGTATCAAATTGTGCCCGGCACCGAGCGCAAGGTGCCTGTGAAACTGACCGAATATCCCAGCGAAAGCGATCCGGGCCCGATGCCCATCCCGGCCAACGCCCTAATTGAGGGTTACCCGAATCCGGGGGACGGCGACCGGCACGTGCTGGTCCTGGATCAGGGCGGCTGCTGGCTTTACGAACTCTACAACGCCTCGATCTCGAACAACCAGTGGTCCGCCGGATCTTCGGCCATCTGGGACATGACCACTAACGAGCAGCGTCCATTCACCTGGACGTCGGCCGACGCCGCCGGGCTGCCGGTGTTTGCGGGCCTGGTGCGCTACGACGAAGTGTCCGCGGGCGTTGTCAAACATGCGTTCCGCTTCACGGTTCCCACGACCCAGGAAGCCTTCACCCCGCCAGCTACTCACTGGGCATCAAGCGTGACCGATCCCGATGCGCCGCCCATGGGCATGCGTCTGCGGTTGAAGTCCACCTTCGATATCTCCGGCTTCTCCCCCGCCAACCAGGTGATCCTCACCGCGCTGCAGCACTACGGTATGATCCTGGCCGACAACGGGAGCGCTATCTACATTACTGGAATGCCGGACAGCCACTGGAACAACAACGATCTCGGCGCGCTGAAGAGCATCACGGCGTCGAACTTCGATGTGATTCTGATTGATCCCCTCTACACGCCGTCCAACGTGCCCACCGGCCCCGTTCCGACGGTGACCAGTTTTTCGGCCAACCCTTCTACGGTAAGTTCAGGCCAACCCGTGACGCTGACTTGGAACGTGAGCGGAGCGAGTTATTTGATTGTCAGTCCCCAGGCCGGCCCGGTTCGCGGGACCAGCGTGGTAGTGACTCCGGCGGCCACAACTACTTATGGGCTCTATGCCACTAACCAATACGGGCGTAAGATCGCGACCGTCAAAGTCACGGTCCAGTAACAGGCTAGTTCGCGGTCAGCGTCATCGCGAGTATCACAAGGTTCCGGTTGTCCTGCAAGGTGATGCTCTCCACCGTCTTGGTATTGTTCAGGGCAAGCGGATAGGCATAGAGATAATAGACGTTTAGTTCGAGACGGCCATTATCCGCGCAGCGGTACGGCATAATTACCGCTGGATACTCGCCCGCATTTCCCTCGGGAATGAACCAGTCACTAAAATTGGCTCTCCGCAGGAATTCGTGGACGTGGGTGATTGACGGGCGTTCGGAAGGCCTGGCCGTTTCTGGTTAAACTCAGGGGTTGCCGAGCGACAACGAGTTCACGCGCATCCTGCAATGGCCTGGTTATCGGGTCTATCGCCAGAGCATCGACGAGAAGAACAAGATCCTGGAGTTGTGGGTGCGCCGCAAACGCGGCAACCGCAAGTTGGAATGCTCCGGCTGCGGACGGAAGTTCGCCGATGCTTATGACAGCCGGGAACGAGCCGTGCGGGACCTGCCCTGGAGCGAGTTCCGGACGACGGTGCACATCGAGGTGTACCGGGTGAAATGTCCGGACTGTGGTGTGAAGGTAGAGAAGGTGCCGCTGTTGCCGAGCAAGGCGCCCTTCAGTAAACGTTTCGAAGACGCCGTGGGACAAGCTTGCGAAGGTGCGGCGGCGCGGCAAGTGGCGCGGAGGTTCGGTTTACCGGAGAGCACGGTGCGGGCGATCGACTTGCGATATCTGGAGCGGTGGGCCGCAAACAGGCGCACGCCACCACTGCGGCAGATGGGGGTGGACGAGATTCACCTGGGGAAGAAACAGAAGTTCCTCACGGTGGTGTGCAACCTGGAAACGAGTGAACCGCTGTGGTTCGGCCGGGAGCGTAAGAAGGAAACGCTGGACACCTTCTTTCAGGAAGAATTGACGGCGCGGCAACGGCGCGGCATTGAGGCCGCCTGTGTGGATATGTGGGAACCCTTCCGCTTGAGCATTGAACAGTGGGCGCCCAACTGCCGCATCGTCTATGACAAGTTTCATATTATGCAACACGCCAACCAGGCTGTCGATGAAGTACGGCGCGCCGAGTTTTTTCGCAAGGGCGGGCAGGTGCGCGGGTTGGTGAAGGGCAAGCGCTGGCTGCTACTGAGCCGATGGATCCATCTCACGGAGGTCAAGCGCCAAGAGTTAAACCAGCTATTCGCCCTCAACCGGAAAGTCTTTAAGGCCTACCTTCTCAAAGAGAGTCTGGACCGGCTGTGGATGTACCGCTATGAAGGCGCCATGCTCAACTACCTCCGACGTTGGATCAAGCAACTCCGCTGGCAACGGTTAGAGCCCTTTCAGAAGTTGGCCGTCATGCTGCTGGATCACCTCGACGGCATTCTGAACTATTGCCGGACCAAAGTTCCATTAGGTGTCGTTGAAGCCGTAAATGGCAACATCAAGTCTTTGCTCCGCCGCGGTCGTGGGTACAAAAACCTGCGCTACTTGTTACTGAAGGCTCAGCGCATGGCCGCGACCCGGACCGAATTTGTGGTCTTCAGGAAAGCAGCCTAAAATGCGGGTCCCGTCGAATTCCTGCGGAGAGCCCAAAAGCTGAATACTGCCGGAGTCGTTCTTCGCATCGACGAGCCAGGCCGTTTTTTGTTGCTGCCGAAGGCTGATCCGGACCATGCCAAACCTTACGGTCCGCGGCAGATTATGGGCCCGCCGCCCACCAGCTAGGACCGTATTCTGCGGCTTTTTGACCCACTCAGGTCGACATTGGCACCGTGCGTATGCGCCCGTGCTTGCCAAGATGATCCATGATGCACCACCGGCCAGCCCAAGCCGGACTTCTGAACCAACGCCAGCGCACTGGGGGGATTCTGGGGGGACCCCGGCGTCCAAGGACGAGGAAATTCGAGCAAAGATGGGTAATTCGTAATCGGAGCCGACAGCCCGGCCGCAGTGCCGCAAACGGCGTGTTCAGTAGGGGATACGTTGAAAAGGAGGGACTTAAATTGGCTCCCCACCTTGGACACGTTTCGAACTTTTGCGGCCTGACAAGGGCTCCATTCGAACCGCCGCAAATCCATTGGTCGGAGCCGGCTCCGCCGCCGTGGTGCCGCTCCGTCCAAGCTGGGTACCCGCCAAGGACATGTCTAGAACCGAATCGTGAGAACCTCGTGAGATCCGCACCGCATATTGGTAAACTGTGGAGGGAATGGCAACTCCGAATTCTCTAACCGACTTCCCTGCGAGTCCGGAATTATCGATTCCGCTGTTCAACGCCGAAGGCTGCCTACCCCCTGGCGATTTCCTCCCAGCGCGGATCGAGTTCGAAGGGAGGTTTGTTTCGAGCGGTGATCAAGCGCAGCGCGCTTCGATCTACAGCGGCTGGACGCGGCATCGACATGACCTTATGAGAGCCGGCGTGCCGGGTGCCGCGCGTCAGTTGCTGAACGGAAGCTATACCACGGCCAAGGAGTCTCCGGGCGATATTGACATCGCCGTTGAGGTTCCTGTTTCGAACAGCCGAGAACTTGCAAATTTCGCTCCGGACCACCCCATCGCGAGGCTCCTCCTCGGGCCAAACATGAAGTCGGCGTATCATTGTGACGCCTATCCAATTTACTCCCTGCCCAGGAATGACACTCATTACGCAGCGGTCACCACTCGGGCGATCGAATACTGGACAAAGTGGTTCGGGCGTTCAAGAAATGGGACGTCCAAGGGACGACTGTGGGCTACGACAGGAGGGTTGCGGTGACAGCGGGCGTCGATGTCAGAGACCCGGCTGTAGTCAGGGAGGAACTCGCCGACCTCTTAGAGTATCTGAATGGTCTGCCAGAAGAGATTCGCCAAGCCGGCGCGTTCGTATCCTACGAGCAGCGAGCAGCTGAACTCAGTCGAGAACTTGTCCTGACTGACATGCTACTGAAGTTGGAGTTGCCCGGTCCGGCCCTGACCCGACCTGCTGAATATGGTCAGATTTATGACAGCCTGTCGCAAATGACAAGCCTATACAGAGAAAGCGCAGAGCGAGGCAAGAAGCTGGGCCGAGGGGTTCAGTGGGCTTTCGTCGCAGCATCTGCCGCCAGCTTGGTTTCTGCTCTATCGTCTGCAACCGTTCTTGTTGCGCCATTCAGTGGTGTGGCCTTCGCTTTGGGAGGTGTTTACGCGACTTGGTTGGCGCATCGAACACGAAGGCAGGAGCAAACCGCGATGCATCTTTGGGCTTTGCGAGAGGAGATAACCCAGTCATTTGGTCTTGTTGGCCAAGTGTTGAGGCCGTCCGAATACTACTCTACAAGCGCAAGAACCATTGAGACTCTGGTCGATGCGATCAGTGCGGAAGTTGCAACTTCGCGCTCAAGCTCGCCAAGACCAGATTCAAACCGGTTCAGGGCGCTATTCGAGCTGCGATACCACCCACAATCCGGTTCTTACCCAAATAAGGAGGTAAGAGCTCGACTGTTCGAGGAGTTGTGGCCTGAAGTCTCCCACGGCAGTATCGATGCGTTTGAACTGTTTCATAGGTTAAGGAGCCTCGATCGTTTGTTACCAGAAGAACGAGACGAGGCCCTTAAGGACGCACTCTGGACTTGGCGGATCAATCCCAGCGCGGAAAATCAATCGCGTCCCGAGACTGACACCAACAGGCTGTAATTCCCGGGGCAGTGGAGCTAACCTGCTGATTCTATTGGAACGGTTCGAGTGCCAAACTGGGTTCGCCTGTAACACGCACATTTGAAAGGGTGATCTTGATTGGCTCCGTAGGGCAAAATCGAGGTCGTTGGATATAACTCGACGGAACGCAGAGCAGTTTCCTCGGGCCGCCTCAAGCCCGGGCGTCTCTGGAGATGCGAGGCGCACTCACGGCAATGCCTTGATTTCGCGGCATGAGAGGGATTGCGCCGTGGCGACGATCCGAACCGAGAACTGTTTGACGCCCAGAGAATCTCAACGAGGATGACCCTGTCAGGGTAGACGTTCGGCGACCCGCGGGACAGCACGCCCATGTCGGTCCTTCCGCCGTGGCCGTGCTGCTGCAATCACTGGGTCTCAGAAGTCGGCCCGTTTTCCCGATTCGGTGGCCAATTGCATCACGTCAAGCCGCGCTTTCCGGACATCCGGGACCGCGCCGGCAGTACCATCGGGACGGAACTCGAAGATCAAGTCCTTGCGAGGATCATGACGCGGCCACGCCGGCAGGTCCGCGCCATTCGGGTCGCCGGTCTTGGCGAAGTTGACCCAATACCTTTGCGCCATGCGGGAGACCGCCTGATCCTGGTCCGTCGGTGGGATGGGCGGGCCGAAGCCTCCGGTACCCAAGGTGCCAAACACGAACGCGATTTCGCCGCCATGTGGAGTACCTGTCCGCATTCGTTCCCGCATCGCAGTTTGAACGTAGGAGAACCGATAGCGATAGACTGGTGAGCCATTTGCCGCGAAGGCATTGGCAGCGAAGCGGGCCGGCTCGGCCTGGCCGAAGTCGTCGTTTGCCCTCGATATCAGCGTGGCCAATTCTGTCGATCCGTCGGGATCGTAGGCCTCCTTCGCCTGGGCGCTCCACTGGCCGAACCGAGCCCACAGTTGCTCCTTGGTGGTCGCCCTTATCCGGTTGCCCGCAGTATCTGCGCTGTTGCTTCCAAGCATGAGCGGAACACGTGGCTGGTGGCGTGCCTTGTAGGCAGTCTCAGCCGTCTCCGTGATCAGCTTGCCGTCGAGAATCGGCGTCGTTTCATAGGAAGGAGGCCGGCGCGCCGCGAAGGACCTCTTCAGAGCTGAGCCCGCGCAGCTTGGCGAGCGCAGCCTGATCTGTGCCCTCGATCCCGACCGAACGCGCGAATTCCATTCCGATCGTCTCAGCGGATACCGGATAGTTCGGATCGACGCCGTCCTTGTTCATCGGCCGCGCGGTGAGCACGCTGTCACGCGAACCGCCAGACTCGACGATCGCCTTATGGAAGAGGCCGCGCGCCATTGGCGAAGCCAGGAGGCTGTGCACCGAGACACCGCCCGCGGAGAATCCAAATATAGTAACGTTGTTCGGATCGCCGCCGAACGCGGCGATGTTACGCTTGACCCACTGCAGCGTCGCGATCTGGTCCATGTAAGCGTAGTTGCCCTTAGTCTCCTCCGGACGTTCGCGGCTCAACGCGGGGAAGGCGAAGAACCCGAAGCGTCCCAAGCGGTAATTGGCAGCGACCAGGACAACGCCATGTTTGGCGAACTCGACCCCCGAGGTGTTGGGCGAAGAACTCGATCCTCCCACGAACCCGCCTCCGTAGATCCAGACCATCACGGGCAGCTTCGCCCCTGACGCTGC
>Ga0335073_10011927_pt1 | contig 12212 bp, 12 predicted proteins | sample Lox_Sample_22_FD_207093 | JGI IMG/M metagenome (GOLD analysis project Ga0335073, IMG submission 207093) | Soil microbial communities from Loxahatchee National Wildlife Refuge, Florida, United States - Lox_Sample_2.2 | ecosystem: Environmental > Terrestrial > Soil > Wetlands | place: USA... | reverse complement strand
GTCCTTGACGCCGGCGCGGTGATCGCCGCAGGGACCCCGGCGCAAGTGCGGAGCGATCCCGCGGTGATCGCGGCCTACCTGGGAAAGTCGAGCTGAGATGGCGACGATGAGCATCCGCGGCCTGCAGGCCGGCTATGGCCGGGTGCAGGTGCTGCACGGGATCGACCTGACGCTGAAGCCGGGCGAGCTGACCTGCGTGCTCGGCGCGAACGGCGCGGGGAAGACCACCCTGGCGAAGACGATCTCTGGCGCGCTCCGGGCGCAGGACGGCGAGATCTGCCTCGATGGCGCGCCGGTCACGTCGTGGTCGCCGGAACGCCGCGCGCGGCGCGGCGTCGTGCTCGTGCCCCAGGGCCGCTGCGTCTTCGCCAACCTGACGGTGGCGCAGAACCTCGAGGTCGCCCGCTTCGCGGCAGGCAGACGGCGCACCGACGCGTCCCGGCTTGCCATCGAGCTGTTTCCCAGGCTCGCGCAGCTCCGCGGCAGGAAGGCGGGGGTACTCAGCGGGGGCGAGCAGCAGATGCTCGCCATCGCGCGCGGTCTCGCCGCAGAGCCGGAGGTTCTCGTGCTCGATGAGCCCTCGCTTGGCTGCGCGCCCGTGATCGTCGAGGCCCTGTACGAGGCGATCAGCGCGGTCACCCTGCTGCGGATGGCGATCCTGCTCATCGAGCAGGTGGCCGAGCACGCGCTGAGCGTCGCCAACGAGGTGGTGGTGCTTCGCGGCGGCGAGATCGCCGACCGGGGGACGGCGCGGGACTTCACCTCCGGGGACCGCCTGACCAGCCACTACCTCGGTGGCTGAGGTCGGCCAGGCCCGTCATCCGGCCGCCCAGGCGGGGGCAGAGACATGGCGGAAAAGCACTGCCCAGCCGGGATTGCCCGCGGCGAGCGAGGCGATGAGTGCGTCAGATTCACCGCCGCGGCCGGCCCGGGCGAGCGCTACCGCGCGCCAGAACGTCGGCTCCAGGTTCTGCGGGCCGTACACCTGCTGCGCACCGCGGAACGCGGCGAGGGCCGCTTCGACCTCCCCGGGTGTCGCCCGCACCGGTCCGCGGCAGGCCGGGCCGCGCATCGCGGCCAGCATCGGGCCGAACGCGCCGTGCAGACCGCATATGCGGCGCAATTCGGTCAGGGGTGAGTGATGGTCATCGACCCGGATGTCGAGCAGCACGCCATCCTCCGGCTGCGGGGTCCGTTCCCCGGACACCACGATGATGGCGGCCGACTGGACGCCCCGCAGGTCGCCGCCCCGGGCCTGGGCGGCGTCCAGCGCGCTGAGCAGGCGGCCTGCGAGATCGCCGGAAGCGGCGCGGAAGGCCGCGACCATCGCGCCGGGGATGTCGGTGCCCGCGACCATGTTGGACTGCGCGCTGACATCGCGCTCGGCCTGGTGTGCGGCGAACTGCCAGCAGCGCGAGCCGGTGTGCGCGGCAGTGCCGCCGGCGGCGTCGAGAATGCCGACCTGGCGTGTCTCAGCGGCGTCGTCCTGCCGCAGGCAGGCGGCGAGCGCGGCGGCCGCCGCGGCTCCTTCGGCCATGAGCGCGAGGCCCGCCGTGCCGTAGCGGAGGTTCGCCGTCGCCTGCGTGGCCACCACGCCGACGCCGGCGCGGCCCCATGGCACGTGACGGCCCGCCGCGAGGAAGTGGGACTGGACAGCGACGCCCATGGCTCCGGTCGCGGCATCTCTCGCGACGATCGAGTAGGTCATGGTCATCCTCTCGCCAATATAACTTAACATTAATTATCTTGAACTTAAAATACTTGACTTTAAATCATCTGTCGAGGCAGCATGGACGCCGGGACAGAGCGGAACCGAGGGAGGCACTGATGAGCGACACCGATCGCATCATCCAGCTGCACAAGCAGTTCGTCACCGCGAACACACACGAGGATGTCGAGTTCCTCGGCGGCAACAGCCGGGAGGACGTCACCTGGTACAACCTCAACAAGAGCAACTACATGAGCAGGGAGGCCATACTCAACCTGTGGCGAATGCTGTACGAGGCTCGCCCGGACAAGACGAAGGACGCCGTCCTTTCCACCCGCGATGAGATCGTGACGGTGGTCGGCGACGCGGCCTGGGTCGTCTACATGCTCCACGTCGATTACGACTTCGGCGAGCTACGGAAGATCACCACGGCTGCCCGGGCTACCGAGATCTGGCGGCGGGCCGACGGCGAGTGGAAGCTCGCGCACTTCCACTGCTCTGAGCATGAGGCCGGAAACATGGGCGGCCAGTGACCTCGCATTCCGCAGGCAGTTCAGGCACGCTGTTCGCCGACGGGCCGGCGGGCAGGCTGGCCTACCGCGACAGCGGGCCGACCGACGGCGCCGTGCTCGTCTTCGTACACGGTGTCAACATGGCGTCCCCTGTCTGGGACCCGTTGATCGCCGCACTGCCCGGCTTCCGGTGCATCGCGTTCGACCTGCGCGGGCACGGGATGTCCGGGCGGCGGGGCCCGTTCACGGTGCTCGACTACGCTGCCGACCTGGACGCAGTACTCAGGGCGGCCAGGGTGGAGCGGGCGCAGCTGGTTTGCGTCTCACTCGGCGGCATCATCGGGTGCGCCTACGCGCAGCGCTCGCCGGAGCGCGTCCACTCCGTCGTGGCGTTCGGCAGCGCGCTGCGGGCGACGCACCCGGGTATCGACGCCGGCATGGCACGGCTCAGGGAGGTGGGCACCGCGAAGTACTTCGGGTGGTCGCTGCCCCGGGGCAGCCTGCCTGCGAACGCGACGCCCGATGTCACGCAGACGGTCATCTCCCTCGCCGTGACCGGGCGGGAAGACACGGCGATGGTCGAGGAGATAACCAGGGCCGCCTTTGACATGGATCCGTCTAAGATATCCCTCGGACCGTCCGGCAGGCCCGTTCTGGTAGTGACCGGGAACCTCGACACGACCTGTCCTCCCGAGGCGGGACGGCTGCTTGCGGCGACGGTCGGCGGTAACTGGCGGCTCGTAATCGGCGGGGGTCACGTCCTGCCGCTCGAGCAGCCGGAGACCTGCGCTCAGCTGGTCGCCAGGTTTTACCAGGAGCCCGAACGCGGCGGTACCGGTGCCTCGGCCAGTTAGCACTCCGCCGCCGACTGAGAGGACGGCCGTGACCCCTGACTTCGTTGACGCCATTCTTGCCCAGTGGGACGCGCAACTGCCCGGCGAGGACTTCGAGGCGCTGGGCGTCTTCTCCAGGCTCGCCCGTTACAGTCGGCTCGCGAGCAAGGTCATCTACGGCAACCTTGAGCAGTTCGGCCTGAACGAGACGCAGTTCAACATGCTCGCCGCGCTCGTCAGGTCCGGGCCGCCGTACCGGCTGACTCCCAAGGAGCTGTCGGCGACGATGCTCGTCACCTCCGGCGCGGTGACCTATGTGATCGACCAGATGGAGACCGCGGGTAACGTCGTGCGGCTTGGGCATTCCCAGGACCGCCGCAGCTCGCCCATCGAGCTCACCCCGGCAGGAAAGCAGAAGATCGAGGACGCGGCGAGGTCGCATCAGGCCCTCTGCAAGCGACTGCTAGCGCCGCTCACCGACCAGCAGTTCGGGGATTTCGTTGCCGCCCTCCGCACCTTGCTTGTCTCGATTGACGACGGCCCCGTTCCTGTGCCGCGCAAGCAAGCGGAGGTATGACCGGGATGCGGGTTTGCATCGGCTACACGGGCGCCACGCCCGTCAGGCAGACGTTCGCCGCCGTCGACGCCGCTGAGTCGGCGGGCCTTGACGGCGTCTGGTCGGCGGAGCATGTCGGGCTGAACGACGCGATCGTGCCGAGTACCGCCTATGCGCTGCGGACGAGCCAGCTGGAGATCGGGCTTGTCGGCCTGAACGCGGACACCAGGCACCCCGGTGTGCTGGCGATGGAGCTCGCGACGCTGAGCTCGCTTGCCCCCGGACGGATCCGCGTCCAGGTCGGCACCGGCAGCCCGACCCGTGCGGTGCCTATCGGGGTGACCGCGCCGCGCACGGTCCGCGGCGTGGAGACGCTAGTCTCATCGCTTCGCGGCCTGCTTCGCGGCGAGGAGGTCACGGCGGCGAGCGAGGCCTTCAGGCTTGACGGTCTCCGGCTGAAGGTCGAGGACACGCCGCCGGTACCGGTTGACATCATGGCGATCAGGCCGCGGATGACCGAGCTCGCCGCCCGCGTGGCGGACGGCGTCTCGTTGTCTGCGGGCGCGTCACGCGAGTACCTGCGCTGCAGGGTGGCCGAGGTGTCCGCCGCTCTTGAGCGGCATGGCCGCGCCCGTGACGAGTTCCGGATCTCGGCGGTGGCCCTTGGCGCCTTCGCCGACGACATGGCGACCGCCAGGCGGGTAATGGCGTCGCTCGCCGTCGCGTTCTCCCTTGGCGGCGCGCCCGAGATGCGCGCCGGGCTGGAAATGCCCGATCAGGACCGGCTCCGCGAGGTGCTGCGGCGCGAAGGGCCGGCGGCCGCGGGCAAGCTGCTCAGTGACGCCACCGTTGAGGGACTCGGGCTCGTCGCCACGCCAGAGACGATCGGCGCCGCCGTGGCCGCCTATCGCGATACCGGGATCGACGAGGTGGTCGTGATGCCGGCCGGCGAGCCCGCAGGGCACCCGCGCCTGGTGCGATACCTCGCCGGCGCCAGGTAGCCGGCGATCCGCCGTGGACCTCGTCGCGCGCTTTGCGGCCGCGCTGCCGCGCATGCTCGCCGACATCGTCGAGCTGGTGGACTGCGAGTCCCCGTCGAGCGATGCCGCGGCCCTTGCGCGCAGCGCGGAAAGCGTGGCACGACTCGGCGAGCGGCTGCTCGGCCGGGCGCCTGACAGCTTCGTCATCGGCGGGATACCGCACCTGCGGTGGCACTGGCCGTCCGGGACCGGCCGTCGCGTGCTGCTGCTGACGCACCACGACACGGTCTGGCCGGTCGGGTCACTGGCGGCGCACCCGTGCGGAACGGACGGCGGCGTGCTCCGCGGGCCCGGCTGCTTCGACATGAAGACCGGCATCGCGATGGCACTGCACGCGGTGGCCGGGCTGGCCGATCCGGCCGGGGTCACGCTGCTCGTCACCGGCGACGAGGAAGTCGGTTCGCCGACATCGCGTGAGCTTATCGAGAGGGAGGCGCGAGCCTGCTCCGCCGTGCTCGTGCTCGAGGGCGCCGCGGTCGGCGGGCGGCTGAAATGGGCACGCAAGGGCGTGTCCAGGTATGACCTGGTTGTCCACGGGCGCGCGGCGCACGCCGGGCTTGAGCCTGAGTCTGGCGTCAACGCCACCGTCGAGCTGGCGCGGCAGGTCCTCGCGGTCGAGATGCTCGGCGATCCCGGGCTCGGGACCACTGTCACCCCCACCGTGGCCGAGGCCGGCACGTCGGCCAATACGGTCCCGGCCCGCGGCCGGTTCGCGGTCGACGTGCGCGCCGCCACCCCGGACGAGCAGCAGCGGGTTGACCTGGCCATGAAGGCGCTGGCACCCGCCTTGCCCGGGGCGAGCGTGGAGGTGCGCGGCGGCCCGAACCGGCCGCCGATGACAACAGGGTCCACGCGCGGCCTCTTCGAGCGCGCGCGGATCCTGGCGGCCGAGCTTGGGCTCGGGGACATCGAGGCAGCCTCGGTCGGCGGCGGCTCAGACGGGAACTTCACCGCCGGGCTCGGTATCCCGACGCTCGACGGCCTTGGCGCTGTCGGGGGTGGCGCGCACAGCGAACAAGAGCACGTCCTGCTCGACCATGTGCCACCGCGCACGGCCTTGCTCGCCGCCCTGATCAGGGATCAGCAGTAAGTACCGGTCCCGGCATCTACCACCATCAAACCTGTTAAGACATTTGTCATGACTGCTACGGACCTGTTACCCGACCCTCTAATCGCTGTCGGCCCGGCCGCGGGCAGGGCAATGTCGATGCCGTCAGAACCAAACGGGCGCGTTTGAGCGGACGCCGTCCACACAAGGAGGCATCGATGAGCAAGCGCGGAATGCGCGGTATGTCCATGCGGCTGCGCGTGGCCGTCGCCGCGGCGGTAGTGGCGGGCGGCGGCGCGGCCGGGTTCGTGGCGCTGAACGCCGGCCACGACAGCAGCGTGACGGCCGAGTCGGCGGGCTTCGTGCAGAGCGGCGGCCAGACGCTGAGCTACAGCAGCGCCATCTCCTCGGCGATGAAGAGCTGGGACACGTCGCAGAGCACCTCGCTGCGGACGCTCTCGCACATGCGGCAGATCAACAACTACTGGACGCAGTCCTGGCACCACGTCACCCTCTTCTTCCAGCGCGGCAAGGTGCTCGCGGTGGGCAAGAACGAGTTCGCCGTCAGGTCCGCCGACGGCGTGATCGAGATCTGGCACACCAGCGGCAAGACGGCGGTACTGAACGTCGGCGGCAGCTCGATGGGGATGTCCGCGATGACCGGCGGCTCGGTGAACATGAGGGTGCCGTCCTCGTGGACCATGAACACCAAGACCAAGGGCCTGGCCAAGGGCGACCTCGTGTTCGTATTCGGCGAGCGCGAGGGCCGCACGCTGAAGGCGCAACTGGTGCTGTTCGCGGCGCCGACCACGCCCACCGTCACGCCGACGGTGATGCCGGCGACCACCGCGGGCCCCGCGATCGCGCCCGCTCCCGGCGTGGCGCCGGCCAGCCTCGCGCCGACGGTCAGCGGCTCGCACTACTGACGGTGAGCGCGTACATGGAGGTATATGAATGCTGACTTACCGGCGGCGGCCGGCGGCGCGGCGGCCGTTAGCGCCGCAGAGCCGAGGTTATCGACCGCGCCTGGCCGGCCCTAGGCTTCGCTGGGGCCGGCCAGGCGTGCTTTGTCGTGTAAGACCAGATGTCCAGGCAGTGGCAGGTCGGTCGAGATCGACAGCATCGACCCGGCCGCGAAGGTGGGTCTCACACCGGGCTCCTCATGATCGTCTTGCCACGCATGGCGATACTCTGGTCGATCGCTTCCTGCAAGCGCGGGGCGCGGTCGAGGAGGCCCGCATGGCGCGGCCACTCGGCGAGCGTGCGCTCGACTGTGGCGGCGGCGCACTCCGCGAGGTCGATGTCGCGCACGCCCAAGCGATCCTGCAGTCTCCCGAAGGTCGTCAGGGTGACGCGGTGGAAGTCCTTGGACCCGCCGAACTTCAGCCCAAGGTCCTCGACGCGGTCTCCGATGAAGTAGTAGGCCGTGGACATCAGGTCATAGGCCGGGGCGAGGGACGGAACCCGGCCGTCCCGGTAGATGAGCGACCAGTTTTTCAGGTGGTAGTCGCCATTGGCGATGAGCACGGAGAACGTCAGCCGCCTAGTGAACTCGAGCAGCGACTCCTTGTCGCGGCCTCGGTAGATCAGGCTCGCGACGGTCTCGAAGTTCCCCCGGTACTTATGTTCCGGGTAAACATTTCGTACCTGAGCCAGGTCCTCGATGTGGACGCGGCCCCGACGGGAGTCCCGGTCGAACCTGCGGATTGCATAGGCGAACTCCTCGTGCTCGGGCCAGACGCTCGCTGGAAGCCGCGTGTCGACACGCTCGCGGGGTACCAGCATGATCTCGGGAACGTCGATGCCAATGGCACGGGCGAGCGTCATCATCGCGAACTCGTTGAGCGGGACGTCGCGGAAGGCAGCATCGGGTGTCTTCACGATCCAGTCACCGCCCTCGCCATGGGCCGGCATGGTCATCCGGTCGCCCCGCCGGAGCATGGAGAATTTCATCCCGACCCCGGCGAGCGAGAACCGGATGCCAGGCTTGTGAAAGTCGCGGTCGATTTCGACGGCGTAGCTATCCGGCTCATCGCCGAGAAGCACCTCGACGGGTGCCTCTTCGACCGGCAGCACCCGGACCGCACCCGGCAGGTCATGACCCACCTGAGCCAGGAGTTCTATCTCCCGTTGCGGGCTGACACCCCGTTCCCCCGCGATCCAATCTCGCAGCCTCCCCTCGGGGAGCAGGTTCGAGAACCAAGGGGCCACCCGAACCGTCGCGACGTGAACCCTCTCAGGCCGGTCTTCGAAGACAAGCCCGAGCACAGGGCGATTCGGGTCCTCCCTGTAATCGGCATCCAGCGAGAATCGAGTACGGTCCGCGAGACGGCCGATCGTGCCAGCACGCCGATCGCCAATCCAGACGCTGAAGCTAGAAGAGTCGCGAGGAGTCGTCATCGCTCAGTTCCTCTGCCTCTTCCTCGTCGTCTATGACCAGGGAGTCAAGCGGCGGCGTGTCCTCGAATTCCCACTCACACCTCTGCTGCAAGAAGATGTCGAGTTGGTGCTCCAGAAGTTCCTGGCGCGTCGTAAGGAGTCTCTGGACATCGCCGCGTTCGAGGGCCATGGCCATCCCCAAGCTGATGTTATGAGATCTGAGTGCTGCTTCCCAGACCGTATCGTCGAGCTGTCGCAGCTCCGGTGGCTGCGTGATCAAGCTCTCCAGGGCACCGAATTCGCTTTTTTCTTCTGCGGGATATAGCGTACGGTTCGCTGCCCAGAGACGACGTTCTCTTGAGACGGAGTATCGAGAAACCACGTACTGAACCGCGTCAAGGGGGGCCCGATCCTCCTCAATGCATCTTGCTAGGTCTGAACGATCAAAAGGCTCTCCGGTAAGGAGCGATCGTGGCTCAAGGCTCCACCATGAACATAGAACGATTTTCGATGCCGCCTCATTACTGCGGAACCTCTTAAGGTCGGGTCGCCGGGCACTCGATTGTGGCACGAGCTCAAGCAGTCGCTGAATCGAGCCTTCGAGGTCACCCGGCTTCACAGCGTGGTTTAGTTGGCGGACTGCTCCCGAGCTACTGCCACGAAACTTTTCAGGGCCTACAACCGCAGCACGCCAGAACCATCTGCGCATAAGTAGGAGATTACGATCGTCGAGATCTCGGTAATGAGCAAAGAATCGCGTGAGTACGACCAGGAGATATCTATAAGGAAGCAGGGTGAAATGGGGGACCCCCACCAACTGCTGAAGGAAATGCACTGCTTCTCGGATCGCAAATTCGCCTTGGATGTAAGCGCTGTCCTGGTCTTCATCTGGAACATCGATGATCGCACGCGCCCGCTCATGCCGCCCAGAGGCTCGAACCTGCGCGCTTTCGCCGAACTCGCTACGGACACCTCGGTGAACATCCGGCCCTCGGCGGCCAAGAACCGCCTGCAGAATGGTGTCATTGTCAATAAGTCCGAAACCGAGTTCGGTATTAATATTTTGTGCAATCCTGTCCAGTGTAGGAGTCTCATCTCGTACGCTCTCCTCTCCCGCGAACAGTGCCGAGAAAATTTCTGCCCTGGTCAGGCGTTTGCCGTAGTTATTCATGCGGTCGAAAATTTCCTGAAGAACTTTCCGATCTTCTTGCGCGACCTCGTACGCCGGAATCTTGAACTGCCTAATAGTCCGCGTAATCTCATTCGCTTCATCAACATAATCGATCGCATCTGGATGCTCCGCGAACCAGCGCAGCACACCTCGCAGGTCGAAGATCACCGGGAGTGGGATGAGCGTTCCTTCAGCTTCCTTCGGTGTCGGCACGAATATCTTCTTACGAAGATCGTAGGACAATCTGAACCGCTCATCAGACCAGCCAGTTGGATGAAGTGCATTGGCTAGACTAGTGATCCGCTGCTGCCCGTCCACAACAAAGAGCGCATCCGGCATCTGGGGAGCGTCAATACGAAGCGCGCCTAGTTGTATTGCTTCAGCGGGTGCAGGCCGACGCCACAACAGCAGCGAGCCGACCGGAAACCCGCGGACGATGCTGTCAAAGAGCTTGATCACGTCGTCGCGCTGCCAGCGGAGTGGGCGCTGAAAGTGCGGGATCCTGATCCTGCCCTCCCAGGCCCACTTCGCCAGTTGCTCCACGTCAAGAGTCGTGGCCGTCGGCCGAGTGTCAAGACTGCCGCTCATCGATCCCCTCACTGTCTAGAGGTGCTACAGGAAGGGTATCCCCCTGCGGCCAAGCAGGCGGTGAACACCGCGTGCGCCTGGCGGCATTCGGCGATCCGATCGGCTTTATAGAACAGGGTGTGTAACCATCACTCCTTGACTTGACGCATCAGGCATGGCACCCGACCAAGCACGCGTAACCGGGCAGCATGCCGATCCCGTGGCTGAGAGAGCGCTTGCATCAGGGGACCAAAGGGCCGATAAAGGTGGATGAGCGGCGCTGCGAGCCCGGGGCCTGACGATGCGGACTCTCCTTGGCGCCTCTAGGAGGCGGAGAGGCCATGTACAAGCTGTCCGGTGTTACCAAGGATTACCGGCGGCGCGGAACCGTGGTGCAGGCGCTGCGCGGGGTGGACCTGGTGATCGAGGACGGGGAGTGGCTGGCGATCCAGGGGCCGACGGGGCACGGGAAGACGACGCTGCTGCAGATGCTCGGCGGCATGGACAGGCCCACGTCGGGCATGGTGGAGTTCGACGGGCAGGACCTCGCGCGGCTGAGCGAGGGCGCGCTCACCGGGATCCGCGCGCGGTCCTTCGGGTTCATCTTCCAGACGTTCAACCTGATCCCGACGCTCACGGCGCAGGAGAATGTGGAAACCGCCCTCGTTCCGCTGCATGTGTCCGCGGCAAGCAGGCGGGCGCGGGCGGCGGGCGCGCTCGCCGACCTCGGGCTCAGCGACCGGGCCGGCCACCTGCCAGGCGAGCTGTCCGGCGGCCAGCAGCAGCGGGTCGCCATCGCCCGCGCGCTGGTCAAGGAGCCGCGGGTGCTGCTGGCCGACGAGCCGACGGGCAACCTGGACGAGGACACGCGGGACGAGCTCATCGAGCTGCTCGACCGGCTGTGGCAGGGCCTCGGGCTGACGCTGGTCATGGTGACACACGACAGCACCATCGCCCGGCGCGCCCAGCGCCGCGGGCTGCTGCGCAACGGGCGCCTGACGGTCAGGTAATCACGTGGCGAGGGCCGTGTAGAGTCCGGGGCGGCGGCCGTCGCGTCGTTCACCGCCGGCTGGCCGGGAACGGCCAGCCACTGCGCGATGCCGACCGTAGCGAACTCCGGCGGCTGTGGTGTCTTCATCAGGCGATCGCCCCGGCAGGCTCGGCGGCGACAGCGGCGGGCCGCCGCAGGCGCTTGGCGGCCAGGTAGTACACCGGGCTGATCACGATCAGGCAGACGATCCAGGAGATGTCCACGCCGTTCAGGCCCTTGGCGATGGGTCCCTCGAACATCGTGGTGTTCACGAACGGCACCTCGATCGCGATGCCGATCAGGTAGCAGCCGATCGACACCCAGTCGAACCTGCCGTAGATCCCGCCGTCGCCGCGGAAGAACTGCGCCACGTCGTAGTTGCCGTGCCGCACTAGGTAGAAGTCGACCAGGTTGATCGCGGTCCACGGCACGAGCACGTACATCAGCAGCAGTATGAAGTTGGAGTAGTTGACGAGGAAGTCGTTCTGGCTGACGATGGCCGGCACCACCGCCGCGACGTAGATGACGACGGTCAGCACCGCGCGGGCCACGGCGCCAGGCAGCCAGGACGGCTTGAACGTCTGGCCGATGGCGATCATGGACAGCGCGCCGCCGTAGATGTTCATCGAGTTGGTCATCGCGATCGTGACGGTGAACACGACGATGACCAGTGAGGCCACCGCGCCGGTCTCTGTGTGCAGCCCGCCCACCATGTCCGCGGTGTTCACGCCGATCATCGCGCCGAGGATCATCGGCAGGATCGAGCCGAGCGAGCAGCCCCAGTAGCTGGCCCAGAACGCCGGCCGGGCGCCGGTGTCGGCCGGCATGTACCGGGAGTAGTCAGAGACGTAGGGCGCGTAGGCGATCTGCCAGAGCGCGGCGGCGGTCACCGTGCCGAGGAACCCGGCGACGCTGGCGTGGCCGAACGAGCCGAAGCCGTGCCCGACCCCGTGCACGGCGACGATCCAGATGAAGGTGAGCAGCAGCGCCGCGCCGGCCAGGTAGGTCATCAGCCGCGCGTAGGCGTGGATCAGGTCGTAGCCGAAGATCGTCACCACCACGCTCACCGCGCCGACGATCAAGATGCCCACGTCGATGCTGATGCCGCTGGTCAGCACGTTGAGCGACTGCCCGGCCAGAACCAGGTTGGACGCGAAGAACCCGACGTACATGAGGACGACGAGCACGATGACGATCAGCGAGCCGTAGGAGCCGAACTGGCCACGGGTCTGCATCATCTGCGGCACGCCGAGCCGCGGCCCCTGGGCGCTGTGCAGCGCCATGAAGATCGCGCCGACCAGGTTGCCGACCACGATGGCGATCACCGCGAGCCAGAACGGCAACTGGTAGACGGAGGTGGCCAGCGCG
>Ga0335073_10011926_pt1 | contig 12212 bp, 11 predicted proteins | sample Lox_Sample_22_FD_207093 | JGI IMG/M metagenome (GOLD analysis project Ga0335073, IMG submission 207093) | Soil microbial communities from Loxahatchee National Wildlife Refuge, Florida, United States - Lox_Sample_2.2 | ecosystem: Environmental > Terrestrial > Soil > Wetlands | place: USA... | reverse complement strand
CAAGGATCCAGGTTAGCTGTTCCTGGAGCGCGAAAGCGGGCACCCGATCCACGCGGGCACCCGATCCACCGGTGACCGCCCGGCGCCGCTACCCGATGATGCCCTGGCGCTGCAGCTCCTGGACGACGTGTTCCGCCAGCGCCTCGGGCGACATTTCCAGCGTGCGCAGACGTATCTCGGGATCCAGCGGCTCCTCGTACGGCGCGTCCACTCCGGTAAAGTTGCGGATCTGCCCCGCATCGGCGCGGCGGTACAGTCCCTTGGGATCGCGGCGGCGGCACTCCTCGACCGGCGTATCGACAAAGATTTCCAGAAACTCCCCTTGCTCCACCGCCTCGCGCGCCAGCATGCGTTCGGCGCGGTAGGGCGAGATGAACGAGACCAGCACGATCAGCCCGGCCTCGATGAACAGTTTTGCCACTTCGGCGACGCGGCGGATGTTCTCCACGCGGTCGGCCTCGGCGAATCCGAGGTCGCGATTGAGCCCGTGGCGCACGTTGTCGCCATCCAGCACCATCGTGTGGCGGCCGGAGGCATGCAGCCGCTTCTCCACCAAATTCGCGATGGTGGATTTGCCGGCGCCCGACAGCCCCGTGAACCACAGCACCGCCGGCTTCTGGCCGTTGAGTGACGCCCGGGCGCCTTTGTCCACATCGAGTTGGTGCCAGTAGACATTCTCCCGCGCGCCACGCAGCGCGGTGATCATGCCGCAGCCGGCGGTGTTGCGGGTCAGCCGGTCGATCAGGATGAAGCCGCCGAGTTCGCGGCTGTCGTTGTACGCCTCGCACGCCACGGGCTGCGACAGGGACAGCGACACGCGGCCGATCTCGTTCATATGCAGCTCGCGCACCGGCACTTCTTCCAGGGTGTCGATATCGAGCCGGGCGGTGATGTCTGTGATGGTGCCGATCACGCTCTGGGTGCCGAGCATCACCTGATAGGCACGGCCGCGGAACAAGGCGGTATCGTCCATCCAGACCACGCGGGCTTCGAGGCGCTCGGCGAGCTGCGGCAGCGGGGCGGCGGCGAACACGTCGCCGCGGGAGGCGTCAATCTCGCGGTCGAGCACCAGCGTCACAGGCTGGCCCGCGCGTGCCACATCGAGGTCGCCGTCCATGGTGACGATGCGCGCGATCCTTGCCTCCACGTGGGAGGTCGCGTTCACCACCACATCGCCGGGTCGCAGCGCCCCGGCGGCCACGGCGCCCGCATAGCCACGGAACGTGTGGTCCGGGCGATTCACGAGCTGCACGGGCATGCGGAACGGCCGTGCCAGCCCGTCATGCCCCGGCTCGGCGGTTTCCAGCGCGGCCAGCAGCGTGGTGCCCTGGTACCAGGGCATGCGTGTGCTGGCACGCGTCACGTTGTCGCCATCGCGGGCGCAGACTGGAATCGCGGTCACCGCCAGCGCGCGCAGATGGCCGAGCACGGCGTGGAAATCGGCCACGATATGTTCGAACACGGCCTGGTCGAAGCCAGCCAGGTCCATCTTGTTCACCGCCAGGATCACGTCGCGGATGCCCAGCAGGGAGGCGATCGCGGCGTGGCGGCGGGTCTGGTCCAGCACGCCCTTGCGCGCATCGATCAGCACGATCGCCAGGTCGGAATTCGAGGCGCCGGTGACCATGTTGCGCGTGTACTGCTGATGGCCCGGCGCGTCGGCCAGGATGAAGCGCCGGCGCGGGGTTTCGAAATAGCGGTAGGCGACGTCGATGGTGATGCCCTGGTCGCGCTCGGCGGCCAGGCCATCGACCAGCAGCGCGTAATCCACGCCGCCCTCCACCGTGCCGAAGCGGCGCGAATCGCGTTCCAGCGTCGCCATCACGTCGTCGGGGATGGTGCCGCATTCATACAGCAGCCGGCCGATCAGCGTGGACTTGCCGTCGTCCACGCTGCCGCAGGCCAGCACGCGCAAGAGAGAATCGGGCATCAGAAATATCCCTCGCGCTTCTTCGCTTCCATCGAGGCGTCCTGATCCTGGTCGATCAGCCGTCCCGCGCGTTCTGATACGCGCGTCGTGCGCATTTCCTCGACGATGTCTTCGAGCGTGGCGGCGGGAGATTCGATCGCGGCGGAGAGCGGGTAGCAGCCCAGCGAACGGAACCGCACCAGCCGTTGCACCGGCGTTTCGCCGGCGTCGAACCGCATGCGGTCGTCATCCACCACGATCAGCGCGCCGTCGCGGATCACGGTGGGGCGCTGGGCGGCGAAATACAGCGGTACCACGTCGATGCGTTCGGTCAGGATGTAGCTCCACACGTCGAGCTCGGTCCAGTTGGACAGCGGGAACACGCGCAACGTCTCGCCGGGCGCTAAATTGCCGTTATAAAGATGCCAAAGTTCCGGCCGCTGCCGCTTTGGCTCCCAGGTGTGGCCCGGACCACGCACCGAGAAGACACGTTCCTTGGCGCGGGAGCGTTCCTCATCACGCCGCGCGCCGCCGATGGCGAGGTCGTATCGCCCATCCGTCAGCGCCTGCTTCAGCGCATCGGTCTTCATGATCTGAGTATAACTGCTGCCATGGTCGAATGGGTTAACGCCCTGGCGCAGCCCGTCCGGGTTGGTGTGCACAATCAGCTCCAGCCCGAACTTCCGCACCGTCGCATCGCGGTGGCGGATCATGGCGCGGAACTTCCACGTGGTATCGATGTGCAGCAGCGGGAATGGCGGCCGGGCGGGGAAGAACGCCTTGCGCGCCAGGTGCAGCAGGACCGAGGAGTCCTTGCCGATGGAATACAACAGCACCGGGCGCGTGGCCTGTGCCGCCACTTCGCGCAGGATGTGGATGCCTTCGGCCTCGAGTGCCTTCAGGTGCGCGGGCAGCGCTGTCATCGCGGAACGGTCCTGTAATGGATCACTCTACCAGCCATCATTGTTTGTGGCCGATTGCAAGCAAAACCCTGCGTGCACCTTGATCGTGGCGTTCATGGCGGCGGGCAGCGAGGGCGCACTATCAAGGTTAAGAGGATGCGAAACCGGAATCTACGCCATCCGGTATCGCCGGCCGTCCCGCCGCTACCCCTCGAGCTCGGGGCAGAGCGGCGCCAGGGATGTCTCCCGCACCACCGCCTGGATCCGGCGCTGATCCTCAGGTTTCAGCTCCTCGCGCCAGCGGTTCATCGCCGCCTGGGTGTTCTTGAACACCTGATAATAGCGGTCGCGCCCGCTGAACGTCGTGCTGCGGCGCAGGAAGTCTTCGGTCTGCCGATCCCATTCCAGCCCGACCGAATCGAACAGGGCTCGAGCCTCGGGCAGCGGTGCTGCGCACAGCGCCTGGTAGCGCAAAACCGTCACCCCCGGGATACCGGCCAGGTCGTCGATCGCCTTCTCATTCAGGATCGCCCAGTTCCAGGCATATTGTTCGACCATCGGCAGCGCCTCGAACCGAGCGGCGGTCAGGCCGTAGCGTCGCGCTTGCTCCGTCATCAGCAATTCCTGCACCGGCACCGGCCCCTCGAACTTGCCCAGCGCCGCGCCCCGCAGCATGGAGGCCACCTGACCCCAGGGATCGCGCAGGATGAAGATGGTCCGCATCCCAGGCATTGCCTCGGCGAACAGTCGGGCGCGGCCACGGGAGCTGACCGATTTCAGCACCAGCCGCAGGTGCGGATGGGCCGCGATCCGGAACAAGTCCGGAATCCCTGCCCCGCGCAGAATCCGCCGCGTGCCCGGCACCTGCTCCATGGCGCGCAGGCCATAGATGATGCTGTTGCGCAGCACCGCGCCGCCGGTTCCGAGATACCGCTTGGGGAAGATCGGCAGCGAGCCGGCGGTCTTCAGCGTCGCCGTGTCAAACAGCCGGCGGAGATAGGCCTGGGCCGCGTCGCGGTAGGCCGGGACTTGCTCCGGCGGGCACATCCAGGGCAGGTCGAAATCGCGCAGCACGGTATCCGGCTCGTGCCGGTAGAGCACGTCGGGGTGGCTGTCGAAGATCTTGGCCAGCCACGAGGTGCCGGAGCGGGGCGCTCCGAGGATCAGGATCACCCTGTCGGCGGCAATGTCGGAGGGTCTCATCAACGTACCGGTCGCCGCAGCCCTGCGCTTGGCCGCGCGGATGATACCGGCTCCGCAGCGCCGGGGGCCAGCCAAAACGCCGCGGTCAAAGGCCCGGAAGGCCACCGGTGAGGGTGGAACGCGGTGCCGCAGCGGACACAATTACGGCATCGGTCCGCCGCGCGCCGCCGATCGTCACCTTCATCCGTCAGGGCGGCGCGCGGTCCTGACCGCCACCCGGCGAGGCGCGCGCTCGATCCTGACCGCCACGCGGCGACCGGTCAGGCCGCCAGCGGCCTCACGCGCGCGGCAATGTCCGCACCATGCTCCGCTTCGGCCACCGCCAGATCATAGGCTGTCTGCAGTCCGAGCCAGAACTGCGGGCTGGTGCGGAAGCAGCGCGCCAGCCGTAGTGCGAGATCGGAAGTCACCGGCTGCTGGTCGGCGATCAGCGGCGCAATCGTGCCCGGCGCCACATCCAGGGCATGCGCCAGCGCGGCGGCATCCAGCCGCAACGGCTCCATGTATTCCTCACGCAACACCCGCCCCGGGTGCATCCGGCGTCCTGCGCCTGCCATGGCGGCACCTGTCCCTGACGATGCCGGAATTGCTACCAGCCGACCATGGCAACACGAAGGCATGACGGGCGACCGATGCCCAGGTTCGCGAGGACGGCGAGCCATGTTCGCGACGGGGGATTGCGTCGGTCTTATCGCGCCCCGACACCGTGGGCCGACACCGTGGGCCGACGCCGTGGGCCGAGTCGACACTGGTCGGTGCGCGGGCGTATGATCCAGGGCGCCGATGTTTCCTCGATCGCCTATGACCCGCGGGCGCAGCATACGCGACACATGCAGGATGATTCTTTTCGGGTGGTGAAGGCCCTGCATCCCCGTTGGCGGGGTGCATTGGCCCTGTCCACCGTCGATTGCTCCCTGGTGCATCGGGACCATGGAACCCGCGGAACCTACCGGCTTCACTCAGGAACGTTGTACGTGGCCTGGAACGAGTTCCCCGGTGAGACCTTCATCGAAGTCCACGGCGTCTTTGTGCATGACAGCCTGGTACGGCGCCGCGTCGCGCCGATACCACAGACCGGTGCCCGGCAGCGGCTGCCGGGAGATCAGGCCGCCATCCAGGTTGTCAGCCTGCGCAGGACACCTGAGCGGCGGCAGGATTTCATCAGTTTGAACCCTGGCTTCGATTTTGACTTCTTTGATGCCGTGGACGGCAGCACCGTCGATCAGGCGCATTTCTTTGACAGCGGCCTCGCCGAGCGCGGCCTCCGCTACTCCGCTGGTGCCATCGGCTGTGCCTTGTCCCACCTCGCGCTGTGGGAACGTGCCGCAACCGAGCAAGTGGTGCTGACGATCGTGGAAGACGATGCCGTGCTGCGGGGTGACTTCGAGGCAAAGACGCAGGACGTGATCGCCCGACTGCCGTCCGACTGGGACCTGATCATGTGGGGGTGGAATTTCGATTCTGTCCTGTCGATCAATGCCATGCCTGGCATATCGCCGGTGGTGATCTCCTGCGACCAGGAGAGCCTGCGGCGGTCGATCGACACGTTCCGTCTGACCCGGCTGGAACCGCACATCTTCCCCTTGGACAAGTGCTTCGGCACCTGCGCCTATTCGATCAGCCCGGCAGGCAGCAAGAAGTTCAAGGCCAATTGTTTTCCGTTGCGCAATGCGGGAGTCTGGTTCCCGTTGTTGAACCGCGTGCGGCCCAATGACGGCATCGACATCGCGATGAACCGCATCTATCCCGTGACGAACTCCTTTGTGTCGTTCCCGCCCATGGCGATCACACCCAACGTCAATACCGAATCGCTGACCTTGCGACGGCAGTAGCGGCGTTCGTCTCCGGTGAGGCACCCGCCGCGCGGCACCGGCCCCCGCCGGCATCGGCGTTGGCGTTGGCGTTGGCGTTGGCCGGTTGCACGGCCACATCCTGCTTGCAATGGCCGACGCGGCCGTGTTAACGACATGCCGATTCCGTGAACGGACAACGTCCGATATGATGGTTCAGCGTGGCGACCTGCCCGCTGGGGCCGTTGCCGAGGGGCACTGTCGTCATGCCATCCCTTGAATTCACCTTGATGGTGGGCTGCCCGCTGATGTGTACATTTTGCCCGCAGGACAAATTGCGCGGCATGTACGGCAAGGCGACGAAGTACTTCACGCTGGAGAATTTCAAGGAGATCGTCAGGAAGGTTCCCAAGCACGTCCGGATCGACTTTTCCGGGATGGCGGAACCGTGGGCGAATCCCGACGCGACCGAGATGCTGCGCCATGTCCTGACCGAGGGCTACAGGTTCGCCCTCTATACGACCCTGTATGGCATGGAGCGGACCGATTGCGCGCAGGTGATCGACCTGCTGCGGCGCCACGCCCCGCAGGTGGAAGTGGTGTGCCTGCATCTGCCCGATCGCAACGGCAATATGCGCGGCTGGAAATACAACGCCGACTATGAGGCGAACCTGATCGACTTCATCAGGCTGGCAATGCAGCGTGTGATGCCGAGTTTCGAAGTCATGACCATGGACGAGGGCGGCACACCTCACAAGGATCTCGATCATCTTGGCATCAAGCTCGGCCCCTGGATCGGCCATACCCGCGCCGGCAATGTGAGCCTGGAGGATGTGCCCGGGCAGAAGATCTACGTGAAGCCGGAACATAACAGCGCCGTCAGTTGTTCATTCACCCGCTTCTACGATCAGAATGTCTGCCTTCCCAATGGCGATGTCGTGCTGTGCTGCATGGATTACGGCATGCAGCACAAGATCGGGAATCTGTTAGAGCAAGATTATTATGAAATGTTCGCCTCGTCGGGAATTGCGAAGCTGATGGTGGAGAATATGCGGCCGCGGTTTTCGCACGAGTCGCTCTGCAAGACCTGCAATCGCGCCACGCTGCATGGCCAGCCCAACAGCTATCTGCGTTGGCAGCCGGTGTGATCGACCGGTGCGCGCGCCAGGCCAAGGTTGATCCACGCCGCCGCCCGCAGAATCCTGGCTGCGCCCCGGCCTGGCTGCGCCCCGGGCACGACGATGCCAGCCCGCTACAGGCGGCTGCGTGCCACCATCGTGCCGGGTGCTCCGGCGGGACCCGACCGCTGCCCGATGGCCGCGCCCGTGTCGCCGTGCCGGGCGGCTGATGTTCGGCCCCGCCAGCGCGGCGGAAATCCATGCCGCACAGATCCTCACCGGCCTCGCCATGGCGTTGTTCCTGTCGGTCGGCCTGATCCCCGGTCTGCGGCGCCACGCCCGTACCATCCAGGCCGTCGTGCTCACGGCCTACCTGCTCGGCTGCGCCGCGTTCATCGGCTATGTACTGCTGCGATGACAAGCAAGCCTCTCCCTGGGAGAGGCCCATTGGAGGAGTGCCCCATGGTCCAACGCCTGACCGACACCGAGCGTGCCGCCCTCGCCAGCGCCCTGCCCCACTGGCAGGTCCAGGCCTCGCCGGAGTCCATTCGCCGCGAGTTCCGCTTCAAGGACTTCAGCCACGCCTGGGGCTTCATGTCGCGCGTCGCGCTGCTGGCGGAGAAGCAAGACCACCATCCGGACTGGTCGAATGTGTGGAACACGGTCCGTGTCGTGCTGAACACGCACGACGCCGGCGGCCTCACGCAGAAGGACGTGGCGCTGGCGCGTGCGATCGACGCCGTGGTGGATGGCTGACCCGAGCCTTCCCCAACGCGCGCTGGTCATCCGCCGCGCCACCGCACGGCTGTGTGGCCGGCTGGGCTGGGCACCGCTGCACGAAGTGGCGCTGCCGAACGGTCGCCGCGCCGACATCCTGGCGCTGCGTCCGGACGGAAGCTTCGTCTGTATCGAGGTGAAATCCGGCCCACGCGATTTCCTCACCGACCTGAAATGGCCGGACTATCGCGCGTCCTCCGATGCATTGTTCTTTGCCGTGGATGCAGACTTCCCGCGCGAGCTGCTGCCCGCGGAAACCGGCCTGATCGTCGCTGCCGGCCTGGAAGCCGACCTGCTGCGGGAAGCACCGACGCATCCCCTCCCCGCGCCGCGGCGCCGTGCGCTGCTGCATCGCTTCGCCATGCTCGCCGCGGGCCGGCTGGCCGCACTCGAAGACCCAGGCGGCGTCGCGGATCTGCGGGCAGCGCTCAGGGTGGAGTAGCCGCCGCTATCAGACAAGCGCGGGCCAGACGCGCCATGTCATTGCAGCGCGAGCCGGACGCGCCGTGTCACTGCGGGCAGCGAGAGCGGAACGTGGCGCGACGCGGCCATCTCACCGTCAACGCTCCGGCGCGCTCACCACCTTCCGGTCCAGCAGCCCGGCAATCTCGGCCGGACTGTAGCCATGCTCCGCGAGCACGGCGCGCGTATGCTCGCCCAGCACCGGTGCATGCGCCCGCTTCGTGCCGGATTCGAACGGCGCCAGACCGGGAATGTTGGGCATCGGCACCGGCTCCGGCACGCCCGGTTGCTGCAGCCAGGACATGATGCCGCTCGCCACCACCTGGTCCTCCCGCAGGAACTCGCGGTAGCTGTTCACCTTGCCGTTCATGATGCCGCGCTCGGTCAGCCGCGCCGCCAGCCAGTCGGTTTGCAGCCCTGCGATGGCCGGACGCACCACCGCATAGAGCTCGTCCAGATTGTCCGCCCGCGCCGTGTGCGTGGCAAAACGCGGATCGTCGAGCAAACCCGGCTGATCGATTGCCTCGCAGAACGGCGGCCAGTCGCTGGGACGCACCATGGTGATGTTCAACTGCCCGTCAGCAGTGGTGTAGACCGCGTTCGGCATGCTGGTGCGCTGTGCCTTGCCATGCTCCAGGTACTGCGCCATCAGCCGGATCACCGACAGCATCGCGCCGCCATGCATCAGGCTGAGCTCGATGTATCGCCCGCGCTTCTGCTTCTGCTCTCGCCGCGCATAGAGCGAGGTGGCGACGGCCTGGAAGCCAAGCAGTCCGCTGTACATGTCGATCAACGAGATCGCGATGCGGTGCGGATGGTTGTCATGCTCGCCGCGATTTTCATCGACGATGCCGGTCATCGCCTGCAGCACCGGATCCATCGCCGGCCGCTCCGCCAACGGGCCGGTCTGCCCGAAGCCGGAAATCGAGTAGTAGATGATCTGCGGCTCGCGTTCGCTGACCTCGCCGTAGCCGAAGCCGTAGCGCCGGATGGTGCCGGGGCGAAATCCCTCGATGAACACGTCGGCGCCGCGCAGCAGCCGCCACAGGATCTGCTTGCCCTCTTCGGTCTTCAGATCCAGCGCCAGGCTGCGCTTGCCCAGAGTGCCGAACAACGAATAGGCGGAATGGTCCTGGTAGCGCTTGCCAAGGATGCGCGACCAGTCGCCGCCGTTGTACGGCGTTTCCACCTTGATGACGTCCGCCCCGTGCTGCGCCAGGAACATGGCGCAGGACGGACCGGCGACGCCGCCGCTGAGATCGATCACCTTCAAGCCGGCGAAGGCCGTGTCGTAGGACATGCTGCGCAACCCCGTCTTATTCAGGCAGACGCGTGGATTGCCACGTCACCATCTGCCACTGCCCGCCGCGCTTGCCCCATACGTCGGTGAAGCGGACGCCGAACGCGTTCGGCTTGCCGTTCGACAGAACGCTGATCCGCGCGATGCCGGTCACCACCACGGCATCGCCCAGGTCCTGCGCCTTCACCTCCGATGGTTCGACGCCGGTATAGACAGTGGCACCGGATTCCATCGCGCCGACCAGGCTCCGCTTGGTGTCGAGCCGCGCGGAGGAATGGCAGTAAATCAGGTCGTCAGCGAGCAATTTGTTCAGCGTGGCGACATCCTTCCCCGCCATCGCCTGCATGCGTTGACGATCCAGCCCGATGACATGATCCGCGTTGCCAGCCATTGGTTTCTCTCCCCTCGAATGGTGTTTGGCAGGCAACCATATCGCGCTCGCGCGGAGCGGTCACGCCCGGCGCTGGGGCCGCGGTCACGCCCGCCGTTGGACGGGGCAAGGGGAGCGTCGTCCAACCCCTATCGAGGCATCATGGGCTCCCTTGTCGCGGCATCATGGGCGCCCTGTCATTGCGAGGCCGGCAGGCCGAAGCAACCTCGGTCGAATGCGTGTCAGAACGCCTGGTGCATCGCCTCGACCGAGATTGCTGCGTCCCGCCACGCTTCGCCCGCGGTCTTCGCAAAGACACTGGGCGCAGGCAGCCCATCACGCCTCGTCCAGCACCTGGCGGATCTTTGCTCCGAGAGCGGCAAAGGTGAACGGCTTGGTGATCAACTGCACCCCCGGATCCAGCCGGCCGTGATGCACGATCGCATTGCGCGCGTAGCCGCTGGTGAACAACACCTTCAACAGGGCGCGGCGCCGTAGCGCCTCGTCGGCAAGCCGGCGGCCATTCATGCCGCCGGGCAGGCCGATATCGGTGAACAACAGCGCAACATCGGGATGCGCGTCGATCATCCGCAGTGCCGTCATGCCGTCCGATGCCGCCAGCACGCGATAGCCCAGTTCCTGCAACATCTCGACGGAGAAGCTGCGCACGTCGGCCTGATCCTCCACCACCAGGATCATCTCGCCATGACCGCGCGGCACGGCGGGAACCGCCGGCTGCGTTTCGGTGGATACCGGCTCGTGCAGCCGTGGCAGATAGAGCTTCACGGTGGTGCCGGCGCCAACCTCGCTGTAGATGCGCACATGCCCACCTGACTGTCTTACGAAACCATAGACCTGCGACAGCCCAAGCCCGGTACCCTGGCCCACTTCCTTGGTGGTGAAAAACGGTTCGAAGGCTTTCGCTACCACCTCCTCCGGCATCCCCGTACCGGTATCGCTGACGAAGATGCCGACATACTGCCCGGACACGACATCCGCCGTGGCCGCGTAGCTGTCGTCGAGATAGACATTGGCCGCCTCGATCGTCAGCTTGCCGCCATCCGGCATGGCATCGCGCGCGTTCACCGCCAGGTTGAGCAATGAGTTCTCGAGCTGGTTGGCGTCGGCGAAGATTGGCCAAACGCCGCCGGCCAGCACCGTTTCGATCGCGATACTCTCCGGCAGGGTGCGGCGCAGCATCTCCGAAACCCCGCCAATCAAGGCATTGGTCGAGATCGACCGCGGCTCCAGCGGCTGGCGGCGCGAGAACGCCAGCAACTGATGCGTCAGGACGGCGGCACGCGAGGTCGCGCGCGTCGCGGCGTTGGTCAGCCGCAACAGCGACTCGTTCCCACCCTCCTTCAGCCGCCGCTGCAAGGTTTCCAGGTTGCCACCGATCACCGTGAGCAAATTGTTGAAATCATGCGCGACGCCGCCGGTGAGCTGGCCGATCGCCTCCATCTTCTGCGCCTGCCGCAAGCGCTCCTCTGCCACGCGCTTCTCGGTCAGGTCGCGCGTCACCTTGGCGAAGCCGAGCAATTGTCCCAGCGGATCGCGGATCGCATGCAGCACCACGCTGGCCCAGAAGCGGCTGCCATCCTTGCGTACTCGCCAACCCTCGCCCTCATAGCTGCCGGTCTTCATCGCGGTTGCCATCACAACGTCCGGCACGCCCGCCTTCCGATCGTCCTCGGTATAGAACCGCGACAGATGCTCGCCGAGAATCTCTTGCTCCGTGTAGCCTTTCAGGCGCTGGGCGCCCGGATTCCATTTTATCACGTGGCCGGTTGGATCGAGCATGTAGATCGCATAGTCGGTCACCGCTTCCACCAGCAACCGGAACCGGCGCTCGCTTTCGCGCAATTCGGCGTAGCTTGCTTCCAACTGCCGCGCACGCTCGTTGACGCGTTGCTCCAGCGTGTCATTCAGGGTTTGCAGCGCTTCCTCGGTACGTCGGCGTGCCGCGATGTCCTGCTGGCTGGTCTGGTAGAGCAATGCGTTGTCGAGCGCGACCGCGGCCTGTGCCGCGATCCCGGCCAGGATGTGGTCGGCGCGGCCGCTGAACACGCCAGGATCGGAGTGGCCCAGGAACAGACCGCCCAGCACGTCGCCGGACCGCGAAACGACAGGCACCGCGAGCAAGCTGCGCAGCCGTCGCGCGGCGGCACCAAACAACGGCAGAACCATCGCGCGCCGTTGCGGGGTTTCGACATCCCCGAAGCGCAGCGGCTGGGTGCCATGGAAGATGGACCCGAGCATGGCCGCATCCGGCGCGCCCGAGCCCGAGAACATGTCGCGCGGCAGGCCGACTACGGCATACAGCGTCCGGGGATTGTCCCTGCGGTCTATCGCCCGACAGATAAACACGGCGAACTCCGCAC
>Ga0335073_10011925_pt1 | contig 12213 bp, 14 predicted proteins | sample Lox_Sample_22_FD_207093 | JGI IMG/M metagenome (GOLD analysis project Ga0335073, IMG submission 207093) | Soil microbial communities from Loxahatchee National Wildlife Refuge, Florida, United States - Lox_Sample_2.2 | ecosystem: Environmental > Terrestrial > Soil > Wetlands | place: USA... | reverse complement strand
CGGCCTACCCGGAACGGGTGTAGGCAACTCACCCCGTCCGGCGGTTCCCTGCAAGCATGACAAAACCTGGAAACGTGGCCGATGGCGCCTATGTGATCACCGTCCGCGGTGTCGCGGGTGCCTGGGTGCGGGCTGTCTTCGACGACACCGAGGTGAGCGTGGCGGGCGATACGACGGTGCTGCGGTGCGCCGGGGCCGACCAGGCGGCCCTGTACGGCCTGCTGCACAGAATCGAGGACCTCGGGCTCGAGCTCCTCGACGTCCGCCGGGAATCGGCGGCACCGGCCTGAGGCGCGCGGTGGTCCAGCCCGCTGCAGGACAGGACACCGGAGCGGTGCATGGGCGATGCCCTCAGGGAAGTGCGGCGCCCAGCGCGCGACCGGCCTGCTCCCCGACCGGGTCGCGCAGAAAGTCACCGACGTCGCCGCGATCGACCGGCTCGACGCGCTGCACGTGGCGGTCAAGGCCGTACGGCGCGGCGGCACCGTCTCGGTCAGCGGCGTATACGGCGGCGAGATCGACCCCATGCCGATGATGGAGATGTTCGACCGCGGAATACAGCTGAGGATGGGCCAGGCCCACGTTAAGCGGTGGATCGACGACCTCGTGCCGCTCGTCAGCGCCAGCCGCGACCCGCTCGGCGTAACCGGTTTCGCCACCCACCATCTGCCGCTGGAAGACGCCCCGGACGGGTATGAGATGTTCCGGAACAAGACGGACGGCTGTCTCAAGGTAGTGCTGCGGCCCTAGACGAGCGATTCTGGCCGCGCTGCAGCCCGCCTTCGAGGTCCGCGAGGCCGGCGGCGTGATCCAGGCCTGCCCCGGTGCCGGTTTAGCCGGGTGGCGGCGTGATCCAGGTCTGCCTGCCCGGTGCCGGTTAAGCCGGGCCGGCGGCGGCCGGGCTGGCTACGGATGGCTGATGACGCGGGTGGCGGCTCGGACCCGGAGTTCTTCGAGCTGATCGGCCTGGCGCCTGGCCCGGGCAATGAGCTCCTCCAGCCGCCCGGCGTCGAGCCGGGTATCGGTGTCCGCCTGAGTGCGCAGCGTACGCCAGCCGGCCGCCTTGCCCTCCACGCCCAGCCGCAGCAGCTCCAGTTCTTCCAGGTCGCTCAGCGGAGACCGGGCCAGGAGGCGGCCGTTGAACTTCAGCCGTCCGGCCTTCTCCCCGATCCAGGCGGCGCCCACCTTGTAAAGACGCACGGTCACGCCGAGGGAGGCCATGATGTCCAGCAGCGCCGAGCGGTCCTGCGTGATCTCGGCCGCGAGCCTGCTGAGGGGGCCGACTTCCTCCTGCCCGCGGTGTGCCCGGGCCATCCGGTGCGCCAGCTCGCTGCCTGCCGTCGCACCCGCCAGGTGGTCGTTGAGGTAGATGCCGAGCATGCCGTGCCGGGACGTCCCGGGGCTCCTGGAGATCGCTGTCCTCATGCGGCGCGCCCTACCCGCTGTGGCCCGGTTAATCCGCGATGACCCCGTCGGGCCAGCCCGCGGCTGGCTGGCCCGTCGGCGGACGTCCTGCCATCAGGCGGTGACGGCCTGCTGGCGGTCGCTGCTCGTTCCTGGCCCGGGAGTTCCGGCCTGGGAGCGGGCCGACCGTGGTGAGCCCCGGCCGGGCGGATCACGCCCGGGGCCTGTTTGCCCTTGAGATAGCCGGGTAGCGCCCGAAGGAGGGGAGCACCAGGGTACGGGAAGCGACGGGAGACGATTTTGGCGAATGACTCTGGACCTAAGGCAGGCGTCGAAGGCGTCGTGGAAGACGTGAAGGGCCGGGCCAAGGAAGCAGCCGGGGCGGTAAGCGGGAACGAGTCGCTGAAGCAGGAAGGCCAGGCCCAGCAGGACAAGGCCGCCGCGCAGCGTGACGTGGCTGCCAAGGAGGCCGAGGCGGAGAAGGCCCGGGCGCAGGCAAGCGCGGCCGAAGCAGAGCAGCGCTCGCACCAGTAGGGGCTGACCTGAGCAAAGGCTCCCGGACCCCGCCGGGGACCGGGAGCCTCTCGCTACAGCCGCGTGGAATTCACTGCATGAAGAGACATCCCACCGTCTGTTCACCCGCAATGCCGCCGACCGCCGCACTGTCCCATTCCTGGAACGCCTCTGCTGACGACCGCGTATTAGGACCGAAGGTGCCATCTACCGCAGGTCGCGATAGGTGAGTTGCCCGCGGGTGACCGTGACAGACCCCGTTGCGCTGCGGCATCTGGCTCGCGTGTGGTCCGCTGCGCTCGGCACGAACGATCGCCGTCAGCTGCCGCGGACAAACCGAAGATCGTCCGGGCAGGTGGCTTGGTCTTCTGCGAACTTGCGGCGTCTGACGGACCTGCGGCGGTCGCCGCACCCGCCTGTCGCAGGTCCTCATCACGAATCAGCGTCGAGGCCACCAGGCCGAACCCGGCGCCGAACGCGCTGCCGAAGACGACCAGCGCGAATGCCGTCAGCGCCATGTCCGGGTAGCCCCTCAAGACTCCGGGCCACACCAACATCGGGTGCGCTATTTCGTAGATGCCCAGCAACCGCGCCAGCAATTAGCCCCGACCGACGCCCTACTCCGGCACCGGCAAGACGGTCGGGAGTACCTCGCCTACCAGGTAAGGGCGCTCCTCGACCAGATCGCCGGCCGGACCGGCTCCCAGCCGAGGCCAGCTTCGCTGACGGCCTGCGTAACCCCAGAATCCAGGAGGCCATCGCGCAAGCCGCTGTGACTGGCTCAGCAGTGGACGTAGGCCCACGGCCCCGGTTGAAGATCGGGATTCTGGGTGCCCGGATCGCCGATGACGGCATCCTGGATCTCGTGAAGGTTCTCGGCCGCGAGCTGGCCGCGGCCCGGGACCATGGACGCGCGGAGGCCTTCGCTGCCGAGCGCGGCGTGGCAAAAGGGCACGGCGGTCCAGCTTTGAGAGTCGATGCCTGCGTGACCGGAGTCTGCACCCACAGAGAACGTGGAGCTGGCCAAGGGTTTAGCCTCGATTCCCGGTGCAGATCCTGAGGTGGTCTGCCTGGGCTGCCGACCGTTGCGTTGTCTGTGTTTGGGCTGGTAGCTAGTCTGCGCTGGCGGTGATCCGCCGTGATCTCAATTTATTAACCAGAACTAGCCGGGCATAAATCGCGCAGCTGTTTCCGGGGCCCGCCCCGGCGCCTCCTGGCTAAGAGCGCCCAGGTCATGCGGCCTGCCGAGCCTCAGCGGGTTGCCTGACGCGGCAGGCCGTGCTTATTATGATTCTGCCAGTTTCCTCCTTAGCTTACCAGGATCGGTTGAGATGAGGGCGGGCGCGGACTACTTCATCCGCCCGGCCGGGCCGTCCCAGCGCCGGTATGAGGCGCTGCGCGCCTACTTCGTCGACGGCATGCCCGCCTCCGAGGTCGCCGACCGGTTCGGCTACTCCACCGCCAGCGTGCACCAGATGGCCACGCTGCTGCGCACCGGGAAACTGAGCCTGTTCACCGACCCGCGGCCGGGGCCGAAGGGGCCGCGCAAGGCCACAGGGGTGCTGCGGGCCAAGGTGCTGGCGCTGCGGGCCGCCGGGCACTCGGTCACCGAGATCGCCGCCGCGCTCACCGAGCAGGGCCTGCCGGTCTCGCCGCAGACCACCTGGCAGATCCTGGACGCCGAGGGAATCCCCCGGCTGCCCCGCCGCGATGAGGGCCGCCGCGGCCCGCCGGCCCGGCTGGAGCCGGTCAAGGCCGCGAAACTGCCCGGCTGGCCCGATGCGCCGACCTCGCTGCCGTGCGATCACGCCGGGCTGCTGCTGCTATTCCCCGCCATGGCAGACCTGCGGCTGCCCGCGCTGGCCCGCGCCGCCGGCTACCCGTCCACCCGGCAGCTGACCGCCTGGCAGTCCATCGGGTCGCTGCTGCTGGCCAAGTGCGACCGCAAGGCCCGCATCCACCACGTCGGCTCGCTGGCCGACGATGCCGGGCTGGCGTTCACCCTGGGCCTGACCGCGCTGCCGAAGGCCACCCACCTGGGCAGCTACTCCTGGCGGGTGCGCCGGGAATCCAACGTCAGGCTGCTGTCCGGGCTGACCGCCGGGCTGCGGCGGCTGGGGCTGGCCACCGGCGAGGACGGGTTCAACTGCGACTTCCACGCCATCCGCCACCACGGCGAAGACGCCCAGCTGGAAAAGCACTACGTGCCCCGCCGCTCCCAGCGCACCCGCGCCGTGCTGACGTTCTTCGCCCAAGACCACGCCTCGGCCGAGATGGTCTACGCCAACGCCGACCTCACCAAGGCCGAGCAGGCCGCCGAGATCATCGCCTTCGCCGACTACTGGAACAACGCCACCGGCGCCGAGCCCGGGCTGCTGGTCTTCGACTCCCAGCTGACCACCTACAAGATCCTCGAGCAGCTGTCCGGCCGCGGCATCCGCTGGCTCACCTTGCGCCAGCGCGGCAGGGCCGAGCTGGACCGCCTGGCCGCCCTGCCCGGCTCGGCGTGGAAGACCGCAACCATCAGCAGGTCCGGCCAGTACCGCCGCCCCCGCCTGCACGAAGACATGATCAAGATCAAGGACCTCAGCGCCAGGGCCCGCCAGATCGCGGTCACCAACATCGGCCGGGACGAGCCCACCCTGGTCCTCACCAACGACCTCACCACCCCCGCCAAGAACCTGTTCGCCCGCTACGCCGAGCGGATGATGGTGGAAAACGAGCTCGACGCCTACATCGGCGGGTTCCACCTCGACGCGCTGACCAGCGGCGTCCCGCTCAACGTCGACCTGGACACCACGCTCACCGTCGTCGCCGGGAACCTCTACCGGCTGCTGGCGCGCAAGCTCGACCGGTACGAGAACGCCACCCCCGACAGGATCTGGCGGCACTTCCTCGACGCCACCGGCACCCTGCACATCACCGGCGACAGTGCCACCTGCGCGCTCAACCTGCGCAGTCACCATCCCGTCCTCATCGACGCCGGCTTCGCCGACCTCGAAGTCCCCATCCCCTGGTGGCACGGCCGCACCCTGCGCTTCCGGTTCCCGCCACGCTGACCAGCCCGCCGGGGAAACCTCAACTCAATTACCGCACCGGGAATCGAGGTTAGTGGCGGGGGGTGAAGAAGATCACTGCCACGCCTGCGGCGACGATGGCGGCTCCCAGCCAGTCGTAGTTGTCCGGCCGGTGCCCGTCGACGGCCCAGCCCCAGAGCAGGCTCATGATCACGAACACCCCGCCGTAGGCGGCGTAGACCCGGCCGAAGTCCCCGCTGGGCTGGAACGTCGGGATGATGCCGTACCCGACCAGGATGACCGCGCCGGCCAGGCCGACCGGCCAGGACGCCCCCTCGCGCAGCCACCGCCAGACCAGGTAGCCGCCGCCGATCTCGGCCAGCCCGGCGGCGGCGAACAGCCCGACGCTGCGGATCGCGTTCATGACCCGACCCTAGCGATCGCGGGCTTCAGCCCGGCCCGGCGCCCGCCGCGGTCATGACCTCCGCCGCCGCCACAGGACCGCCGATCCGGCCACCAGGACCCCGGCGGCCAGCACGAGCGGCCAGCGGCGCTGCATGATCCGGCTCTGCCGGACCCGGCCGGACAGTTCGGCGACCTTGTCCCGCGCCCTGGCCTTCACGTCGGCCCGGGAGGCCAGCTCGTCCACGGTCTCGCCGAGACGCAGCCGGGTCCGTTCGATCTCCTGCTCGATGTCCGGTGCGGTCATCTATGTGTCCTTTCTCGTGATTGCGATTCTGCTTTCCGTCATCGCCAACAGGCCGGCGACGATCGCGCACGCTAGCAGTCAGGTCCCCTCGCATACAGGCACCACGCCGCCGTCGCCGGCAGCACGGCGGCGGGTTTGCCGCGAGGACCCGGCGGGGAGGAACCCCGCACGCATCATCACTACGTAGGCTCGCATGGGCCCGGCCCCGCAGTGAACCTGTACCATTGCGGATGAAGGCGTCATACTTGACACTACGTAGTCCCTACGTGGAGGTCGCACCTCTTGGCGAGCAAGGCCCACCGCGTCACAAAGGGCCTCGTCGGGGGTTGCGCGCTACTCCTCGGGGTCGCACTATCCGGATGCGCAGCGCCGCAATACACCTACGTGGCCAATTCCAGCACCAACACCTACTTCAAGGTCCCGTACGGGTGGCACAAGATCAGCGACTCCTCGCTCTCCTCTGAGCTGAGAGCGGAAACCGGCAGCTCGGGCGGCGGCTGGACGGTCGCCTACGAGGCCGGCCACAAGCCCACGGCGGGCGATTTCCTGTCCTTCGGCACCGGGCAGCCGTTCGTGTTCGCCGAGGTCGGCCAGCTCAGCTCGACCGCGAGCAACGAACTGTCCTACGACACGCTGCGTGACTTCTTCCTCCCGGTCACCTCCACCGCACGGCAGAACGCCACCGCACAGGGCTTCCCGCTCACCGGCTTCAAGCAGATCCGCGACCAGACGCTCACGCTCGGCCAGGGCGTGCACGGGGTCCGGGAAACGTTCGACTACACCTACACCGGCGGCATCACCGACACCTTTGATGAGGTCGCCCTGACCAACGCCGACCAGACCGTCGTCTACCTCCTCGTGCTGCACTGCACAACCAGCTGTTACAGCAGCGATCAGACCGAGATCAACGACGTGATGTCGTCGTTTACCATCAGGAGCCCGTGATGAGCATGGTCCAGGCGGACATCGTCGAGCAGGGACCCCCGCCACCCGACGGCCAGTCGGCCAGCAGGTCCCGGACGACCCGTAAGCCGCTGGCGCTCTGGGACCGGATCAAGTTCCTCGTCCTGCTGATCCTGGTCTGGTTCGCGCTGGTCCTGGCGCTGATGGGAGACGACCCGCTGGTCGGGTTCTCGGACGCGCTGCGGATCGAGACCCGGACCGGATGGTGGGTGTTCATCCTGATCGGCCTGGAGGTCCTCCGCCAGGTCCACTTCCTGATCTGCGAGCACAGCGCGCGCTACTACCACTTCTGGACCGATACCGTGTTCGGCGGCCTCGAGCGGGTCACCCACCGCCGGCTGTCGGACTGGACCAGGTTCCGCATCCGGCGGGTGGTGAGCTGGGTCTTCTGGATCGCCCTGATCGCGTTCTTGATCGGCCACTTCGCGCACACCCCGCCGATCCTGGTGATATTCCGCGCCCCGGCGGCGATCTGGCACGTGCTGCCGTACGTGGTCCAGGTCGTCCTCATCGTGTCGCTGGGCATCCTGCAGTTCGCCGCCCTCTTCTGGTTCATGTCCAAGGGCGGGGTGGACGTCTACTACCCCGACGACATCAAGACCAGGTTCTCCGACGTCTGGGGCCAGGACCACGTGCTGGAGCGGGTCAAGGAGAACATCATCTTCCTGGAGAACCCGGAGATGGTCGAGGAGCGCGGCGGGTACGTGCCGGGCGGCCTGCTGCTGTGGGGCCCGCCGGGAACCGGCAAGACGCTGATGGCCGAGGCGGTGGCCGGGGAGACCGGCAAGCCGTACGTGTTCGTCGATCCGGGCGCCTTCATCAACATGTTCTTCGGGGTCGGCATCCTCAAGGTGAAGTCGCTGTTCCGCAAGCTGCGCAAGCTCGCGCTGCGGTACGGCGGGGTGATCGTCTTCTTCGACGAGGCCGACTCGCTCGGCAACCGCGGCATGACGACCCAGGGCGGCCCGGGCACCGGACGCGGGACCGCCACCCCCGCCCCGTTCATGTCGGGCGGCTGCCACAGCTTCTCCTTCCTGTCCGCTAGCAGCCAGTGGCAGCTCACCCGGGACGCCATGGCCTCGGAAATCGGCGAGGTGCCCGACGCCCGGCGCGCCAGGCAGGTGCTCGGCGGGATGGCGGGCGGCATGGGCGGCGGCGGGATGGGCACGCTGCAGGCGCTGCTCACCGAGCTGTCCGGGCTGAAGAAGCCGCGCGGCTTCGTCAACCGTCACGTGCGGCGGGTCTTCGGCATGCGGCCCAAGCCGCCGCCCAAGTACCGGATCCTGGTCATGATGGCGACCAACATGCCGTCGGCGCTGGACGAGGCGCTGCTGCGCCCGGGCCGCATCGACCGCATCTACCGGGTCGGCTACCCGTCCAAGGCCGGCCGCATTCGCACCTACCAGGGCTACCTGAACAAGGTCCGGCACGAGCTGACCGAGGAGCAGGTCGACAAGCTCGCCACCATCACGCCCTACGCGACCGGCGCCACCATCAAGGACCTGGTCAACGAGGCCCTCATCACCGCGATCAGGAACGGGCGCGACGTCATCACCTGGCCGGACGTGATCAAGGCCAAGCAGCTCAAGGAACTCGGCCCGCCGGAGGACGTGGAGTACATCGAGCGCGAGCGGCACGCCGTCGCCGTGCACGAGGCCTGCCACGCGCTGGTCGCGTTCCGGACCAGGCAGCACGCCGAGATCGACATCGCCACGATCGAGAAGGGCAGCAACTACCTCGGCATGGTGGCAAGCATCCCGCCCGAGGACCAGTTCACCAACTGGCGCAGCGAGTTCGAGTCGGACATCATGATGTTCCTGGCGTCGCTGGCCGGGGAGCGGATGTTCTTCAGCGACGACAGCTCCTCGGGCGTGTCCGGGGACCTGGAGGCCGCGACGGCGATCGCCTCCTACATGGAGGGCTTCTGGGGCATGGGCTCCACCGTGTCCTCCTACTCGACCGGGCTGCGGATGGAGACCGGCTCGCCCGGCGGCCGCCGGGGCGTCCCCGGCACCGACGGGAAAGACGCCAAGGCTCAGGCCAGGCACGCGCTCGCGGACCGGATCGAGGACAACCTCAAGACGCTGCTCGACCGGACCGAGCAGCTCCTGCGGGAGAACAGGAATGACATCCTCGCCGTGGCGCATGCCCTCGAGACGCATAAGACGATCAGCGGCGAGGACGTCATCGCCGTGCTCGAGCACACGACCGGCCCGCTGGTGGACGGCAGGCCGTACGCCGACGAGAGGTTCATCGCCGAGCTCGGCGATTACCATCTGGCGGCGGCCCGCGCGCACCGCGAGCACGGCCAGGTGAAGCTGACCATGCCGGTCCCGGCCGCCATCGCGCCGGTTCCGCCCTGGGCGGCGGGGGTCGTGGCCGACTCCGAGCCGCCCGGGCTGAACGGGCACAACAGCCCCGACCCGTCCTGACGCGGGTACCGGGGTCCGCGGCGATGCGTGCTGGCCTGCGGGCCCGGCAGGTGATCAACCTGGTCAACGGGTCGACGCTGGCCGGCCTGGGCGTGGCCGCGCTCGGCCGCGCCCGGCTGGCCCGCAGCGCCGACGGGCTGTTCCTGGGCACCGGGTACCGGCTCCCGGTGCCGCCGGCCCCGGCGTTCTGCCTGGGCAACGTGGTCGTCACCCGGCTGGACGGGCTTGACCCGGATTCGGCCATGTTCCGGCACGAGGCGCGGCACGCCACCCAGTACGCCTGGTGCGGCGGGGTGGTGATGGTGCCGCTCTATCTCGTGGCGGCGGGCGTGTCCTGGGCGCTGACCGGTGACTTCGGGGCCCGGAACGTGTTCGAGCGGCGGGCCGGGCTGGCCGACGGCGGCTACGCCGACCTGCCGCTGCGGCCCGCCCTGCGGCGGGTCAACGGCTCAGCCCGGCCAGCAGGTGCTCCCGGGCGGCCCGGTCCCTGGCGGGCTTCAGCCGCACGTGACGGATCGAGCGCCAGCCCTTCCCGGTGAGCAGGAACTCCCCGGCCGCGGGCAGCGCCGCGATCCCGTTCATGATCGCCTGCGGCCGGCCCGGGTGCCGTTCGGCGGCCGCGCGGGCGTTGACGATGTCGGTGACCTCGCCGCTGTCCGGGTCGATCCCGGCCAGGTAGTGCGTGCCGGCCACGTTGGCCCAGATCGTGCCCGACGACCAGGCGAGATCGTTCAGGCCGAGCACCCGGCGGCCCGCGCAGCGGACGTGGATGACCGCCTGGGGAGCCAGGGCCGACGGGTCGCGCCGGACGAGTTCGCCGCTCCCGTCGCTGGTCACCAGGTACCCGTCCGCGGCGCAGATGCCCCAGCCCTCCCGGTTGTAGGGCACCTGCCCGGTCAGCTCGAGGGTGCGGGCGTCCCAGCGTAGGGCCACTCGTTCCTTCCAGGTCAGCTGCCAGATGACGTCGCCGACCCGGCAGATGCCCTCGCCGAAAAGCTCGGGGGCCAGGCCCGCGCGCTGCGCCACCTGGCCCGCGCCCAGCTGGTACCGGGACAGCGCCGAGGTCCCGTACAGCCCGGTGGACTCCCACACCGCGCCGTCCGCCTCGATCAGCCCCTGGGTGAAGCCCCGCCCGGGATGTGCGACCCGCCGGATGACCCCGGCCCGCCAGGTTCTCAGCTGCCACCGCCCTCGGTCGCGCGAACGGCAACGTTATAGCAGCCGCAGCCCGCCTGGCGCAGGTACGTTACTGCCCTGACGCGAGCACCGGCTCGGGGCGGTTCAGGACCGCGTTGTAGACGGTGGCGGGGACGTGCAGGCGGGCATCGCCTGCGTAGGCGGCAGTCAGGTCTCCGATCGCGGCGTCGGGGTCGCCGGTGAGCCCGGCCAGCCGGTCGAACAGGGCGTACTGCTCGTCGCTGATGGTTTCGTCCGGGGCGGGCATGGCGCCCCAGACGTCCCAGGGCAGCATCTCCATGTTGCTGAGCGCGGCCACGTCGCGCAGCAGGTTGCCCGCGATCCACCAGTAGCCGGCCTCGTTCAGCGGGCTCAGCCCGAACCTGGCCGGGTCCGCGTCGCCGTCCCGGCACAGCCGCCACGCGTCGCCCGCGACCAGGAACCTGTCCCGCGGCACGTCCATCAGGTCGAAGTCGACGTCGAACAGCTTGAGCTGGACGTCGTCGATCTGGGCGTCGGCCAGCTTCCAGCGCTGCGCGGCGTCGTCCCAGTACTCGCAGACCCAGTGGTCCTCGAACGCGCCCGAGCCGAAGTAGCCGCCGAACCCGCACCGGGCCCGGGCAGGCGTGCCCTGGGCGCGCAGCATGGCCACGGCGAGCACGGTGAAGTGACGGCAGTTGCCCGGCAGCCGGCCCGCGGGCTCACGGGCGGCGGTGAGCGGCCGGCTGTCCTCGGCCATCATCCGGCCGAGCAGCCCGGCCACCGGCCGCACGTGCACGCTGGCCCGGCGCTCGCCGGTCAGCGTGACGCCGTACGAGCCCGCGATGAACTCGTGGATCAGCAGGCCGTGCGCGACGCCGGCCAGGCCGGCCATGCCGCGGGGCAGGTCCGCCAGCAGCGGCTGGTAAGTTCCGGGCGCGGTCATGACGGCCGGCCGCAGGTAATGGCTGGTCGCGACGTCCTGGACAGGCACGGGTCTCCTTCTTCAGGCGAGTTCGCAGGGTAGACGACGCGGCCCGTCCCGGATCATCGGTGGCATACTTTTCCGGTGCCTCCGGAGGATCAGCGCGAGCAACTGCGGCAGACGTTCAACCAGGCCGCTCAGCTTTATGACCGGGCGCGGCCCGACTACCCCGAGGTCCTGTTTGACGATCTCGTCGCGCTGGCGGGCCTGGCGCCAGGCGATCGCCTGCTCGAGGTGGGGTGCGCGACCGGCAAGGCGACCCGCCCGCTGGCCCGGCGCGGCTTCCGGATCACCTGCGTGGAGCTCGGCGCCGAGCTGGCCGCGGCCGCGCGCGAGAACCTCGCCGGGTTCGGCGTGGAGGTGGTCCAGGGCCAGTTCGAGGCCTGGCAGGCGCCGGAGCCGTTCGCCCTGGTGTACGCGGCCACCGCCTGGCACTGGATCGACCCGGACGTCCGTTACCGGCGGGCCTGGCAGGCGCTCCGCCCCGGCGGCCACCTGGCCATCTGGGCGGCGGAGCATGTGCTCCCCGAGGACGGGGATCCGTTTTTCCCCGAGATCCAGGACATCTACGACGAAATCGGCGAGGGGGTGCCACCCGGCACGCCATGGCTGCGTCCCGGCGAGGTTCCCGACGACCGGGCGGAGATCGAGGCCAGCGGGCTCTTCGAGGTCACCGCCGTCCGGCAGTACGACTGGGAGCGCGTCTACAGCGCCGAGGAGTACATCGAGCTGCTCAGCACGTTCTCCGGCCACCTGGCCATGGCGGACTGGAAGACGAGAAGGCTGTACGGCGAGATCAGGCGACGGCTCGCGCTGCGCCGGGATCATTCGGTGCGGCGCCACTGGGGGGCGGCGCTGCGGGTGGCGCGGCGCCTGGAAGCTGGCTAGGCGGCCTGGGCGGGCTTGGCGGACCGCTGGATCTGGCTGAGGAATTCCTGGTTGGAGGCGGTATCCCGGGTCTTGTCCAGGAGCAGTTCGAGGGCCTGCTGGGAGTCGAGGGCGCCGAGCGCGCGGCGCAGCTTGCCGACAGCCTGA
>Ga0335073_10011923_pt1 | contig 12214 bp, 12 predicted proteins | sample Lox_Sample_22_FD_207093 | JGI IMG/M metagenome (GOLD analysis project Ga0335073, IMG submission 207093) | Soil microbial communities from Loxahatchee National Wildlife Refuge, Florida, United States - Lox_Sample_2.2 | ecosystem: Environmental > Terrestrial > Soil > Wetlands | place: USA... | reverse complement strand
GTGACTTAACGGGAGAGGGGTTCAGAAACTTTGTTATGGGCGATTCGACTATTTGATAGCGAGCGCATTCGGCGGGGAGCCTACGCCGCCGGGGATATTCAGCGGCGCCGAGGTAATGAAGAACTCATAGCGGCCATCTGCTGCGCAATCCGCGGCGAGGCCTTCGAGATTCCACATCTCGCCGATCGGCATGCCGAAGTACGAGAGCATCCTGAAGTGCAGGAATTCTTCGCCTTCGGACTTCGGCAGCGCCTCGAGTGCAGGCGAATCCGAGGCGACGGCCGCGACATGGTTGTCCCATAGCCATCGCGCGGTGCGCTCGCTGCCCTCGATTCCCGGCACGACCGTCTCACGCGCCAGTTCCTCTTTGAGCTCCGGGCTGGCCGACATGTAGAACTTGGTCCATCCGATGCGGATCAACAGGATGTCACCCGCCGCGATCCTGGTCTTCTGCGCGTCGAGCGTGTCCTGGAGATCCTCGAGCGGAATCGACATCGCGCGGATGAAGTCGATGCTCTTGCCGACCTTCTCGTAGTAGCGATCGATATCGGCCAGCACGCCGCGGCCGGCGATTCCGCGCCGCGCCATGTTGTCGATACCGAGGCGCGTGCCGCCGCGGCCGGTGATTTCATAGTCGGGGATTCCGTTGTAAGCGCCGTCAACGGGATGCTTGACGTGGGCGAGCGCGTCCCATTGCGACGACGCCTGCGGATAGAAGTTGTCGAGATAGTCGTCGAGCACGTATTCGGCGTTGGGGAAAATCTTGACGGTGTGCTGATGCTTGCCACGGGTGAAGAGCGGCGGATCGGGAATGTTGATGGGCAGATTGAGCGCGAAAACCTTGCCGTTCTTGATGGATTGCGCGGCCCATACGACGCGTTCCGGCGTCATCAGGTTGATGGTTCCGACTTCATCGTCGTCGCCAAAAACGCCCCACGCCGCGCCCTCGGGAGCGCCGGCGCGGACGGGGAGTTCGCTATAACTGGGGATCTTCGGACCCGACGGCGCCTTTGCTCGCGGCGCCGCCGCAGGACGTGCGGCAGCCTTTGGTTTCGCGATCGTCTTGGGGCGTGCCGCTACTTTCGCCTTGGGCTTCGGCGCCTTGGTTACCATTTTCTTCTTGGGTTTGGGAGCTATCTTGCGGGCCTTGGGTGCGGCCTTCTTGGCCTTGGGTTTGGATTTCGCCACCGATACCACCTCCTGATTTTTGCCGGGGATGCCTCGTTTCTTCTCTAACAGGTCGCAAGCCAATCGCAAGTCCGAATCACATGGCTGCGGAGGGCTCGAAGCACAGCGCGTGGGCCAAATCTGAATTTGCCGATGATCTAAACTCGACCAGCATCGATACGTCGAACCGCCTTGTTAGCCATTCCTCGTGATGTTATCCTGCCGGATTGCTCCTTGCTCCAACCTTGGGGCTAAATCCACAAGGAGGTCTGCGCAATTTGCGCCGTTACGAAACTATCTTCATTCTTCGCCCCGACCAGGGCGAACCACAAATCAAGGACACTATCAAACGCTTCGAGGGGATTATCTCCTCGGGCGGCGGTGAGCCGATTGAGACCGAGGAATGGGGTTCGCGCGAACTCGCCTATCGAATCAAGGGTGAGCGCCGCGGCCATTACGTGCGCCTCGACTACGTTGCGACCGGGCCCGTGATGAACGAGGTTGAGCGTAACCTGAAGCTGGCCGACCCCGTGCTGCGCTACCTGTCCGTGATGCTCGACGACAATGCTGACGCGGCCAAGGCGCGCGAGGAAATCGATGCGCGCAATCGCAGGATCGCCGAGGCCAAGGCAGCAGCCGAGGCTCGGATGGCGGCTCTGGCAGCGGCTCAGCAGGAAAAGGAAAAGATCGAGGACGCGCCCGAAGAGCTTATGATGGAAGCGAGCGCCGAGGACGTCGCCGAGCCCGAGGGTGGCAGCGAATCGAATTGAGCTCGAAGGCCGGGTCCTGAGCACGCCCGAATTTCGCGTATCGCCTTCGGGCGCGCCGTTCCTGCGGCTGCTGGTGGAATGCGGTCAGGCGGGTGAGGAACTCAGCCTGTCGGTGCTGCTGACGGGATCCAAGGCGACGGCAATCAAGGCGCTTATTGAGCCGGGGCGGCCGGTGAGGGTCGTCGGGAGGCTGAGGGCGCTCCGGGTCTCGGCGGCTGCGCAGCGGCCCGAGACGGCATTCGAAGTAGTCGCGGAATCGATAGACCCGGCGGATTCTTAAGACATCAATCAGCCCTTTAACTTTAAAAAGGGCTACAATGTAAGGATCGGAAATGGCAGACGAAGAAAGAAGCGAACGAGGCGGGGATCGTCCCCGCTCTGAAGGCGGCGGCGGGCGCGGCCCCCGCGGCGAAGGCCAGGGGGGAGCGGGCGAAGGACGCGGCGGCGAAGGCCGGGGCGGCGGAATGCGCCGGCGGCCGGGCGGACGGCGCAAGGTGTGCCGTTTCTGCGCGGACAAGACCCTCAAGGTCGATTACAAGGACGTGCGCACGCTGCAGAGCTTTATCACCGAAGGTGGCAAGATCGTGCCGAGCCGGACCTCGGGCAACTGTGCGAAGCATCAGCGGCAGCTCGCGATCGCGATCAAGCGAGCGCGGGTGATTGCGCTGCTGCCGTTTTCGACGCTCGGAGTGTAAAGGCGACGGGCGAGTGACGCGCAAGGCAATAATCGGGATGATTCGCGCGGTCGCGTTGGCGGCGGCGTTGTTTCTCGCCGGCGGCGCGATTCCGGTGGTGGGCGGAATCGCGATGCTGTTCGCGCCGGCGCCGATCCTGATTTATGCCGTCGGGCGTTCGAATCCGATCCTGCGCGGAGTCTTGTCGGTTGTGCTTGCAACGGGCCTCGTGGTGCTTGGCTCAGGTGTGTATGGCGGCGTCACCTATCTGCTGACGTTTGGCCTCGCGACGGCGATCGTCTGCTACATGTTGGAGCGCCATTTCTCGTTCGAGGTGATAACGGCGGTCGCTGCGGGCGCGATGTTCGCGGCATCCGCAGTTGCCGCGGTCGTGCTGCTGGGCGGTCCCGATGCACTTATCGCGGCGATGCGCGCGCAGCTCACCGAGGGCATGCAGCGCGGGCAGGAACTCTACAAGTACGTGGGCGTCGATGCGTCGATCCCCGCCGATACGCAGGCGAGCGTGGTCACGCTGACGATGAAGCTGATCCCGGCGCTGGCGCTGTTGGTCGCGGGCGTCTCGATCCTGTTCAATTTGCGGCTTTTCTGGCGATGGACCGGGCCGCAGCGTCTTAGCTACAGCCTTTTCGCCGACCTGTCGCGATGGTCGACGCCGGAGTGGCTCATCTGGCCGCTGCTCGCGACCGGATTCGGGATCTTCATTCCAATCGGTGCCGCAAGCGATATTGCGCTCAACGGCTTCTTGGTCACGATGGCGATCTACTTCTGCCAGGGGCTGGCGATAATTCGATTTTACTTCCAGAGTCTGGGAGTGCCGGCGATCGTGCGGATCGTAATTTATTTCCTGCTCGCGCACGTCGTGGTGGCGGCTCTGGTCTGTATCGCGGGGGTTTTCGACATGTGGATTGATTTCCGGCGGCTTAAGCCGCCGAGCCAGGAGGCCGGCAGCTTCGGCGATTTTTTCTAGGCGCGGCTTTCTTGGCAAACGACATCAGGCGGAAAGAGACATGAACGTGCAAATAATTCTCAACGAAGATGTACCCAATCTCGGCCGGACCGGTGACGTGATAAAGGTGCGCGCCGGCTATGCCCGTAACTACCTGTTGCCGCGCAATCTCGCGTCAGAGGCCGACGAGAACAACCTGCGCGCGTTTGAGCATCAGAAGGGGATCGCGATGCGCAAGCGCGAGGCGCAGAAAATCGCGGCCTCGTCGATCAAGGACAAGATCGAGGCAATCACGCTCACGATCGCCGCCCGCGCGGGCGAAGAGGGCAAGCTCTTCGGCTCGGTCACCAATATCGACCTCGAACGCGCCTTGCGCGAAAAGGGTCTCGATATCGAGCGGCGCAAAATCGTGCTGCCTGAACCGTTGAAGCAGCTGGGAGATTACACCGTGCCGGTCAAGCTTGATGCCGATGTCGAGGCGAGCTTGAAAGTTGTCGTGGCGGCGCAAGCGGAATAAGGACGCGGCGAATGATCAAACTCTACGACTTCTTGTCCTGCCCCTACGGCCAGAAGGTCAGAATCGTGCTGGCTGAAAAGAGCCTCAGCTACGATCTGGTCCCGGTCGACCTGACGCAGAGCGAGCATCGGCGTCCCGAGTTCCTGCGGCTGAATCCGTTCGGCCGGGTTCCGGTGCTGGTCGATGAAGATTCGACGATTTACGATTCGACGATTATCAATGAGTACCTCGAGGATGAGTATCCCGAGCCGCCCGTGCTGCCGGCGATCGGCTCGAGTGGAATGCGCTCGCGCGCGCGAATCTTTGAGGATTTTGCGGATACGTCATTCACGCCGCAGGTCGGCCAACTCATCGCCGAAGCCTCGAAGGCCGAGGGCGAGCGCGATCAGAATCGCCTCACCCGGCTGCATCAATCGGTCGAACGGATCCTGGACTACCTCAACAACGAGCTCAAGGGTCAGCAGTTCCTGGCGGGCGAGTTTTCAGTGGCAGATATCGGTTTCGCGCCGCGATTGCTGGTGCTCAAGGATCTTGGAATCGACGTGGCTGGAAACAATCGCGCGAACGTTGATGCCTGGCTGAAGCGGATGATCGAGCGGCCGAGCATCCACAACCTCGAGGGCGTTTCGGTCGAAGTCGTCGCCGGCGGCTGATCGAACTTCGAGGCGAGGTTTAGAAAAACGGCCGCGCCGCCCGAGTGATCGGGCGGCGCGTCGCATTACTGATGGGTTAACGGATCGAGTGACGGACTGACAACATTAATGGATCACCGCAGCAATTAATAGCGGCTCTCGGGGGTCTCGCCGAATAAATCTTCTTCGTCACGGATGCTCGGTCCAACGCCCGTGAGCCTGAACATGAGCTTGGCGGCGAAGAGTTTGTCGCCGATACGGCCTTGGGGCTTAAGGAATCCGCCATGACGTTTGCATCGCGGGCACGCCATCGTGCCGCTCAAAAGCCCTGCGTTTGCGGGCGTAATTCTCAGATCGAACTGAACGCCGCAGCCGGGGTTCTGGCATGCGGTGCGATAGACGATGCCCTGGTTGGTGGTGCTGGTCTCGTGTTTGCTGACTGCTGTTTGCATCTTACTCCCTCCTACCGGGAGGCCCTAAGCCTTCGATCGGCCTAGTACGCCGAGTGTCGATTTCTTAGACGTAATCACTTGGGGAAAGTTTCAAGCAATCTACGTGCCTCAGCGGCTTCATTGGCGATTTGCGGAAAATCTAAATAAAATCAACGTAAATTCTTCCGAAGAGGTGTTCGCACTGTAACGGATATGCGTCGCTGCGACATTTTTCATGCGGTTTTGGGTCAAGTTTCGAGTTCGAGCAAATCCGGTCCAGGATTTGCGCGTCTTTCAGGTATGGCTTTTCCGCGACTTTCAAACCGCTTATACTTGCGGCGCTCGCTGCCTTCTTCACTGCTGATGCCGCGGGGATTTCCTCAATGAGAACGCTTGCGCTCGTGATGGCGGGAGGCCAAGGCACCCGGCTGCATCCTCTGACTCGCGACCGTGCCAAACCTGCAGTCCCGTTCGGCGGCAAGTACCGTATCATCGACTTCGTTCTGTCCAATCTCGTCAACTCCGGCATCTACTCGATCTATGTTCTCGTCCAATGGCGCTCGCAGTCGCTGATCGAGCATCTCAAGGACGGATGGCAATTCGGTGGCATGCTGCCCGACCATTTCGTGATCCCTGTGCCCGCGCAGATGCGGATGGGCGAGTCGTGGTACCAGGGCACTGCCGACGCGATCTTCCAGAACCTCAATCTGATTGAAGATACGAAGCCGGACCTCGTAGCGGTTTTCGGCGCCGATCATATCTACCGGATGGACATCGAGCAGATGATCGAGTTCCACATGGACCGCAAGGCCGCCGTCAGCGTTGCGACACTCCCAGTGCCGGTCGAAGAGGGCGATCAGTTCGGCATTCTCGATGTGGACTCGGGCCTCAGGATTTCCGGTTTCGAGGAGAAGCCTGCCTCGCCGCAGCCGATGCCCGGGGCGCCCGGCAAGTGCCTGGCCTCGATGGGCAACTATCTATTCGATCCCGACGTGCTGCGCGAAGCGCTAATCGAGGATTCGACCAAGACCGGCAGCCATCACGATTTTGGCCGCGACCTGATCCCGGCGCTGATCGAGCGCGTGCCGGTATACGCATACAACTTCATGACCAACCGCATCCGCGGCGACTCCGAGGTCAATCTCAGCTACTGGCGCGATGTCGGTACGATCGATTCGTACTACGATGCCAATATGGACCTGCGCGATGCGCGGCCTCATCTGAATCTCTACAATCCGTATTGGCCGCTGCGCACCGCCTACTACCAGCAGCCGCCGGCGAAGTTCGTGTTTGATGAAGGCGGCCGCCGCGGCGTGGCGCTGCATTCGGCGGTTTCCGAGGGATGCATCGTCTCGGGCGGCACTGTGCGTAACTCGGTGCTCGGCCGCTCGGTGTTTATACATTCGTACAGTACGGTTGAGGATTCGGTGATAATGGACTACGTCGAGATTGGGCGGCACGCGCGCGTGCGCCGGGCGATTATCGACAAGAACGTTCATATCCCGGAGGGAGAGGAAATCGGCTACGATCTCGATCGAGATCGCCAACGCTTTTTCGTGACGGAGTCGGGGCTGGTGGTGATTCCCAAGGGACCAAAACGCGAGCGCTCAGTCCTCTGATGGCGACCGATAGCGCTGGACAACAATACGACTCGCTCCACGAGTCAGACGCATCACGCAACGGGACCGACGACGCTGCGCACGCCGCGAACGGCGGCCCCGAGCTTGCCCCGGTGCCGGAGACGATATGGCGTCCGATTCGCCGCTCCGATCTGCAGCTTGGCGTAAAGGATAAGATCCAGTTCTGGCTGATGATCGCGACGTTGCACGTCCTCAGCCTGATGCCGGATTCCGTGCTCGCATGGCTGGGAGTCAGGGCAGGGCGCCTCGTATGTCGTCTCGACCAGCGCCACACGAAGATCGGGATGCAGAACCTCGCGATCGCATTCCCCGACAAGAGCGAAGCGGAGCGCGCCGCGATCCTCAAAGCCTCGTATGAAAATCTCGGCCGCACCGGCGCCGAATACGTTCGCCTCGGCGGTTTCGGATGGCGCCGGCTCAGGGACCGCGTCGGCTACGAGAATTTCCAGACCTGGGTCGGGCTCCAGCATCGCTATCGCGGCAAGGGCATCTTGGTCCTGACCGCGCACTTCGGCAATTTCGAACTACTGGGTCCGGCGCACGCGATGCACGGCTACCAGATTTCGCTCGTGCATCACACGCAGCGCTTCCTGGCCGGCGAAGCGGTAATGACATTTATCCGCGAGCGCGCTGGCGTCGAGATCATCCGCAAGCACAAGGCGGCGCGGATCCTGCTTCGCAGCCTGCACAAGAGCCAGCTCATCGGCATCCCGTTCGATCAGAACGCCAAGCGATCCGAAGCGACGTGGGTGCCATTCTTCGACGAGCCCGCCGCGACTACCACTGGTGTGGCGCGCGTCGCGCGGATTTCAGGCGCGCCCGTGATGCCGGTGTTTATCGTACGTCAGCCGGACATGCGCACGCACAAGATCGTGATCTTCGACGAGGTTCACCAGCAGCGGACCGCGGATGCCGAAGCCGATGCCCATGAGAACACGGCGCGCTTCGTCAAAGCCGTCGAGGAAGTTGTGCGCCAATATCCCGAGCAGTTCCTCTGGATTCATCGCCGCTACCGCACCCGCCCGCGCGGCATGGCGCCAATCTACGACAAGTAGAAAACGACTCCTTAAGAATCTCTCTCCAGGGACAGGAGCGACGCTCGACGTGACACGCCCGCAATGACTTCAGCCGCGTATCATCGCCCGAGGTCGGTGCGGCGGTTGTTCCACTTTTCCCAGAACGTCACTGACGATGCCGGCTTGCGCTCCGGCCGTGCCCAGCGTCCCATCGGATAGCCGATCGGTATGAGCGCGATATTCGCGTACTCGGGCGGCACGCCGAGCCGTGCGTCGATCTCCTTGGCGTGCATCGAATGAAGCTGCGTGATCGATGAGCCGAGGCCGTAGGCGCGCGCCGCCAGACACAGGTTCTGGATCGCCGGGAACAGTGCGTTGGTCATCGGCTCGCCCTTGCGCCGCGAATCGTTGTACTTTTTCACGCACGCGAACAGCATCACGGGAACTTCGGCGCAGTGCTCCGCGAGGTATTTCGCTGAGCGCAGGATCCGTCCGCGCGGGCTCTGCGGATCGTTTGCCACGATCTCGCGCGCGGCCGGCGTGAAGTACACCTCCCACGCTTTCAGGTAGCGCTCGGCCACGAACTGTTTCATCTCCGGCTCGGTGACGACGAGAAAGATCCACGGCTGACGATTACTGCCACTGGGCCCCATCGTGGCGGCCTCGATGACCTTCTGAATAACCGCATCGGGAACGGGATCGGGCTTGAGCCGCCGCATCGATCGCGTCGTGTAAATCGCTTCGAAGAGATCGAATTCTGGTTGTCCAAACATGGCCGCGAACCTATCAGCTTTCGTAGATTATGCGGATAGCCGCGCGAAAAGTCCGGGCTTCCGTGCACCCGGCGCGATCGGATATGAAGTACGCACCGGCGCGGCCGGGACGGAGGATTTAATGGCCGAAATCATTCTGCATCAATATCCGAATTCTCCCTTTTCGGAGAAGGTTCGCAAAATTCTCGCGCTCAAGAAGGTGGCCTGGCGCTCGGTCGATCAGCCGGTCATCATGCCCAAGCCCAAGCTTATCCCGCTCACTGGCGGTTACCGGCGCATCCCGGTCCTGCAGATCGGCGCCGACGTGTGGTGCGACTCGCAGATCATCGTGCGCAGGATCGATGAACTCTATCCGGAGCCTACGATGTATCCCGGCAACACCGAGGGTATCTGCAACTCGGTCGCGCTTTTTGCCGATCGGCGCTTCTTCTTTTCCACGACGCCCGTGATCTTCGAGAAGCTCGCGGCATCGGTGCCAAAAGAGTTCATCGAAGATCGCTCCAGGATGATGGCCGGCACCGGCTCCAATTTCACCGAGCTTACGGCGACGGCGCCCGACGCTCGCAACCAGGTGCGCGCGTTCCTCGAGCTGCTCGACCATCAGGTATCGGACCGGCAGTTTGTGCTGGGCGGGAGCTTCAGCCTTGCCGACGCCGCGTATTTCCACTGCGTATGGTTCCTGCGCGCCGAGCCTTCGTCATTCGCGCTGGCCGAGCGATATCCAAGCCTGATGAAGTGGTTCGATCGGGTCGAAAAGATGGGCGTGGGAAGCGTCACGCCGATGGAACCAGACGAGGCTCTCAAAATCGCGCGCGACAGCAAGCCCGCGACGCGCGAGCAATTCGATGAAACCGATCCCAACGGCCTCAAGCCCGGGATGACGGTGAGTGTGACGCCCGATGACTACGGCTTCGATCCTGTCACCGGCAAAGTGGTGGTAAGCACGATTCACGAGATCGCGATCGAGAGGAACGACGCCGAAGTCGGCACGATCGTGAATCATTTTCCGAAGGTGGGCTTCCGCATCAAAGCCGTCTGACAAGGACAATCATAGCAAGTCGCTGATAAAGCGGAGCCGTCGCTAGCCGGTTCCGCTTTTCTTTGAATACCAGTGGCTATTCTAGATAGTCACTTTAGGTACTCACTACTAGAAAGTACCTAATTGTTTTTACTACTCACTCTCCGTAAATTGACTATAGGAACATCGGTCGAAAGGGGGATCGGGTTGTGGTGCGTTCCTATGCCCGCCGGTGGTGGGGGATCGGGGCTGCGCTGTTGCTGGTGGTAGGGGTCCTGGCGATCGTCGCGGCGACGCCAGGACCCGGGCCCTTTGCGCAAGCACTCACTTGGCAATTCCTTGGGCCTGAACCGATCACGAATGAGATCCCGACTTTCGGCGGCGTGCCGCTTGGCTCCGCGTTGTCATCCGCGACCGGGCGAGTGACCGCTGTCGTCGCCGATCCCACCAGCTCAGGACGGCTCTTCGTGGGCACGGCCAACGGCGGCGTCTGGATGCGCGCGAACTCGACGGCGCCGTTTACTCCGATCTTCGATACTCAGCCGACGCTCGCAATCGGCGCGCTCGCGCTCGACACGACTACCTCGCCGAGTCCCACGCTCTATGTCGCTACGGGCGAGGGCAACATGGCGGCGGACTCGTACTACGGACAGGGCATTTTCGTGTCGAGCAATCTCGGCAGCACCTGGACGCAACTCGCCGCGAGCTCGCTCGCCGATCAGTCGATCGCAAGCATCGCGGTCGACACCTCGGAGAACCCACGCTTCATCTACGCGGCATCGACGTTCGGCTCGAGCTCGAGCCGCTCGGGCGCGAGCTGGATGCAAGGGAGCGTCTCGCAGCTTGGTCTGTGGCACTCAACCGACGGCGGCACTACCTGGCAGACCTATCCGCTCGGGACGTTTGGCTCGTGTCCTTATTTTCAGATGAATCCGTGCCCGGCGCAGTCGGTCGCGGTCGATCCCGTCACGCCTGCCGATGTCTACGTGACGATTCTCGGCGGCGGACTTTTCCGCTCGACCAATTCGGGCACGACTTGGTCGCGGATAAGCCTTCCCGGTCTCGGCAGCAATCTCGGACGCGAAACCGTCGCTGCGAACAGCGGAACCGTCTATGTGATGGTCGGCGCTCCCGACTGGGACGAGTATTCGGGATTTTTCAAATCGACCAACGCGGGAGTGACGTGGCAGACCGAAACCGTGCCGAGCGCCAGAGTCGGCAGCGTCACGATCGACGGCACCAGTTCCGCCAACTTCTCGCTCTCGTACTTCAACCAGGCGCTCGCGATCGATACCGGCGACACTACCGGCGACACCGTGATTTTCGGCGGCGTTGGAATCTACAAATCAACCAACTCCGGCAGCACCTGGACGTTCCTCGCCGCGAGCGGCGGCACCCATGGCGATCAGCATGCGATCTCGTTCGACCCGCTGAGTACGCATAGCTTTTATCTTGGCAACGATGGCGGGCTTTTTCGCTTCGACTCGCCGAGCTCGACCTTCGGCGCGCTCAACACCACGCTGGCTGTTGCGCAGGCGCAAGCGATCGGACCTCATCCTACTGACAGCACAACGCTGCTGATGGGATTCGAGGACAACGGCACCACGCGCATCAGCGGCAATCGCGGCGGCTCGCTCGCGATGGCGCAGGTCGACAATAATGACGGCGGCTTCGCGTTGTTCGATTTGAAGAATCCGCTCTTCGCGTACCATACGTTCGCGACCGCTTCCGCAGGGCCGGTGATTTCGCGCTCGAGCGACGGCGGCAACACCTGGACCTCGACGACGCCGACCACGAACCTCGACAATGCGATGCGAGCGGCGGCCGATAAAGGAGCGGCCCAGTTCCCTCCCCTGGCGAGCGATCCGGCAACTGCACAGCGCGTCCTGTTCGGCGCGCACTCGGTCTATGTCTCGACCGACGGTCTGAACACCTGGGCGCGGCAGACGACGCAGGACCTCAGCGGCGGATGCCCCAACGGCGCGTGTGCCTTGGCTGATATCGAGGTCGCGCCCTCAAACAACGCCGACGCCTGGGCGATCGCGATGGAAACGAACAGCACCTTCAGGCCGACGCCGTTCCAGGTTTACAACACCACGCAGGCGAACCTGAACAGCGGCGTGACCTGGACCAACGTCACGCCGAATCTTCCTGCCTGGGTGTTTCCCGACAGCACGCAGGCGACCACAATCGCGATCAATCCGTTCAACAGCCAGATAGCATACCTGGGGCTTTCGGGTTACACGGCGCTGACCGGCACCGGCCATATTTTCGTGTCATCGGACTTCGGCAGGACGTGGGCTTCGGCCGACGGCAATCCAAACCTCGATACGCCGCCGCCCTCCAATGCGCTCCCCGATGTTCCGGTGCTGAAACTGCTCGTCGATCGAACCGATCCTACGGGCCAGACGATTTATGCGGGAACCGACACCGGCATGTACCAATCGACTGACGGCGGCAACGATTGGGCGCAACTCACGGCTGGAATGCCGCCCGCAGTGCCCGTGTTTGACCTCGAACAGAACTCGGCGGGCACGATCTTCGCCGCAACGCATGGCCGCGGTATCTACCAGTTAACCAACGGCGGAACGCCGACGCCAACCGCAACT
>Ga0335073_10011922_pt1 | contig 12214 bp, 10 predicted proteins | sample Lox_Sample_22_FD_207093 | JGI IMG/M metagenome (GOLD analysis project Ga0335073, IMG submission 207093) | Soil microbial communities from Loxahatchee National Wildlife Refuge, Florida, United States - Lox_Sample_2.2 | ecosystem: Environmental > Terrestrial > Soil > Wetlands | place: USA... | reverse complement strand
TGCAGGGTTGCCGGCACGCGGCCCGGCTTGGCCACGCCCAGCGTTAGCGTGCTGCCTGAAATTTGGGCTTCGACGAGCGGGATCGCCTGGTCGCGTGTCCAATCGCACAGCAAGGCGCAGGCGTCATCGAATCCTTCGCTTGCGTAGGCGAGCGGTTCGCCGAGGGCGTCGCGGATATCGCCTCCGTGCAGCCACTCGCCCAGCGCGATGACGTCCAGCTTCCCGCCCGCGCCGGTGATGGCCTTCCCGGCCTCCTGATAGCCGGCGGACAGTTCGGCCAGTATGTCCGTGAGCGGCCATTCGCGCCGCTCGGCGACGTCGAGCTCGTTGAGCTCGGGTGTGAAGGCATGCAGGTTGCCCGCTGCGACGCGGCTGAGCGCCGCAGCGCAGTGAGCGAGCACATCGCGCACTGACCAGCCCGGGCAAGCGGTGGGGCGATCGAAGGCGCGATCCGGAGTGCGACGCAGGATCGGCAAGAGGGCGTCACGCTCAGCCTGCAGCAGGCGGGCCGGGCGGTGCGGGTCGCGCGCCGGAGCCGGCTCAGCCGGTTCGCTTGCTGTCACGGTGCTCAGCATCGCAGAAGACGGCCAGGGCGTTTCCGGGGTCCTGACGGCCAGCGCGCCAGGACATCGCGCCGAGATACACCACTACCCCGACTGACCAACGACCCCAGACACCAGGCCACGTCGGTCATACGTGGACGGAGCCCTGGATCTCGAGCAGTTGCGGGATGAGTTCTCGCGGCTTGCGACCCATGCCGCATTCGGTGGCGACGCCGAACCCACGCTCGTAGTGGCGCTTGGCAGCGTCGATCCGGCGCTGCGTGCCTTCGGCGCCCTGCTGGTGATGGACCAGTCCCAGGTAGAGGCGGGCGCGGTCGTGCAGGTGCAGGTCGGCCAGTGGCTCGAAGTAAGGATCATCGTCCCGCGCGATCGGAACCGGCATCGAAAACCAGTCGAGCGGCCGGGCCGCGTCCCGCGTCGTGTCTATCGCACCCTGCTGGCCCAGGGGCTTGGCTCCGCCGAAGTAGCGGCCGCGCCGGACTCGCTTATCGAGGCGCTACGCCTGTCCGCACGCCGGCCGGAGAACGCGAGAACCGTGGCGTCGCTCATGCACGCGATCGACCTGTTCCGCCGCCCACGCCCCGAGAGTGTCCTCACAAGCGCGGAGCTCGCCGCGATCATGACACCCACGATCTTCATCATCGGATCCGACGACCCGTATCTCTCTACCGAGCGCGCACGGCCGTCGATCGACCAGATCCACGGCGCCAGGCTCTATGAGGTGCCCGGCGGACACGCCCCCTGGCTCGTCGACGCGCAACGCGCGGCCGAGCTGATCGCAACCCACTCACACCTCGCAACCGGCTGCTAGCGCTCGGCGTGGGAATAGGGCGCCTGCTGATAGCCTTGCACCATTGGCGGCGATCTTCGCCGCCGCTCCGCGGGCGAGCAGCCCGCCGGTCGCAGTGTGAGCAGACCGGCTCAACGAGCCGGTCGCCGTTGTTGTTGACGTCTGCCGAGCATGCGATCCCCGAGCTACCGATGGAGTTTCCGCATGCCCCGCAGTTCCAGGCGTCCGCGCGCGTCTTCTGATCGCTACGGCCGGGGCGGTAAGCGCACCGCCAGGCACCGTGGTCCGGCCGCGGGCAGGCGCCCGCAGGTCTCACCGCCGCGGCGGGCAGAACCGTATTCCGAGCTTGACCTGGCCCTGGACGCCGCCGCCGCGGCGCCGCCGCCCACGGCGACCACGTTCGCTGAGCTCGGCCTGGACGCCCGGCTGGTCCGCGCGCTCGCGGCGCGTGACATCCGCGAGCCGTTCGCGATCCAGGCCCGGGCGCTTCCCGACGCGCTGGCCGGCCGCGACGTGCTCGGCCGCGCCCAGACCGGGTCGGGCAAGACGCTGGCTTTCGGCCTCCCGCTGCTGACCAGGCTCGCCGCCACCACGGGCCAGCGGCGTGAGAAGGCACCCCGCGGCCTGGTCCTGGTCCCGACCCGCGAGCTCGCCCAGCAGGTCGCGGACGCGCTCGCGCCGCTGGGCCGCAGCGTGGGCGTGAGCATCACCACGGTCTACGGCGGCGTGTCCATCAGCAGGCAGATCGCCCGCGTCCGCCACGCCGACATCGTGGTGGCGACGCCAGGCCGGCTCATCGACCTGCTCGAGCGGCGAGCCTGCACGCTCTCCGGCGTCCAGGTCACCGTGCTCGACGAGGCGGACCACATGGCCGACCTGGGCTTCATGCCCGCCGTCACCCGCATCCTTGACCAGACGCCCCCTGGCGGCCAGCGAATGTTCTTCTCCGCGACCCTGGACCGCGGCGTCGGCCAGCTGGTGACGGCCTATATCCATGACCCCGCGCTGCACGCGGTCACCTCCTCGACCGATTCCGGGCCCGCCGAGCACCGGGTCCTGGTTCTGTCCGCTCAGGACAAGGTGCCGGTCGCGGCCGAGATCGCCAGTCGGCCGGGACGTACGCTGTTCTTCGTCCGTACCAAGCACGGCGCGGACCGGCTCGCGAAACAGCTGTCCCAGGCCGGAGTCGACGCCGCGGCCATCCACGGCGACCGCAACCAGAACCAGCGGCAGCGGGCCCTGGACGCGTTCGCCGCCGGGCATCCCCGTGTCCTGGTCGCCACCGACGTCGCGGCCCGCGGCATCCACGTGGACGACGTCGACCTGGTCGTGCAGTTCGACCCGCCGAACGACCACAAGGACTACTTGCACCGCTCGGGCCGTACGGCCCGAGCTGGGGCCACCGGCATGGTCATCGCGCTGGTGGAGCGCGGCCAGGTCCGCGACCTTCAGCGGCTGCACGACGCCGCGGGCGTCACGGCGGCCAGCGACGAGGTAGCGACCGGCCATCACGTGGTCCGGCAGATCGCCACATCCGGTACATCTGTCCCTCCGGCGCCGCCGGCCAGGGTCACTTCGCGGGACACGACGGTCCGTTCGGCTACCGCCCACGCTCGTCCTGGTAGGGCCCGGCCAAGGAGGGCAGAAATCGCTGGTCGGCGCCGGATGGCATCGTGAGGCCGAGATCCGCGGACAGCCGGGTCACGGCTCGCTCGATCTGGTTACGCAGGTCCTGGTCAGTGAGATCTCATGGCCGCCCTGCAGAACCAGGACCTGGATGCGAGCGGCGTTGCCAGCCCGGCAGTGGCGGTAGTGGCCCAGCCCGGATACCGGGCCGGTGCAGCCCGGCTCCCTGGCAGTGCCGGTTGATGGCGGGGTGCGTTGGCGGCAGCCCTCGTGCGCGGCCGGTCATGAGGGCTGGCCGGGCTGGGCGATTTTAAGGTCATGGAATGTGACCTGGAAGCCGCTGCCCTCAGGTGCCGCGCACATCGCGCCGGCCAGTACCCGGTCGCCGGGCGGCAGATACGCCAACGCTGCTAGCTCCCGCTCGCCGTCGTCGGCGCAATAGCGGACCTCGACGGCATCGCCGCGGCGGGTGAGTAGCAAGCCCAGTTCGCTCAGGTCAGCAGGCAGGTCGGCGAGCGCCCAGCTCGAGTGCCCGAGCGTGACCACCGTGCTGAAGCGCGGCCTGCCGTCGACATACTCGACGCCGGCCTTGAGCCAGCGGCGCTCATCTACCCGGACCATCGCCCCGGCCTGGTCGTACTGCGCGGTGTACGAGCCGCGTACCCGCATCGACAGCTCGAAGTCGCCGGAGAGCTGCTCTGCGTACAGGTGGCCGTTATCGCGGATGTATCCGTAACCGGTGATGCGCCAGAAATCGGTGGCAGCACCTGCGGTGACTACCAGCGAGCCTGCCTGCTCAGACCACTGGGCCGGTTCGTTCAGCCACTGCACGAGGCCTCCCGGAAAATGCGCTCAGGTCTCCGGAATCTACCAACCGCCCCAGAGGGGCGCGCGCCACGAGGCCCAGGCGGTCGACCCGGCACAGCCATCACCCGGATTCGCCGCTGTGAATGATGGGGATCGGACCGGACAGGCGCCGTTTAGCCCGGTTCTGCCGTGCCTGCTGCTGGCGTGTCGTTGCGTGCGGGGGCGTCGGTGGCCAGGCGCGCGTCGGCGATGCGAGCCGCCTGGTGGCGTGTGGGAGCGTGACCGAGCACCGCGGCGAGGAACGGTTCCCGGTTGAGCCGGTAGACGGTCGCGGGCGTGTGGGCGGTGACGGTCGCGGTGCGCGGGACGTCACGCAGCAAGGCGATCTCTCCCACGCCATCGCCGCGTCCGCACCGGAACAGGAAGTGGCCGTCTTTTTGGACGTCGAGCTCACCAGTGGCTATCGCGTAGTAGGCATCCCCGGGTTCGCCCTGCCGGATCAGGACCGTACCGGCCGGAACTTCGACCGGTGTCAGGGCCGCCGCGAGACCTTCGATGGCGGGCGCTGGTAGCTCGGCGAACAGGGGATTGGAGCGCAACAAGGCGATCTCCACTACCGGGACCGGGGCTTCGGCGTCCAGGGTGACCAGCCCGCGGCCGCCGACGGCGGCGGCCAGCGGCAGCACGGCTGCGACGCCGAGCAGGGCGAGCCGGCTGCCGCCCAGGTATACCAGCAACGGCACGAGCAGCGCGCCGAGCGCCAGCCCGGCCATCATCATGCCTTCCAGGACACCGAAGACCCGGCCGAGCAGGTGGGCCGGAACCGAGCGCTGCAACAGGGTGCGACTGGCCGTCTCCAGCAGGGAATGACTGGCCCCGACCACCGCCAGCAAGGCCAGGGTCGCGGCCAGGCCGAGGTCGAATGCCAGTGCCGCCAGCGCGCCGCTGACGACCAGCGCCGACCCGAGAATGGGGCCGCCCAGGCGGCGGCCAACCAGCGCCACGCTCGCCGTGGCGGCCATCACCGCGCCGACGCCGCACGCGAAGTTGAGATAGCCAGCCCACGCCTGCGGACGGTCAAGCACGGTGATGGCGAGAATAACGATCAGCAGATCCAGTGCGCCCACAACGATCGCGTCGGCGGTGAGCAGGCCGACCATCAGCCGCAGCCGTGGTCGGCCGACGACCAGCCGCAGGCTGTCGCGCAGGTCGCCCAGTACGGCTGGCGCATGCTCCGGCGACGGCGCGAGCGCCGGCACGTGCAGCCGGGCGACCAGCAGCACAGCGGCCAGGCCAAGGCCGGCGCACACCGCGAACACGACCGCCACCCCGCCCACGGCGATCAGCACACCGACCAGCAACCCAGAGGCCGCGATGCCGACGGCCTCTACCCAGCCCAGGGCCACGTTGGCCGCCGTCAGCTGACCGGGGGTGACGGCAACCGATGGGATGAGCGTGGCCTGTGCCGGGCGGGTCGTCGTCACCAGCGCGGAAGCGACCACGGCGGCCGCGTAGGCGGCTAGGGGCACGCCAGCGACGACCGCCGCGGCCGTCGCGGCCATTCCCGCTGCCTGTCCCAGGTAGCCCCCGGCGAGCAGGACCACGGGCGACCGCCGGTCCGCCACCGCTGCGGCAAACGGCGCCAGCACCGCGGCCGGCACCAGTTGCGCGATCGCCACCAGGCCCGCGACCGTGGCGCCGCCGTGCCGGTAGGCGTAGACGAGCATGGCCAGCCACACCGAGTATTCGGTGACAATAAACAACGCATAGGCCACGACCACACGCAGCAGCGGCTTGTTGCCCGCCAGCGAGCGGAAGGTACGCAGGCGGGTTCGGGAATCGTCACCCACCAGGCCCCCCGAACCTGCCGGGCAGATTGCTGCCCGGCACTCGCCCATGGCATTGGCGCCTGGTGCGCGGCCCAGGCGTCACAAGAAAATATGCGCTACGAACAGTACGCGGAAACCTCCGCGTGATCCCTGATACCGCCCAGGCGGAACGCAGCCCCTGGCTCGGCCGGACGGTACGCACCGCGGGAGACCTTGGGTATCTGAAAGGATGACGGCCCGGTTCAAGGTCGCCGCTGGGGCCGGTTCGGCCACCGGTGGGATAGGTGTTCATTGTGGGGTGACCGGCGGCGCAAGGGGGAGTCACGATGGATCATCCGCTGGCTATGGATGTGGAGGCGATGCGGCGGACCGGGTATGCGGCCGTGGATGCGCTGGCGGCCCGCCTGGCGGACCCGGAGGCCGATCCGGTGCTGCGCCGCGCCAGCCCGGCAGAGATGCGGGCCAAGCTGGGCGGTCCGGCCCCGGAGCAGGGCGCCGGCCTGGACGCCGTCCTGGAGCGGGTGATCGATGACGTGCTGCCGTACGCGGCCCGGACCAATCATCCCGGATACTTCGCGTTCATCCCCTACTTCACCACCTGGCCGGCGGCAGTGGCGGACCTGATAGCGGGCGCGGCCAATGTGTCTCCCTGGGCGTGGATGGAGTCGCCCGCCGCGACCCAGATTGAGCTGGAGGTTATCGACTGGTTCCGCAGCTGGCTGGGGATGCCCCCGGGCGCGGCGGGCGTGCTGGTCAGCGGCGGCTCGGCGGCAAACCTCACGGCGCTGCTGGTCGCCCGCGAGGCCGCCGGAGGCCCCTCCGACGACAGCGTCGTGTATGTGTCGGACCAGGGCCACTCCTCGCTGGCCCGGACCGCGCGGGCTATGGGCCTGCGCGCCCACCAGGTGCGAGTGCTGCCGACCGATGAACGCTGGCGGCTGCAGCCGGGGACAGTGGCCGCTGCCGCTCGTACCGACCGCCGCGCCGGCCGGGTCCCCTTTGCCGTGTGCGCCGCCGCCGGGTCGACCAGCACGGGTGCCGTCGATCCCCTGGCCGGGCTCGCCGACATCTGTGCCGCTGAGGCACTGTGGTTGCATGTCGACGCGGCTTATGGCGGCTTCGCCGCGCTCACGCCGGAGGGCCAGGCGCTGCTGGCCGGAATTGAGCGAGCCGACTCGGTGACCATCGACCCGCACAAATGGCTGTTCCAGCCGTTCGAGTGCGGCGGCGTGCTGGTCCGCGACGGCGCCCGCCTGGCCCGTGCGTTCGCTGTCCACCCCGACTACCTCGACAGCACCGGCGTCCACGGGACCGGCGAGGTCAACCTGGGCGACCGGGGCCTGCAGCTGTCCCGGGGCTTCCGCGCGCTGAAGGTCTGGATGTCGGTGCAGGCCTTCGGCCTCGCCGCGTTCCGTACTGCGATTGACCGCAACATGGAACTGGCCTCCTACGCCGAAGAACTGGTCCGCGACAGCGACGCGCTGACGTTGATGGCCCCGGCGTCGCTGGGCATCGTGTGCTTCCGCCGGGAATGGCCGGACTGCGACGAGGCCGAGACCGGACGCCGCGGGATCGCGCTCGCCGATGCCCTGGAACGCCGCGGGGATGCGTTCGTGTCCACCACCCGCCTGGCCGGTCGGCACGCCATCCGGCTCTGCGTTCTCAACCCGACCAGTTCCGAAGCCCACATCAGGCGGGTCATCGAACATTTCGCGCAAGCGCTGTCTCCGCCGGACCGACCACCGGGCGCCAGCATCCCTCCGCATTCCAGGGCCGGCATCATCGCCGACCATCGCGGGGACCAGGGCGCGGACTTGCTGCACGCCATGCCGCTGCTGACCGGCGTGCCCGACTCGGCCATCCAGGCTGTCCGCGACCGCGGCACCTGCATCGACGTGACCGCCGGTGAGGAGGTGATCCGCCAGTGGGATGCGGACCGCTTCTTCTACATCGTGCTGGCCGGCCGTTACCAGGTCTTCATCGACGACCGCCTGATCGGCACCCTCGGCCCGGGCGAGCATTTCGGCGAGCTCGCCGCCCGCGACTGGGGAGGCGGCTACGGCTACGCCCGCCTGGCCACCGTACGGTGCGCCGAGGACGGCCAGCTCCTCCGGCTCAGCAGCGAGGACTTTCAATGGCTGGTCGGGACCCAGCCAGCCGTCCGGGCCGAACTGGCCAAGATTCTCGCCGAACGGCTCCAGGAGCGTTAGCTCGCCGTCCACTCCGCCCAGCTTTCTCGACTTGGGGTTGCCCCGCGGGATGATCATCGACTGGAGGCGTGCCGCCGTAGCATGATGGGGATCCTGGCGTGGGCTGCCGTAGCCGATGCCCGGATCGGATGCTCGGCGTGGCCGGGCGGTCCGCCACCCGGAGGAGCTGGGCCATGGACATCGCGGACCGGGTAACGGTCGTCACCGGCGGCGCCAGCGGCATCGGCCGGTCTATCTGCCTGGCGCTCGCCGGTGCGGGTGCGGCTGTCGTGGTGGTGGCCGACGTTGATGCGGCGGGCGCGGCGAAGGTGGCGGCGGAGATCGAGGCCGGCGGCCACCGGGCGCTGGCGGTGCCGGCCGACGTGTCGCGCGAGTCCGACGTGCGGGCCCTGGTGGCCGCGACAGAGCGTGCGTTCGGGCCGGTGGACCTGTTCTGCTCCAACGCAGGGATCATCGTGGCGGGCGGCGTGGAGGTGGCCGACGAGGCGTGGGAGCGGATCTGGGCCATCAACGTCCAAAGTCACGTGTACGCCGCTCGGGCGCTGCTGCCGGGCGTACTGTCCCGCGGCCGGGGTTACCTGGTCATCACGGCGTCCGCGGCCGGCCTGCTCACCCAGCTCGGCTCGGCTCCGTACGCGGTGACCAAGCACGCCGCCGTGGCGCTGGCGGAGTGGCTCTCGATCACCTACGGCGAGCAGGGCCTGGTGGTGTCGTGTCTGTGCCCGCAGGCGGTGACCTCCAACCTGGCCGCGACCAGCCGCCGCGAGCTGGGGGAGGACGCGCTGCCCGAGGACCTCGCCGCAACCGGCGGCTCGGCGCAGGCTGCGGTGGACGGCGTGCTCGGTCCGGACCAGGTGGCCGCGACGGTACTGGCCGCGGTGGCGGCCGAGCAGTTCCTGATCCTGCCGCATCCCGACGTGGTCACCTACGAGCGCCGCCGGGCCGATGACCGCGAGCGGTGGCTGCGCGGCATGCGCCGAATGCAGGCCCGGCTCGGCGGGAGACCCTGACCAGATGACGGAAGGCATCAACCGGTCAGCGGTGTCGGACTGGCTGGCCGCCAACGTGAAGGACTTGCAGGCGCCGTTTGAGTTCGTGCTGATCGCCGGCGGCCGCTCCAACCTGACCTATGCGGTCACCGACGCCACGGGCCGCCGGATCGTGCTGCGCCGCCCGCCGATCAGCCACGTCCTGCCGACAGCCCATGACATGGGCCGGGAACACCGCATCATCTCTGCCCTGCGCGACACGCCGGTGCCGGTTCCGGCGGCTCTGGGCTACTGCTCCGACGAGACGGTCAACGACCGGCCCTTCTACGTGATGGATTTCGTCGATGGCTACGTCCTGCGCGGACCCGCCGAGGCCGCGTCCGCCCTCGATGAGGCAACCCGGATGACAACGGGCCTCGACCTTGTCGACGTGCTGGTGGCCATCCATCATCTGGATGTCGATGCCATCGGGCTTGGCGACCTGGCCCGGCACGACGGTTACATCGAGCGGCAGCTGCGCCGGTGGCACCGGCAGTTCGGCCAGTCGCAGCAGCAGGCCCGCGAGGCCGGGGTCTACCGCCCGGTGCCGCTGGTCGACGAGGTGCACGACCTGCTCGCCGCCAGGGTCCCGGTCCAGCAGGGAACGGCTCTCGTGCACGGCGACTACCGCCTGGATAACACGATCGTCTCTGCCGAAGGCCGAGTCCGGGCGGTGCTGGACTGGGAGCTGTGCACGCTGGGTGACGCGCTCGCCGACGTGGGCACCCTGATGGCGTACTGGGGCAGCGGCCCCGCGGCGGGGAGGGCCAGCGACCCACTGCAGTTCGCCGCCACGGCGCTGCCTGGTTTCCCGAGCCGGGCGGAAGTGGCGGATCGCTACGCGGCTCGCTCCGGCCGTGACCTGGCCAACCTGGGGTTCTACGTGGCCTTCGCCCAGTGGAAGCTCGCGTGCATCGGCGAAGGAGTCTTCGTACGGTACGCGGCCAACGCCATGGGAGCCGGCGGCAGCGACGCCGCGGCGATCGGCCGGAGCGTCGAGGATCGCGCCCGGCAGGCACTGGCCTCGCTGAACTCCTGAGCGGGAAGAGTTAGGGCGCAATGGAGGCAGTAACCAGGTTTCGCCCAGCGAGCTGCGGCGGGCGTGGCGGGCGCCTTCCCGGTTACCATCACCGGGACGACGATAAGGAGCGGACCCGATGGCAGCCCAGATCCCAGCCGAGGCATTGCAACTGCGGTCCCTGGTCCGGGCCGACCAGACGCTCGAGCTGTCCTTGGACACCGTCCCGGTACCGGAGCCGGGCCCGAACGAAGTGCTGATCCGGATCGAAGCGACGCCGGTCAATCCGTCCGACCTGGGTCTGCTCCTAGCCGGAGCGGACGTGACCGCGGCGGCCCTGGCGGGCACGTCGGACCGGCCCGTGGTCACCGCGCCGATCCCAGATGTGGCGATGCGCGGGCTGACCGCGCGGGTCGGTGCTTCGATGCCGGTCGGCAACGAAGGGGCGGGGACCGTGGTGGCGGCCGGTGCCTCCGACGCGGCGCAGCGGCTGCTCGGGAAGAAGGTCGCCGCCGCCGGCGGCGCGATGTACGCGCAGTACCGCGCCGTGGACACCGCCTTCTGCCTGGAATTGCCGCCAGACGCGACGGCCGCCGACGGCGCGTCTTCGTTCGTGAACCCGCTGACTGCGCTCGGCATGATCGAGACGATGCGGATGGAGGATCACGCCGCGCTGGTGCACACCGCCGCGGCCTCTAACCTCGGCCAGATGCTGAACCGGCTATGCCGGGAAGAGCAGATCCCCCTGGTGAACATCGTGCGCAAGCCCGAGCAGGAGGAATTGCTGCGCGCCGCGGGCGCCGCCTTCGTCTGCAACTCCAGCAAGCCGGAGTTCATGGACGAGCTGACTGCCGCCCTGACCCAGACCGGCGCCACGCTGGCCTTCGACGCCACCGGCGGTGGCAAGCTCGCCAGCCAGATCCTGTCCTGCATGGAGGCGGCAGCGAACGCGACGGCGGGCAGCTACAGCCGTTACGGATCGACGGTGCACAAGCAGGTCTACATCTACGGCTCGCTCGACAAGAGCCCCACCGAGCTGACCCGTAACTACGGCATGGCCTGGGGCATCGGCGGCTGGCTGCTCACCCCGTTCTTGGGCAAGATCGGGCTGGAAGGCATGCTCCGGCTGCGCGACCGGGTGGCGGCCGGGCTGAAGACCACGTTTGCCAGCACTTACGTTGCTGAGGTCTCGTTGCCAGGGGCACTGGCCCTGGACAGCCTCGCCGCTTACGCGCAGCAGGCCACCGGGCAGAAGTACCTGATCCGGCCGGACCTGGACCAGTAGCGGAACGCGTCGCGGTCCTCCACGCCGAGATCTACGCCTAGCACCCGCCACCTTCCGGACGGGTCCCTTAGGACGAAAGGACAAACATGGCCACCGTGCTTGACCGCTTTCGCCTCGACGACAAGGTCGCGATTGTGACCGGGGCCTCCTCCGGCCTCGGAGTCGCCTTCGCTAAGGCGCTTGCCGAGGCAGGAGCAGACCTCGTACTCGCAGCGCGCCGCGTGCAGCGGCTCCAGGTGACGCGCGAGATAGTCGAGCAGGCCGGTCGGCGCGCGATTACCGTCGCCGCCGACGTGGCACTACCAGAGAACGCCGCTGCCGTCGCCGAGACGGCGATCACGGAGTTCGGGCACGTCGATGTCCTCGTCAACAACGCCGGGATCGGGACAGCGGTACCCGCCACGCGCGAGACGCCCGAGCAGTTCCGCGAGGTCATCGACATCAACCTAAACGGCTGTTACTGGATGGCTCAGGCCTGCGGCCGCGTCATGCAACCCGGCAGCGCGATCATCAACATCGCTAGCGTCGCCGGGCTGGCCAGCGGCGGGCTCCCGCAGGCGGCCTATTCGTCGAGCAAGGCCGGGCTGATCGCCCTGACTCGTGACCTCGCTGTCCAGTGGACCGGACGCAAGGGCATTCGTGTCACAGCCCTCGCGCCTGGCTACTTCCCATCGGAGATGACCGATCAATTTCCCCCTGGGTACGTCGAGAGCCAGCTGCCGCGCGTGCCCGCCGGCCGGCCCGGCGACCCGGAAGAGCTCGCGGCTGCCGTCGTCTTCCTGGCCAGCCCAGCCGCTGGCTACATCACCGGAACGACCCTTGTCGTGGACGGTGGCCTGACCGCGTTCTGACGTCAGGTCTTCCCACGCGAAGGCCGAAAGGGCTGGCCGATCGGGACCATTGGCCGGTTCGTACCGCAGGCTGGCCTGGTTACGGTCGGTTATGGAATGTGGTCTTCAGCCTGCTTTCCGGCTGGGCGTATGCGACCGACAAAAGTTCAGGAGGGGGCCGTGGAGCGGTTGAATCCCCTGGACGCCCAGTTCGTCGACGCGGAGGAC
>Ga0335073_10011921_pt1 | contig 12215 bp, 20 predicted proteins | sample Lox_Sample_22_FD_207093 | JGI IMG/M metagenome (GOLD analysis project Ga0335073, IMG submission 207093) | Soil microbial communities from Loxahatchee National Wildlife Refuge, Florida, United States - Lox_Sample_2.2 | ecosystem: Environmental > Terrestrial > Soil > Wetlands | place: USA... | reverse complement strand
CGCGGTAAAAGTGGTGCACTTGACAGAACCGACTACCGTATTGCAATGAGGTCATTCCACATCAGCGCTGTGCTTTTGCGTGATTCGATTCACCCAGTTGGCCGCTGACGTCGATTTCCTCACTTTTTCCACTTTGGCGCTCTGCCGCACTCAAATTAAAATTGTCTCGAGCCAACTTTTACATCCCGCTCCCAAGCCACAACAGCCAATCCACCAATCCTAAAAACCACACCCATCGACCAAAACTGCTCAAAAGCAGATACTCTGCAAGAAGGGATATAAAACAGGAGATCAAACTCCGGCGGCAGCACCCCAGAGATGTGAACATAGTCCCACCGGCCACGGCAGGAGGGCCTGGGCAGTTTTGTAGAACCCGCCGGACGATGGATGGATGGATATCCTTAATTGAGATGGATAGGCAAATCAATGATTCAACATCCCCAAATATGGTTGCGCGATAACTGTCACTAACGGTGCACGTTAATTGCTTTGTGCAATGAATGATGAAATCTATTAGATGACGGACCCGAGGAAATAAGCTTTCCAACTTCGAAACCATACTTAACCTAATCTTGCAGTCAGCCTCAAGCACGCCGTTTCCCCCTGCGCACCGTTTATCCGGACATTTAAATGGGTCGTCGATCGTAAAGCGCTGTGATCCGATACATCCGTAGTCTATCCATTAATCCAACGTGCTCGGGCTCCCTCCGTTTATGAATCAGATTGAAACGGTCATGAGAAACGCCGAGGCTTCGGCGACCACGTTCGTTCGATCGGCAGGGGGTGTCTCGTTTACGAGGTCCTTTATGCAATTATAATACCAAGATGCTTTAGAGGTACTACGTATTATGTATATACTTTTAACAATATAACTTTTTCTGCATGAAACGTCTAAAATATCGTGATAATTGCGACGCTCGCTGCAAGTCAGTTTGTCATATCCCAAACAGAATTGGAAAATATACCTATAAGCCCGACAATGCCAAGTCCCCTCCAAGCCGTTAGATCTCTCTGTGCGACACCCACAAGTCCAAACTGATCGATAATGCAACTCTACGCATTAACTTCCATTCTTAAATGAACAAGGGGACCATACAAAAATGACCAAACTGGAAACCAATACTGCACTCACTGTCCCAGCTCCTAATCTAGGCACCTCAAGAATATTCACTACCAATACCGTCGCTCCCAAAAATCCGCCCGTCCACTGCCACCAAGGACCCTCCTGGAATGCTAATTTTATATTCACCCCCTGAAATCCGTGTGACCATATCACGGTAAATACCAAACAACATAACGTCCCTACGAAAAAAGATTGCAAAGACGAGAATCCAGGGTTACTCCCTGGAGAACGGGCATTACGGGAATTTACCCCGCCTTGTGTAGCAAATGCAATTCCACCGATAATGCAGAGAATTCCACCTTTCCTGTATCAGTGATTGACCAGAATGTGGGACCCCCGAATAGGGAACGTACCTACATACCACTTTGAGAGAACATCATTTGTTGCCATTGCAGGGCCTCGAATATACACTCTAGGCTTCAACGCATGAATCCATTGTTTTCTCGTATAGAACAAGAAAGGAAGTAATCGTCTAGTCACACTCTGTTAGTTCACCTGCAAGGTTCAAGATGACGTGATCAGGGGAAGTAGAACCTTAATCCTCGAGGAGGTTGGACAGGTTGAACAGGCTCGTCAACTGGATCTTCCACTTCCAACGAAGCAATTTGAGGCTCTATTTCCGTCACACCCAGTTTGCTTGAATTGTCAAAGCTGAATGATTTGATTGTGATGCAAGTGCAATATAAGTATAGACGGTTTATCGAGGCTACCCCGCAATCATCCGAGCAGAAATTTTTCTTCGGATCGATGCCGCCTGCCAAAATCTCCGATAGCACGGATGACGGGACGGAGACGTGTCCGCGTTAATTACGCAACGCGGATCTCGTCGGCTATTGCTGTTCAATTGCGGTTACTGGAGGACGCTTGAAAAGAAAGTCAAGATGCGATAACGCCATTTCTTCCGAAGGGAATAGTCTATATCAACTATATCAAGTGCATTGTTTGGCCAGCGGCTCCCCAGGTATGCGACGATGGCACCGTATGAGCAAATTATAAATGTGGATATCGCGAAGTGGTGCTGATCTGCGATGGACCGCAACGGTCTCTCACCTTCGCGATAAGTAGTTATCGCACTAAAGACGGAATGAGGCCGTCATAGCACCAGCTACCATTCGAATATCTGTGCATTCGCCGTTATGCTCTGCGTAATTGGTCATACTAGCAAGTTACAACTTCCCGATTTGGCCGAGCTATTATGGGAATAAGGTTAAGCAGAGGAGCGTGTCGATTGCATGATACACCTGCATTGTCAAACTCCGCTCTAATCGCACACCGGTGCAACTACGGTACCTTAGCGCCCCATTGCGCTGTTACAAGCAGGTGCCGCGCATTGCTATTACACTCTAATTCCACCCGCCCCTCCGCTACACCTTTTTTTCTCACATTCGCGTCGTCCTCTTTCCAAGTTAGTTTGGCACGGTGCTTTGTATCATGCTATTCCCTCTGGCGTTTTGTTTGGGACTTTTAAGCTACGTTGAAGCCATTGTCGAATTTTGTACTTTCACTTATACACCTACAGTACCTTTCCCTTTGAAAGTTGTGAGTGCTAACCTCAAGTAGAATCCAATGAACTTTGGACCTAATCCAACTCCGCCAGTAACTTATGTCCAATTCTTCACTCAGTTGGAATGTACTTCAACCAATCCGTCTGCTGTCATTCTGACGCGACAATGGGTGTTTAATGACGTTCTAGCGTCTGACAAGGTTACATTGCTACTCGATCAGCCAACCGGGGTTATTCCGATAACCTTCACTATCACGGATTTTGGAAATACTGAATTGACTTCCGATACAGATCTGTTTGTGGTGTGAATCTGCTTGCGGTGTGACTAATACCTAAGGCCGACATTTGGACTTCCGGCTCTTCATTTAGCACGGAGAGTTTTTACAGGTAGATTGCGAAAGATGGGGCTGTGATTGAATTTAGAATCACTGTTGAAGGTGTCGCCTCATCCACAATTGGCACAGCTGTGCCCACCTCCAGTTTCACTTACACCACCCCTGTAAACCCTTTAGATCCGACGCGTACAACTCTATTTCCCAGTACAACCTTGGATACCTCATCTACCACAGTTTCGTCAGCGAGCAACTCGTCGGCCCTGTCTCAGACTCGGCAAACTCCCTCTTCTACTGTAACACAACTTTCTAAACTCCTACTGAATATAGATGCAAACTGGGGCAGGTGCGCCGTCCAGCACGAATAAGGGATTAACCATTGGATTATCTATTGGCTCCGTTTTACTTTTGTTGATAATGGCTGCCATTGTTGTAATTACCCGTGCTTCTCATCTGCGGAGGAAAGAATTCGGTGACGCACTTGGAAAGTCATCTGAGGAAAATGTCGACAGAGTCTCCATTCGAACAAGCGGTAATTTGGGCCAAGAATATTGATTGAATGGTTCACTCAAAGGTATGGAGCTCTGTTATCTCTCTCTGCAAGCGGAGAAATAAAAGTATAGTTAGAGAAAGGAAGTAGTTATAGTGCTAGCAGATAAGGCTCTTGCACTTCTAATATGGTCGGCTAATGATCCATTATCCGTGTCAATCTGACGAAGATCTCACGGAAACGTTTCGCTTAGGCAATTATCCCGCCAACGAGCACCACAGGGCTCATTCTGCGACACCTTTCTTTATCTTTCCCGTACGTCGTGTATCATGATATCATTGATCGCCACAATGGCGAAGTATCAATTACCAGATTAGGCTTGCCAATCATCGAAAATAGAAATAAGGTTGGTGAAGAGGCGTGGACAGGCGGCCGATCCGCCCCAAATAAATCTCCACTATCTGTATCTCAGCGCTAGAGCCCATGCCCGCTTATGTTGAGGCACCTGTCTTCTGCCGTGTACTTTAATTGACATTCCATCTGCCGCCGCGCACTTATTCCTGCATCTTCTGGGGATACACTTCCTTTGTTCGCAATTGTTGTTCTTTGTCTTCTTGTGGGTTTAAGTTTATTGGGAGATGGACCGTTTTCTCATATTTCTATTGATTTGTTTAGCAATTTTGGACTTGTTTAAAGCGTGTACCTTCAGTTACACTGCGACAGTACCACTCTTTGCACAAACCCAACGCTAAAACTAACAGAATCCAACTGGTCTTGGCACCGCTCCAACTCCTCCAATTACATACATCCAACTCCTTACCGAATCCGATTGTTCCCCTTCCGATCCATTCACGTTAACCTTAACTCGACAATGGGAAGTAGACGGATTCCTTCCATATGACAAGGCAACCGTAACACTCGATGAACAGACCGGTATAATTGCTGCGGTATTCACATTTTCAAATTTTGCGAGTTGGGCACTGACACCTGGGGCTGATATCTCTGTGGTACCTACACTCAATTTGACGTGCGGTGGTTTACTGTGTAGACTGATTATTGGACGTCGGGGACGGCATTTAGTATTCAGACTGTGTATACGTACGGTTTGAAATGTGATGGAGTATTGACTTGTAGGCTTACTGTTGAAGATCCTGGATTGTCTACTGATGCTGCGACTATTGTGACCACTACTGCCAGTGCAACAGTTACTGCAACGGTGTCTCCGAGCCTCGATTCGGCATCGTCTTCTGTCTCCTTCTCGATAACGTCCGCCAATGTCTCCTCCGCTGCCTCCTCAAGCGGCCTCCCTTCCAGTGTCCAATCCTCCAACTCTAGTTCTGTAATCACATTTCACGAACGACCTACTGACCGCAGGCCCCCACTGCCCCAACCGCGACTTCAAGTTCAAATAAAGGGTTAAGTATTGGACTTTCCGTTGGTCTTGTTTCCTTCTTCCTCATCTCTGCGGGGACAGCAAGTTTCATAATCTTACGTTGCCGTGGAAGAAGGACGAGAAGTATCGCCGAGTTAGTTGCTGAACGATTTGAACTTGGCGTTGACATTGGCAAACCTTCGCACAATACAAATACTGAAGCGCCAGCTAATCAACGGGATAGCGCAAACTTGAGCAAGGAGTACTGAGCGAGTGGACGAAGATACTGACAGGAACGGGACTCTCATTGTACCTATGTCGATTATGTGTAAGATGCACTCTTTGGAGATCAACTCTGCTTCAGACCAATTGTACATTATCTCCATCTTTCAATGTGTGTTTCCTGCCCAAGTGGCCGCTTGGTCAATCTGACGAAGATCTCATCCAGCCATCTCACCTCGCTTGCACCCACCCGATGTTGATCAGTGGCAGACATAATCCGCGATCAGACCATTCGTGCCTCCAACCGGATCATCTGCTGGGGGGAAGGTCCAGTTAATTATTCTGGAGTGACGTGCGTTATTCTTTCTCTTATACGCCGTTGTTCCTGGTTTATACGACTGCAATTTAAGTTTGAAGATGCATTTTAACCAACCGAAATGCCACGCCACCTGCACATGCGACACACTCCAGCCAATCGAGGATGCACCCACCCACACCAAAGAAAGCCTAAGTAATAATCTGCGCTCCACAGGCAGCCGTTGCACTTTGCGCTTTGGAGTGTACCTCGAAAACCCACGCCAGTTGCTGTTTCAGCCTTCCCCAATCACCGCCACGGTATATTGTGATTCCCTTCCAAGCTTGGCTCTGCCACCCATCCATGCACCTGGACCTCTCATATGAAAAAGGAAAATGAATTTCAAGACTCCTCTTCCTCTTCCCTCAAGATGTTGTTGAATAATAATTCAAAGCCGACAAGTCGGAAATCCTCCTTTTCAAAAGGGACTGCTGTTTCTCCTACAAGAACTCCGTGTCGGACGAGGGGAAAAATGCCGCGGATTCTCCGGGCTCTGATCATTTCATCGACTCTCTTGATTGTCCTCCTTGCATTTCATGCTGTTGTCATTTATCCACGACGGCTGTGTCTTGCCATGCCGGAAATGGCTTCAAAACCAATTGATCTTATGGATACTTTTGTCAGTGAGGATACTGTAAAAGTTCCTGTGTATGCATCCCTCCGGAGATTGGCTGGCTGAGAAGTAGGGAAGTCTTCGTTATGAGCAAGTGTCCGGATGCTATTGATGCAGAGGCTACCCTTCTACCTGTTATGCAAGCTGTTGCTCCCAAGGTTTCTCTAAACTTCACTTACATCGCATCGTATCGTCTCCTTGATCATTCTCTATACACTATTTCTGACGTTCTCGATAGATATGTGAATTCGTCCGACGCTTCAGAGTTGACTTGCAAACATGGTCCAACAGAATGTACAGGAAGCAAACAACAATTATGGTACAATGCCTCTTTAGCTACCCATCTAACACAGTTTCCAAAAATACCATCCTCAAAAGATCCTAATGTTCATCTCGTGTTTGAATAAATCGCCTTCCAAAATAGGAACGTCATTATCACATACTCTCCACTGTGCCGAGAAAGTAAAGGTGGATGATTATACTACTGTCATACAACCCTGCGCGGAATCGTCCGAAGGAGCAGATATGCTCAAACAGGACGCTGACAGATGTAATGCGCTAAACACACATACCAGTGCAACTATTCGTATTGCAGGTAAGAACGTGTGTGTTCGGGATGGAGGAGAGTGGAAGGATTGTAAGAGTGTCATGTCTCTTGGTGGAGGAGATGTAGCCTTGGGATTACAAAAGACTATTGAGAAGGAGTGGAAGAAAGTCAATTCAAAAGGGGTATTAAAGCTACTACGAAACGGTAAACTGATGAATAGTTGTATTGGCAAATTGATAAAGGGAGATGACTGTGCTTTTAGGATTTCAGCAATTTCATCGGATGTTAGAGGGGATTTCGGCGTCACCTATTTGCATGGCATCATCATTCGTTTTGCATAGCCAGCATATATAACTCAATCGTTTTAGAGGGCACAAACAGCAGAGCATATCATTCGGTACATAATACGCAATAATCAGATCAATTCCTACTTGACGTTAAAAAGACACTTTCAATATTCCAAACAGAAACGCAAGGTTTATTCCTCGGGATTCCTAGGCTCCAGTTTACTCACTGCAGCCCTCCATTCTTCAAGAGTCTGAATGGGGAACGTCAATGGACGAGTAATTGGTTCCATACTCAAACCGTGCGCTTCAATAGCTTTCAATCTCCTTGCTGTCAATTCCTTGCTCTTGTTCACACTGTAAATCTTGATGCGGTGACAACTGCTCGTGACCTATGTGTGTCAGTCATACTTTCAAGCTGATAGAATGTACATGGAGACCCCAATTCCAAGAAGTACGAACAAAAGTAGGTTGCGTATTGAGTGCATTGTCCCAGCAACGGCAGACAATTTCCAACCATCCTTCCGCATCGACAGGCAAATCCATTTCCCAAGTCCTCCAGGCATGTTGGAATTTCTTACTCAAATTCTCAGGCGGAACTTCATACCTATATGAGTCAACGATACCATTCAAAGAGAGTTGGCTCTGTATACGATGGACGATAAGAAGGGAGGGATTACCAGACAAATCCACCGTCAGATGAAACTTCAACACGTTCAGGCCACCTTCCACCACCGCTGTAAGCCCACCCTTTGACTTTAATTTTGCCCTCATGGACGACAATCTCTCGTGCAGTAGGTGACATGATTGCCGAGGACACAGGCATTTCTTGAATTGAAATACCCATATGGTACAATTGATTGTGCTTTCCAGTTTGAGAATTGAAGTAGAGATATTCTTGACGCTGAACAGGGGCTAGAGAAGGCTCGGTGATGGCCTTAACCCTGTAAAGCCATTTGACACTTCTAGCGCCAATGTATCCAAACACCACAGTCCTAAAAGATCAATATACACATGACGAAGGAGCGCTACCTCAATGGAAATCCATGGATTTTCGGAAGAGGGGCCCCATTCATTTCCCAAGCCAACATTACCTCATTCAACTTGACCTTGGACCAAGGCACACTGACTACATAATTATGCACCTGTCCTTGCTTAAAATACGTCTCTGCACCATAAAATTCAACATGTTTAGCACCCTCTGCCAATCCTCCACAAGCCTTAATGACCTTCTTCAAAGAAACTCCTGTCCAAACCGCTGTGCCAATAGCCCCTTCGGCCCAGGGTGCATTGATCATTTCATCACCTTCGCCAGCATATTCGGCAATTTGTTCGATACGTCGAGTTCCACTGCATTGGATTGTGACAGTACGACTTTGCCGAGGGAAACGGGATTCGTCCTTGAGATCCTCGAGTGTGAAACGCTGAGGAGATTTGACTAGACCATCTATCTCGAGGAAGAAAGCGTCTGGATCAATATCTGGAATTCCTCCATGGTTTCTGACAAAGTGCAGGTTGTTTGGGGTAATCGGCAGAGCGGTTACCAAGGGCTATTCTCAATTCTGCAATACTAGAGGGCTAGATACCTTGGGAGGTTCTCCGTTGTATGGGAATTCAAGTAAGTGGATCATTTCAGGATGCTTTTCTTCGACGACTCGGAGCCAACTTACTTCAGGGACATGATACAACGAACCTCCAACAGCCTTGTGCCACATCTTCCATCTGATCCCTTCCAAAACCGGATTAGTATTAGGCATCGGCGCCAATTGGAATTCCGGGGGCTATTCAAAGTATGAGACAAATCAGAATACAGGGGAAATAGGTGTCTGGGAGAAGGGAGATACAGGAGGAAAGGTATGAGATGCTAAGATTTTAGCTGCCTTCTCTTTCTTGTCTGGACACTTTTCCCATTCGACATAGCCTTTCCATCCAGGTCTTTCCTCTGAAAATGGTCCGGATTCACTATATCCTTCATAAGGTTCTTCATCAGTGCCATTCGCATTCAAAGGTGCCATCACGTAAACTTGCTCTGAATGTGAGATGCAAGGTGCGGCGTAGTGTATATAAGGGAAATGGGTGCATAGTCATACAGTCCTCCAAACTCTCAGAAGAAGATTCGATTCGTGGGATTGCAAGTTGTCCGCTGTTACCGGCCGGTGCGGGAAGGCGTTTTGTAGTGCAACGAGCCCCAGTGGGTCCTTCGGATCAGCCAGGCTGCGTGTTCGTGAAGTCCACAATCTACGATCCCCGAGTGGCTCGCTTATTACCGTTCCCAGTCGGATGCACCTACCGCATTTACTTCACGTGACTCCATCGCAGAGCCTCAGCAACTGTGAGCAATTTCTTAGCGGCCGGAAATGAGATCCAGAGACCAGAGACCAGAACTGGTACGACTTTCAATTGACTCGAAAGTGATGTTCCTCAGGATGGTATGACGCATGAAATTAAGGTACGTGGAAATTCTCGTCTCTCGCTTACAGTCTCCTCTGATTAACTGATGATAGCTATAGGCGGACCGGCCGATCGGCATCCCACTCTCCACAACCCCACTCTCACTTGGACTTGCCAACCAAAAACTCATCCCCAACTTACTATAACCTGATAAAGATGGTAATAAAATCTCCGTATCCTCCTCTGGATATCCCCGAGATCGATATTCCAACTTTCCTCTTCGAAACGGAACGTCCGAAGAAGTATCAATATCCCCGCGATCGACCACTCTTCATCGATGCTAAAACAGGAAATAGTCTTTCTCTAAATCAGATTCATGATCTTTCCCGGCGCTTTGGACAGGGATTGAAAGAGAAGTGGGGCTGGAAGAAAGGCGATGTATTGTGTATCTACAGTATCAACCAACTTGAAACTTGTATCGTCATATGGGGTACACATTATGCCTTAGGAATAGGTAACGTTGGTTATGAAAAGGAATTAATAAATAGTGAGTCCTGCAAATCCCGCTTACAAGGATGACGAATTATTGCATCAGCTTATAGATTCAAGAGCAAAAGCAATTATTACAGTTCCAGAGCTACTGGATGTTGCCCTGGAAGCAGGAAAACGTGCAAATATTCCACCTGAACGGATTATATTGTTTCAAAATGCAGCTAAGGGACATCAACACTTCACGTCGCTTTATTCCGATAGATTCGCCGAAAGCACTTGTGGAAAACTCTCACCAAATGACATCGCATTTCTCGCATATTCTTCAGGAACAACTGGAAATGCAAAGGGAGTCATGCTGACCCATCGCAATCTCGTTTCAAATACCCTTATGGGTGTCTATATGGAAGCAAAGGCCATGACTTGGAAAGAAGACAGAATGATTTCGTTTCTCCCGTTTTATCATATATAGTATATGCTCGTTGAAATAAAGCTGACGACAAGTGGATTGACTGCGATTCTGCATTGTAATGCATGGGACGGATTACAAGCTGTTATTCTCGAACGATTTTCCTTACAAGAGTTTCTGGATACTATTCAGAAATACAAGATTACATTTGCTTTTATTGTTCCTCCGATTGTGCTGCTCCTCGCCAAGGATCCTTCTGTGGATAAGTATGACGTATCTTCTTTGAAGATGATGAATTCTGGAGCTGCTCCGTAAGACCGTCTTTATGCGATATATAGCTGATAACAGACTATCCAAGGAATTAGTTGAAGAAATGTATAACCGTATAAAGGTGCCCGTAAAACAAGGTTACGGATTAACTGAGTTCTCTTCCCATCATTCTTTACTAATCTCAGAACGTCACCCACAACACATACACAGGAATGGCAACATTGGAGATCCCACATTGGATCAATAGGAAAACTACTTCCCAACATGGAATGCATGATCGTTGACGAAGAAGGCAACGAATGCGAAACAGGAAAAGACGGAGAAGTCTGGATGCGAGGACCTAATATCTTTGCAGGATACTTAAACAACGAAGAAGCAACTCGTAATTCAATTACACCTGAAGGCTGGTTCAAAAGTGGCGATGTAGGACATGTCACTGAAGAAGGGTTTACTTTTCCTCCGTGAATTGTTCTGATATTACTAGGATGTTTTATATTACGGATAGAGTCAAGGAACTTATCAAGTTTAAGGGATTTCAGGTTCCTCCTGCTTCTTTGGAGGGATTACTTGCTTCACATCCTAAAGTTAAAGATGTGGCTGTTATTGGGGTGTATTCGAAATCTGTTGCGTCAGAAGTTCCCAGAGCGTATGTTGTGCCTGTTGGACAACCATCGCAGGAACTTGCCGAGGAGCTGATTAAATTTGTGAGTGATCGGGTTGCGCAACATAAAAGGCTGCGAGGCGGCGTGAGATTTATTGAAGAAGTACCGAAGAGTCCTAGTGGGAAAATTTTACGGCGATATTTGAGAGATGAGGCTAAGAAAGAATCGTCAGATCCGATGGAAGATGCTAAGCTCAAAGCGGTACTCTAGATCCGTAGCATCTTTATTTAGAATATGGAACAACTGTCGTTAGTATATTTATTGTAATCTTCCATCTTGTTTAATTCGCTACCTTGTAGAAAGACAGTTCAGTTAAGCGTAATTCCGCAACAAATCAGGCTGACCTTATTATTTCTTGATGACTATTCCAGATTACTATTCACGAAATCAGAAGGCAAATTGTAGATATCCGCAGCACGTATATTTCTAGCGATATGAGTAGACAATGGGCTATAATTTCACTTGGCCAGCCTTTAATCCCTCCCAATCCTCCTTCGTGAAGTCTACATATTCGTCGTTCTTCAACCACAATACTTTCTCTCGACATTTCTCCAAATCGACACCTTCTTCTCTCATCTCATGTTTTTGATGTTTCATGTTGCCAGTCAACCGCATGGAATCCGTGAGTCGAAGGAAAAGCGGCACAGCATATCGAGGAAGACTTTTCTTCAAGTACTTGGCGAGATCCCCAAAGTGGGGAGGACTTGAATGATGAACTGCAATGGCTGCACATCCAGCCCGACCATCGTGATTCGGCAGGCGGATACCGTAGACATTGGCATCGTCCACACCAGGATATGAGCCGATAACTGCAGCTACCTCCTTCACAAATTAGACACTCGAGTGAGGAGACATACCATGGTCGAAACGTTTTCTCCTTTCCAGCGGAAAGTGTCGCCTATACGATCTTCGAAAAAGGTGTACCTTCTCCACCCATCTTGTTTCGTCAGAAGTACATCGCCAGTACGGAAATAGACATCTCCCTTTTTCACGACATCGCGAACAATTTTCTTCTGGGAGGCTGTTGGGTTTCCGTAATACCCTTGAAAAGCTCTGGACACATCAATTTGGCCGTTACCCTCGATCAAGAATAACATCTCGCCAGTCTCATTAGGTCCAACCTTGCAATTAGCCCTACAGCCGAAAGACAGA
>Ga0335073_10011920_pt1 | contig 12215 bp, 10 predicted proteins | sample Lox_Sample_22_FD_207093 | JGI IMG/M metagenome (GOLD analysis project Ga0335073, IMG submission 207093) | Soil microbial communities from Loxahatchee National Wildlife Refuge, Florida, United States - Lox_Sample_2.2 | ecosystem: Environmental > Terrestrial > Soil > Wetlands | place: USA... | reverse complement strand
CGCAGACTCGTTATGCTCACGGTCTGCTACATCGCGATGCGCATTTCCGATAGCCTCCAGGGCGCGGTGAAACCGACCCGAAACGGGCCCTTCGGGCTGAACTGGCGGATGCACATTCAAATCTTTCCCATCCTCGCTAGCCGCCTCTTTGATCACTCGAATGGCTTCGTCGATTTCGTGGAGGGCCCGGTGTTGGTCACGTTCCACAACCTGCGGCGCGTCGTTTTCGAGAAGAGCGCGGGCGTAACGCAAGTCGGACAGCGCGTGCAGATATCCTGGATGCGCTCCGGGAACATCTCCGGCGCCCATAGCTGCGTGCGCGGGCAAAGCGATCGCCAGAGCCAGCAATGCCAATAATATTGTTGAGGTCTTCCAGATTGCTTTCATTTCTATTTCCTTCCTTGGTAGATCGAACGACGATGCGTGCCGAAAATACTTTGTCTCGCACGCTCACCTGGAAAGCGATTTTTCTTGGCCGAAACGATCACGCCCAGGAGAGAAATCCGGGGCTTATTTGCACCATTGCCCGGCGGCCCCGCTACTTCAACAAGGGCCGTTTCTACGGGGCGATATGCCAGGAAAGCAGCCTCATCGCGACGCATGTGGTCAGTTTTCGGTTGCAGCAGCGGACGGTTGCTAAAGCCTGCTCCAAAAGCAGGGATCAGCAAAGCAGGTATCTATCTCCGCAAGGAAAGCTTGCATTCTGCCTGGCTCGCCAGTTACTCCTTCGACTTCTCTTGCCGGCACCAGGTGAATCGTGGACTGCTCCGGGTCGACATGTGAGGTTGATCCGCTATTCGGGCCTTCCAACCAGAATACGATTGCGTCGGCTATCTCGTAGGTCTCCTTCGCCATCTGTCCGAGGCTCCTGGTGATTGCCAATTCCTGGCTGGCCTGTGTCCTCAGCCGTTGATCAACGTTCCTGTACCAGTCATAGAAAACCGACTCGAACAATCGCTCAACCCCACGATTGCGAAGCACTGTCTCTGCGTGAGCAACCTCTTCATCGAACAGAGCAATGATGCACAACCTCACCAGGCAATTGACTACCTCGCCCATCCTGGTCAGGCCTGCGCAGCCAGGAGTGTGGCTATTCTCCAAAAGACGCGCGCTGTTTGCTGCGATCTTGACGGCCTGCGCGTATATCGAATGAAGAGCATCGCAAATGAGCGCGGCAGACACTGCGAAGCGCACCTCTGATTCGAGCGGAATCTCCATCATTAGCAGGTCCCGGGCTATCTCAGTGATCTCACCATGGAGTATGCCGACTTCATATGCGCTGTCGCGGACGTTTGCGCGAAACTCAGGATTGTCCAGTTTGCAGGCTTTGATGGAGCAGTCGACGGCCCGCTGTGACACTCTCGACATATCGAGAAGCTTCAAACGTAAGGTCTGTATACATTGATGAATGTCTGTCTCTTTCATAAATCCTCTCGAGCTTCTGGAGGTGGCACGCAACGATGCGAGGGCAGCGTTTTTCATCGCGTCCTTCCCTTCCGATCCTGAATTTTGTTTACGTTGAACGACGATGCGTCCGGAAACTGCTTTGTCTCGTACGTTCCCACTTAGGAAAGCGACATTTCCTCTCCGAAATGATCACGCCCCCGGAAAGAAATCTCCGGTTCAGCCGCCGGCTGAGCCAGCGGCCGGATAGGCGCCCCGGTGAGGAAAGGACCCGTCATTACGACAGGCTCGATCGAGGACCCGTTGAAGGGTTCAGGCCTGTCATTGGGTATTGCCTGTCTGAGCCCATTGCGCCAAAATCTTTGGAGACACTGCCGACTGCAAGGGCACGTAGTGGAGTTGTTTAGCCAGAACAAACTCCTCTAGTGCCTGATTCCGCAACTTATCCGAGTCAGCCGCATTCTTTGGATCCGCTAGGATCGCTTCGGAGAGCAATGAGGCTCCTAGATAAAAATGAGCAGCGCCAACATGCTGCCTGCCGCCGTCCTTCAGATATTCGCCGATCGCGTCGTTAGCTGCGCTGAATTGGGATGCATAGAACTCGGCAACGCCCTGAACGAGGTTCTTTTCGAGTGTCTGTTCATCGTCCTTCAATTTGTTGAGGATGCGAGTTCGGGCAGCGAGTGCTTCGGTCTGCTGTCCGTTCAGTTTCAAGGCAGCTTCGTAGGCCTGCAATGCACCTTTTAGGTCTCCGCCAGTTTCATCGCGACGCGCAGTGGCAAGCCAGTTTTTGATCCTCTCCGCATCATTGCTCTGGGGCGCAGGCGCCTGTGCCTCCTGCACAGGGGCCGGTGGCGAAGCTGTCTGTTTTGCTTTCTTCTGGTCGGCCTTTGCTTGAGCATCGAGTGCCTGGCGCATCCGATCCAGTGGCTGACCCGGACCATTAGGCTGTATCGTCGCCGCTGACTGATATTTCTGTGCTGCGCCCTTGTAGTCGCCGCTTCGATCCAGTTCATCAGCCTGCTTCATAGCGCCGCGGTACGCTTTGATATCTGATTCAAGAGTATTCGCCGTGGGCTGCAACGTCTGGGACTGCACGTGTTTCAACAGATCCTCCGCACGATCAAAGTCACCTCGGTTAAATGCCTCGCCTGCCCCTGTCAAAGCCAGTTGGCTGAGCTGCTCCGGCGGCAACTTGCCACTTTCAATCCGAGCCCGAAGCATCAATTCTTGCGCCTCTCCCTTTACAGGACCAAAGGTGATCTTTCCCAGATCACGCAATGCCCCCGCATAGTCCTTGCGTTCGAGTTCCGTGCGCCCTACGTTCAAGTCTGCCTGGAACTGCAATAGCGCCTTTGCGGCATCTTCTTTGGCTTTCTCGCATTTCTTGCCATATTTCTTGCCATCAACCCCAGCGGCCTGGCAAAGATACCCGGCTTCCGCCTGCAGATCGCCCGCTTTCCTTGCTTGCTTCGCAAGGTCGCGAAGCTGATCAGCGCTCTTGGCGGGCGGTTGATTCTGAGCCAGCAGCATCGCACCAGATAGCAAAAACACCACGCTCAAAGCGATCCTCATCGCCGCTCTCCAGTAAGTATCTGTTGTATGTCCGGGATTCCCATGTCGGCCGTGCACAGATGATCTACAGTAGACAAATTGCAGTCGACGGTCTTCTGCTGATCTCCAGCGCCGGCAAGGATCACCTTATACTTACCGGGTTTCAACCCGTCCAATCGCAGCGGAGTCGACTGTTCTGCGTCCGGCAGTGCGATCTCTTTGCCCGCCTCATCCTGCACGCGCAAAACCTTCGCCCAGGGCGACGCGTTGATCTCCATATCGGTCCGCTCTATCACGGCGGCAGGCTTGACCGGCGCGGTTGGCACTACGGATCTTTCCCGATTGCTGACATAGAACAGTACAGCCGCAGCGACCACGAATCCGGCGATGTAAAGTACTCCCCGTTTCCCGGATGCAATGGTGCGAACGGACTTTCGTATCTTGCGCGAACCGGCCTTACATTCCTCGGTCAGACGCTCGTGTTCGCTTCGCACGGCGGGACTGGCAAAGGGAACCGCTGTTTCCGCCCTGCGCAGAACTCCTGAGCCTTCCTTGAAGGAACCGTGTACGACCGATTGCTGTGCGGATTCGATCGCCTCGCGTAAAATCTGGTCGGCCTTCCGCCGGCGGTTCGTTTCGCATTCCAGCCTCGGCGCCGCAACCGCGCTCTCACCGTGGACTCTTGCTACGTCATCGAGGGCGTTCATGCATCTTTTCAAGTCGCCCGAGGCAAGTAAGCGATCGAAGGCAGCAATCGCTTCGTCAACTGCAGCACGAGCTTCGGCAGCCGCGCGGACTTCGGCTTGTTTCTGTTCCTCTCTTGCCTGCTCTTGTCTTGCCATGGTGAGCAGTTGATCGAGATCGTCGTTCGTGCCATGCCTAAGAATCGCATTATCGAGCACGCGCCGTGCCTCACCGAAATTCCGCGTCTCCATTGCGACATGCGCCCGAAGAAGCGACTCCGCTCGAGCCGAGTTCTGTTCGATGGTTCTCAGATGCTCCTGCACCCGTACCTTGGCCTGCAAAAGGGTGTTATTCCCCGGGGCCTGTTCAAGGCCGCGTTCGATCGCTTCGAGGGCCTGTTGAGGATCTTCCGCGAATAGTTCCTGCACCCGCAGCACTACGATTCGCACAACCTGTTGCGTGTCAAACTCACGCTTTCTTAACTCAGCTTTCGCTTTTAATCGAAGGAGCAGCCCTTCTCCGGGAAGCGTATCCAACCCTCGCGCTATACGGTCTTGGGCCTGGACGAAATCATCGCGGTCCAACGAGTCCTGGATCTCCGCCGCAATCTTATCGAGCAGATGCTGCCGCTGCTGTTCCTTCTGCTGGGTCACTGCAGTAAATAACAGCTGTTGCACTTCGGCATGAGCTGGATCGATCTCCGCAGCCTCTCGTAGTCGCGAAATCGCTTCCGTGTAGTGGCGGTTGCTAAAACTCTCCTGAGCAATTCGCAGAAGCTCTTCCACCTGTACGGTCTGTTGCTTGCGCCGGATTTCACGGAGGATCAAGGAATAGGCATTCCGCAGATCCGTACTATGCTCGTCGATCTTAAGAGCCTGCCCTAGAAACTCCTGTGCGCCGGTAAGGTCCCCGCGGCTCCTCGCGCCCCTTGCCTGTTCCCACAGGGCCGCGATCTTCTGTTGTTGCAGCCTGGTCTCTTGCGCCTCCCGCAACCGCTCGTTGACACCGAACAGATTGCCCGTGTCTATCTTCTGCGCTTGCTGGAAGCCGATAATGGCGTCATCCCAGCGACGCTCGACGAAGGCAGTCTGGGCCTGCTCAACGATCTGGCGCAGTTGTTCCCCACGCTGCAGGCGATTCAGGCGATCCTGGACATCATTCATCAGCGCCTTTATGTCCAGATTGCCCGGATCGATCTGCTGCGCCTGCAACAGCTGCGTGCGTGCACCTGCAAACTGCTGTTCCTCTGCAAGTCTGCGAGCAGTTTCAAGAAGAGTGCTCACTCGATCATGCCTTAACGCGTGGGAAATAACCTGCAGATCGAATGCCATCTCTTCGGCAGTCGAATAGCGATCTCCCGGTTCCTTCGCGAGCGCCTTTTCCAGAATCACGCTCAACCCGTCAGGAAGATCTTGCACAAAGTCTGAGGGAGAAACAAAGGGCTCGTTGATCACGCGATATAGCGAGGAGACATCTTTCCCCTTAAAGGGCAAATCGCCCGTGAGCATCTCGTAGAGCATCACACCGGTCGACCATATATCTGCCCTTCCGTCACTCGGTTCGCCCTTCAGCCGTTCCGGCGCAATGTAGTGGAAAGTCCCGAGCAGGGCACCCGTCCTGGTTAGCTGTCTGGGTTGGTCCACAAGACGGGCAATCCCGAAGTCGACGATCGTCACACGCCAGTCGGGCTGAACAAGGATATTCGCAGGCTTCACGTCGCGGTGTACGACGCCGCGTCCATGGGCATGGCCGAGGGCGGCGCAGAGTTGTTCCACAACCGAAATCGCATCAAGAGCAGGTAAACGCTTTAACCTGCGCAATATCTTCTCGAGCGATTCACCGGGGATAAACTCCATGACAATGAACGGGCTCCCATCATGCTCGCCCAGTTCGTAAACCGTGACTATGTTTGGATGGCTCAGGATGCCCGACTTGGCTTCCAGATAAAAACGCTCGCGCAATTCCGGCGTAACTACGGTGAGTGTTTTGATCGCCACATCTCGGCCAATCAGGGGGTCTTCGCCTCGATACACGATACCCATTCCACCTCGGCCAAGTTCGCCGGTGATGCGATATCTCCCGATCTCCATTACTACGGCTGGTGGGTCCGGGCTCATGTGAGGCTCCCTCCTGTTGTATGCTGCCTTCTCCGTTGGGCTGACTGTCGTCCCTTAGGGATAAACACGCGAGAGCACGTTTTATTTCAATTCGGATGCGTCACTTGTCCAGATTGAACGTGCTGGTGATCGAGCGAGTAATATGTGCCGCCGGTTTTGAACGTCGGTAGTTACCTGCACTCACTCACATATGCGTTTTTTAAGCCGGAACCGATCAACCAATCGAAAATCGAGGCGTCGTTCGGCCAGTCCCGCGGATTCGCGGGGCAATCAAGTCACATTACCGGTTCCCAATCGCAGTCCGACACACAGCCAGCTCCGACCTTTTTGTCTCTGGCGTGAATTTGTTCGGAGACATGAGCGCATTGAGAGCCAAATGCCGCTTACATATTCGGACGTGCCGAGATCTACGGATGATTCGGGGCAAGACAACGGAGGAATCAGCACTTATGGGTTACAACGACTATTTCACGACTGGATTTAAGCAGGCAGGTAGGATCGGCGTCGTTCTAACTGTCTCACGGAAACGAGAACAGAATATAGCCGGGAGTTCCCGGGCATGATCGTTTCGGCCCGAAAATATCGCTTTCCTAAGTGTGAACGTACGAGGCAAAAGCGGTTTCTGAACGCATCGTAGTTCGACATTCTCGGTTGACGCCCGGTTAGTGGCACCATAAAGAGGAGATGGAACATGTTTAACGACTTCGCCGCATTCTATGCATCGTTTCAGCATGCCTGGCCAGAGAAGAACGTGGATCAGGCGCAGGCAAACGCCTATTATGGCTGGTACCTAAATGCCCGGTCGCAGAATAAGATCGTGCTCGGCCGGGAGAAAGATCTTCAGACCCTGAAAGATGAATATGGTCTGGCCGAAGAGGGCGGTTCGATGCTCATCGGTGTCAAGACCTGGGATATTGTGGTCAATGATAGTTGGATCCTGGGTGGTATTCACAAGCAGTTGCCCTTTCTGTTGAAGACGGTGCTCACTTTCGATTCGGTCTACAACGTGGGTGAAAAGAACAATCCTGACCGGACGAGAGTTATGTATGTCACGACACGCGAGATCGCCGGCCTGAACTTGTTCGGATACAGGAAAGATAAGGAAGACGCCGAGGGTCAGCACTTCCTGTGCACGGAAAAAAACGCCGCCAGCAATGCAAACTTCGAGTCCTACCGGATGCACACCAAGGCAGTGGGAGCCGCCGCGTTGTCTTAGCACGTCTCCGTATGGTCTATGTGTTGTTGCGCTCGAGACCGGATCCAGGCGTCTCGTTCACTTTAAAGTGACTGAACATCCGACTGCTGACTCTGCAACAGCTATCGGCGATTGAGTGATTACGGACCACAGGGGTGCACGCCGCCATAAAAATCAGTGAGCGGCTATCGCTGTTGAAAACTGCATACTGCCTTCGCATTTACTGGGTTGGGTGTCCGCTCGCTGGCTTAGTCGGTGGCTCGCTTCCGGGATTTCTTCCTGGCGTGATCGTTTCGACCAAAAAACGTCGCTTACCTGAGTGGGGAATATACGGGACAAAGCAGTTTCTGCACGCATGTTCGCGCGGCCGATCTGTTGCCGACAGATTCGCGACGGCGTGAGGGAAGGCAAACATCTTTTACCAACCGAAGGGAACCGACAATGGCAGTTGATTATTTTCTGAAACTCGATGGGATTCAAGGCGAGTCCGCGGACTCGAAGCACAAAGACGAGATACGCATCATGAGCTGGAGCTGGGGTGCTTCCCAGGTGTCCTCCGTGGCAGGCACCGGCGGATCGGGCGCGGGCAAAGCCGATCTGTCTGATTTCAGCATCATGACCTACTTCGACAAGGCAACGCCCAAGTTCTTCAAGTCCGTCGGCGCAGGCACCCACATCAAAAACGGCACGATGAGCGCGATCAAGTCCGGCGGTGACGGCAAGCCTTATCTGAAGGTCGACTTCAAGGAGCTGTTTGTCAGCAACCTGCAGATTTCGGGATCGAGTGAGATTCCAACGGTCAGCCTCTCGTTCACCTACAACGAAATCAAAATCGATTACTCCACGCAGAACGAGCAGGGCAACCTCACCAGCACAGGCCCGGTCACCTACAACACGAAGGAGAACAAGCTCTCGTAAGCCGCTCATTCGTGGGCGTTCCTTCTATCGAGCCGGCCATCCAGAGCAGTGAGGAGATCGAATGGCACGCCACCAGCCCGACATTTCTGCCGTCCCTGACGGAGCGATACTCTCGAGTGAATGCACTTCCCCGGACCTGCTGCGGCCAACACCCGGGGATTGGACGGTGTTCTGTCCGGTTGGGCGACCATCTAATCGGATCGCGGAACGAGTCTGGACAAGTCCCAAGTCAGTAGTTGTTTATAGACAACTACATAGTTGACGCACTTACCTATCAGATGGTAGGTTACTTTCATGAACCGGAGAACGCACGGTACGCGAGAGCGGATTCTGGACGTCGGACTAGACCTTGTCCAGCGGCGCGGGATCAACGGGATGAGCTTTCAGGATCTGAGCGATGCCGTCGGCATACGCAAGGCCAGCGTGCATCATCATTTCGCCAGCAAGACGGACATGGTGGCGGCTCTGCTGGACCGTTACCGTACGCACTTCGGACGCGAGATCAGGCCGATCCTTGGATCACGAAAACCTGCAGCCGCAAAACTGAAGACGTATTTTGGGCTCTTTGCCGATACGCTTGAGCAGCCTGGCAACGACAAGGGCTGCCTCTGCGGCATGCTTGCGGCCGAGCTGCTCAGCCTGGAAGCCGAAAACGTGGAGCAGGTCCGAGGCTTCTTTCGCGAGAACTATCGATTCATCGAGCAGATCCTTAACGAAGGCCGTTCCGATGCCTCGCTCGCCTTTGCAGGGGATACGGCGGCGATGGCGAGACTGGTGTTTTCCTCGCTCGAAGGCGCTCTATTGGTGGCGCGATGTGACGGAGGCCCCCGGAGCATGAAGGCGACGTTGCAATCGTTGCTGGGCTTGCTGTCTCCCGGGTGAGCCTTTTTTTTGCTTCTACTAACCTACCTATTGATATGTAGCTAAACGAGGAGGATCAATGACTCAACAAGTTTCGGAACAGATTGCCCTGATCGTGGGTGGATCGAGCGGCATGGGCAAGGAAGTCGCGCGAAGGCTGACGCAGGACGGGCTGCGGGTAATCCTGGTCGCCAGAGGCGGGAGTAAGCTGGAGTCGGCGAGGGCGGAACTAGGCGGCAAGGCCGAGGCAATCTCAACCGATCTTTATGACGAGAAGTCCGTAGGCAAACTCATTGCGACACTGGAAGCCGATAACCTGCATATCAAATTTCTGGTGAATGCCGCCGGATATTTCAAGCCGACTCCGTTCATGGACCACACCAAAGCGGATTTCGACCGCTACCACGCGCTGAACCGGAGTTTCTTCTTCGTCACGCAATCGGTTGTGCGCAATATGCGGAAGCATGGCTCCGGGGCAATTGTGAACATCGGCTCGATGTGGGCCAGGCAGGCGATCAAAGCGACTCCTTCGTCCGCGTACTCGATGGCGAAGGCCGGATTGCATTCGCTCACCCAACATTTGGCCATGGAGCTTGCCGATTCGAACATCCGCGTCAACGCCGTGTCACCTGCCGTTGTAGTCACGCGGATTTATGAGGCCTTCATAGACCCCGCCAAGATCGAGGAGACTTTGCAGGGGTTCGACGCATTCCATCCGATTGAACGGGTCGGGCGACCCGGCGACGTGGCAGGCGTAGTCCGATTCCTTCTTTCTGAAGATGCCAGTTGGGTGACGGGAGCGGTCTGGGACGTGGACGGCGGAGTGATGGCGGGACGGAATTAAACACAAGAGGGATGCATCATGCACCCGATGGAGAATCTCAAGAAATTGCCGAAGCTGGGAAAGTTCGCGCCCAAGTCGAAAAAGGCATTTGAGCCTACGACAACGCCGCGCTCGCTTGAATGGGCGATCCCTTCTCAAATCCGCCCTGGAAGCCCGGCGAGTTGCCCAGGGGATTCGAGCCAGCCGCCGTGGCCTTAGCAAGCGTGCCGATGATCGCAATCGATCGCCCGCTCGCCTTTTGGCAGCAATAATCCCTGGCGATATTCGCCAGGGATTATCAGATCTCGACTCTCGTCGATGTGATCGCGGAGCCTTGACCCTACTTCGACGGCGTAAAGAGTTGTAACTGCACATGCCAGGTCACAGACTCGCCCGGCTTAAGAGTGACCATCCCGGTATCCATTCCGTGCCACTCCTTCCCCCATGGATCGCCGAAGTTGAACTGCTCTTCAATCGCCGCAAACTCTTTGGTCGGAGGCGCATAAACCTGAACCGTCTTAATCTCCGGAGAGATGCCTTCGACACGAATACCGTAGTTTGAAGCCGGATCAGTCAGGTCGACATCGACCGCCCCATCGGTGCGCTGCAGCTTCGACCAGTTGTCATCGAGGAACATATCGTCCAGCGCCTTCCCGTCGGGTGCGGTAAAGTCGTACTTCGTCCCCTTCACCGGGATCAGTTTGCCCGTCGGAAAGACATCATCGTAATTATTAACCTGCGCCGTCTGCTCGCCCGGAACATGCAGGCGAGCCTGCTTCCTGTCGCCGCTCGGAATGTTGAAGTAGGGATGCCATCCGATGGCAATCGGCTCGGCCTCCGTGCCCACGTTCTTTGCAGTAATCGTTGCATCCACTGCATCGCCGGCAAGGGCAATCGTGAAATTAAGATCTGTGTTTGACAGCCAATAGCCGCCGAAGTTGCCTGCGTGGATCGTACCCGTGACGGTCTGACCATCAGCGCTCGTCTCGGTCTTTACGTCATCAGTCTTCGACGCCAGTATCAGGCCGTGCATGGCGTGCGGTTCAGCGCCCGGATTCTTTCCCTTCCAGTTCGCGGGCAGCGTGATCATCTTGCCCTTCCAATCCGTCGTAATGGTCTTCCCGTCGGCCGAGAGCTTTCCGCGAATCCGGTTTGGGTACGGAACCAAGAACGCTCCACCGAAGCTGAAGCTCGCGTTCCCGTTCTGGTCGTCGGCGCCGCCGTTCAGTTTGGCGGCTGCGTCAGCGAGCGAAGGAGAAGCAAGCACATCAACTTCGCCCTTGCCGGGGATGTTAGCAGTTATTTGAAAAACATTCATACCCCGGCCCGGCAGAACCGTGGCGGAAAGGAATTCAGGCTTCTGACCACCGCTCGTCGCCTTTCTTTCAAGTTTGACGATGTCCTGGCCGCCAATTTGTTGCGGCGCGGCGGCGGTGGCGTTCGGCGTCGCAGATTCCGACGGCAGGGGAGCCTGTTTGCATCCGGTGACAGAAAAGGCTGTAGCGGCAACCAGCAAAAGCACGTATTGCGAGCGAACGGACATGAAGTGCAACCTCGGGAGTGATGTTCTTTGGGCAAACGTTTCCAGCAGCGCAAGCGGGCGTACGCCGCTGAAAACAAAAGCGAGCCCATTCTACGCTGTATCGCTGCAATCGTGCTGCTGCCGGCGTTTAGAATCAAACCAGTGCCCGCCGAATCGCAGACTGACCGTAGTGCTCTGGACGAACTCAATGCACGCATCATCGCCTGTAATCGATGCTCCCGGCTTCGTGAGTACTGTATCCAGATCGCCGCTACCAAACGCCGCGCGTACGCCCGCTGCGACTACTGGGGCCGCCCAGTTCCCTCGTTCGGCGATCCCCAGGCCACAGTACTAATCGTCGGCCTGGCCCCTGGAGCACACGGATCGAATCGCACAGGCAGGCCGTTTACCGGCGATGGATCGGGCAATTTTCTGTACCCGGTCCTCTACAAAACCGGCTTCGCTTCGCAACCAAATGCTGTCAGCCGCGATGATGGAATGCGACTTAGCGGGATGCAGATCACTTCGGTGGTGCGATGTGCGCCTCCCGGCAACAAGCCTCTTCCGGGAGAGCTTTCCAACTGCGCACCTTACCTCGACGAGGAGATCGCTGCCCTCGAATATCTGCGGGTGATCGTATGCCTGGGAAAGATCGCGTTCGACGGTGTGTTGCAGCATTTCCGTCGGACCGGAAAACTTACTCGACGCGGGGAGATGCTCTTTGCCCACGGCGCAGAGTATGCTCTGCCAGGTGGATTGACCCTCCTCGCCAGCTACCATCCCTCATTGCAAAACACCAACACCGGTAAATTGACCGAGGAGATGTTTCTCAGGATCTTTCAACGCGCAGGCGAAATCGCTCGCGTTTAGTTTGATTGGCAATATGCTTTGGAGCGGGAGACGGGGATCGAACCCGCAACCAACGGCTTGGGAAGCCGCTACTCTACCATTGAGCTACTCCCGCAGTTGCGAAGCTCGATATTGCCAGAGTAACCTCCGTGCCTGCTGAAGAGCAAGAGGCACGGAAGCCGCGATACGCAAACAGATCAAGCCTAACGCGCTAGAAGTTGCGATATCCGCGCGCGATATCCGCGGCTCATCGGAACCTTCTGCCCATCCTGCATCAGCACGAACGAT
>Ga0335073_10011919_pt1 | contig 12215 bp, 8 predicted proteins | sample Lox_Sample_22_FD_207093 | JGI IMG/M metagenome (GOLD analysis project Ga0335073, IMG submission 207093) | Soil microbial communities from Loxahatchee National Wildlife Refuge, Florida, United States - Lox_Sample_2.2 | ecosystem: Environmental > Terrestrial > Soil > Wetlands | place: USA: Florida... | reverse complement strand
CCATACCGTCGCCTCACCAGCCGCATCACTCCGGGTACATCAGCACCTTGAGTGCACGTCTCTCCATGCATAAATCGAAGGCTCTGCGCCATTCTGAAATCGGCAGGGTCGTAGAGATCAGATCATTCAGTCGAATACGACCCTGCGCGAGAATGTTGATCATGCGATCCCATGTCTTGGCCGTGTAGCAAATCGATCCTTGAAGCGTCAACTGCTTGTAAAAAAGTTGGTCGATTGGAAACTGCACGTCGCGACCGCAGATTCCCACCTGCGTATATTTACCCATTGGCCTGAGAGCTTCGACACAACCAGATACAGAATTCGGATGACCAGCACATTCAAAGGCAACATCGAACCCTCTCCTGTCGGTATGCTCGCAAATAACATCGCTTAAGCTTCTCTCCTTTAGGTTGATTGCATCCGCGGCCCCGATGCGCCGGGCGGCGTCGAGCCGCAGCTCGTCTCCGTCCACCCCAACAACAATGGTTTTGATCCCTTCGGCCGCCAGCAATTTCAGACAGAGCAATCCAATCGGCCCAGGGCCGGAGATCAAAGCGACGTCGCCCAGGCGGGTATGGGTCAATTCGATGACCGCGTGGACCGCAGCAGCCAACGGCTCGCTCATGGCAGCTTCTTCCATCGAAAGGTGATCTGGAACTCGGTACAACTGATCGGGCCTAAGAATGACATAGCGAGTCAGCGCCCCGTCGACACCATGTCCCATTCCCCTGCGATGGAGGCAAAACATAAAGTTGCCACTTAAGCAGTACTGGCATTGTCCGCATGCGACCGCGGTGGCGCCCAATCCTGCGATTCTCTCTCCCACACACACGCCCCTCACATTGCGGCCGATTTCGACGACCGTACCCGAAAATTCGTGGCCTAAAATGACCGGGGGATAATTGCGGAAGGTGTCGTGCAGGACGTGGATGTCAGTCCCACACACGCCGCAAAATCCAATTTGAACGCGTACTCGATCATCAGGGCAGGGAGGTTCAGGAACATCCAGAATGTCGACGTTCCCAGGCCCTCTGGCGTGCTTCACAAGCGCTTTCATCTGGTATCAGCGTCCTCCCGGCGCCGGTATTCCTTCAATCTGGTGCTGACCGACTGATTGGATCACTCCTTTTGCGACTCTTACGATGTAATGAGTGCGGTGTAATGCTGCGTTGACCTGAACGCCCGGCGGAGAAACAAACTGCACAAGGCCGAAGCATGTCCTCCTTTTACGTTTGCGGAAGAAGATTTTTGTTTCGCCTGGCACCATAATACTCGAGCGATGTTGCTTGCAAGCGGATCCTTGCCGGCGATCATTTCCCGTCGCTGCATTGACAAGCGAGGACGCATTTGCGATATTGTCAAAGCGCTTAGATGGGCTGAATTACAGCGCTCAGGCATTTCAAAGGCCCACAGCGTGGAGGACAATGGCCGGAGTTGATCATCTGGTGCATTCGCAAAAGCTCCTGCCCGAGCAGGGGGGCACGCTTTTGGATCTTCCGCGTGAACTGGCGCGCTGGGAGTGGATGAGTTTCGCGGTAAGGCGTCTGCTGCCAAACGAGGTCTACGCAGCAAGCACAGTCGATGAAGAGGCTGCTTTCGTAGTTCTAAGTGGCACTTGCCGGGCCGATTGGGGTTCGGGAGAGGTGCAGATTGGTGAACGAAGGGATGTGTTCACTGGTTTTCCCTATACGGTCTATCTTCCCAGTCAAAATAGAATCTCGTTCACTGCCGAGACGGTATTTGAAATCGCCGAATGCAGGGTGCCCTCGACGGCGAGACTGCAACCCAGACTGATTCGCCCGAGCGACGTAGCAAGCAGTCTGCGAGGTGGCGGTAATGCCTCGCGCCAGATTGTCGATATCATGCCTCCCAGCTTTCCGGCGGATCGCCTTATGGTAATTGAGGTGTACACGCCCGGGGGAAACTGGTCCAGCTATCCGCCGCATAAACATGACGTGCATGATCCCCCGAGAGAGGTCGACCTGGACGAGATTTACTACTACAGAATCCGCGAACCGCAGGGTTTTGCGCTGCAGCATCTGTATCGCGAAAAAGATCAAGAGGGACTGACCATACGCGCCCGCGACGGAGACACTATTCTGGTGAGAAGTGGATTTCATCCGGTTGTCGCGGGCCCCGGCTACAATGTGTATTATCTCAACTTCCTTGCCGGCTCGTCGCGGGCGTTGTCTGTGACGGAAGACTCGCAGCATGTTTGGATCCGTTCCACGTGGAACCAAACAGACCCGCGCTTGCCGCTCGTGACTGGCAACGGGATCCGTTAAAGCGCTGCATAAAGTGGGTCCATTGATTTCGCTCCCCGGAAAGTCATCAGCGAGGGACCAATCCATGCCCGGAGCACATTGCCCATGACAATTCGATTGACTCTTGCACAAGCGATCGTGGCTTTTCTGAAGAATCAGTACAGCGAGCGTGACGGCAAACAGTACCGGCTGTTTGAGGGGTGCCTGGGAATATTCGGTCATGGCAACGTGGCGGGGATGGGACAAGCTCTAGAGCAAGATCCCGGCGTTCCGTATTACCTTTTCCGCAATGAACAGGCGATGGTGCACACGGCCGCGGCATTCGCAAAAGCCAGCAACCGCCTGAGAACGCTGGTATGCACGACGTCGATCGGGCCGGGAGCTACGAACATGGTCACCGGGGCGGCGCTTGCAACCGTGAATCGCCTGCCGGTGCTGCTGCTGCCCGGAGACATCTTTGCGCGGCGGAATGTCGCACCCGTGCTGCAGCAACTGGAGTCGGCCTCAACGCAGGACATTTCGGTCAACGATTGCTTCAAGCCGATCTCACGATATTGGGACCGGATCGAGCGGCCGGAGCAAATTCTGACCGCATTGCCGGCAGCGTTGCGAATCCTAACTTCGGTGTCCGACACCGGAGCGGTAGTTCTGTCGCTGCCGCAAGATGTCCAGGCTGAGGCCTTTGATTATCCGGCCGCGTTTTTTGAGAAGCGCGTTTGGCATATCGCGCGTCCGCGGTGTGACCGCCGCTCCCTTGGCCATGCGGCCGAGTGGATTCGTTCCGCGAAACGGCCGTTGATTATTGCCGGCGGCGGCGCAATCTACTCCGAGGCTACCTGTACGCTCGCGGAATTCGCCAACAGAACCGGGATCCCGGTGGCAGAAACACAAGCGGGGAAGGGGTCCATTCCGTTTGACCATCCGCAATCCCTGGGAGCGATGGGTGTGACGGGCACTCCCGGATCGAATCTGATCGCCCGCGAAGCCGATCTTGTTATCGGAGTGGGCACACGGTACAGTGATTTCACGACGGCTTCGCAAACCGCTTTTCAGAATCCTGCAGTCCGATTCATTAACATCAATGTGAGCGAGTTTGATGCGGGGAAGCAATCTGGGCTAGCGCTTGTCGGCGATGCACTCGTCACTCTGCAGGAACTTCAATCGGCGCTGGAGGATTTCCGAGTAGATTCCAGCTACACCTCCGCGATCGAAACATTTCGCCAAGACTGGGAGAAAGAGGTTGACCGGCTGCATCGTCTGGATTGCGGTCTGCCGATCAGCCAAGGGGAAGTGATCGGCACAGTCAACGACATCTGCGGCGATGAAGGTACGCTGGTCTGTGCCGCAGGCAGCCTCCCGGGCGATCTTCACAAGATGTGGCGCACGCGGCATCCCAAGGGCTACCACATGGAGTATGGATTCTCGTGCATGGGGTATGAAATCAGCGGCGGATTGGGTGTGAAGATGGCCGATCCGGAGCGCGACGTCTTCGTGATGGTGGGCGACGGGTCGTACCTGATGATGGCTCAGGAAATTGTCACGTCGCTGCAGGAAGGGTACAAGCTGAACATCGTGGTGCTCGATAATCACGGTTTCTCGAGCATCGGCGGACTCAGTCGAGCGTGCGGGAACCGCGGCATGGGGACCGAGTATCGCTACCGCAGCAACGGAAACCTGGAAGGCGAAATCATTCCGGTCGATTTCGCCGCCAATGCGAAGAGCCTTGGCGCTGAAGCCGTGCGGGTTGCGACACGAGACGAGTTGGAGGTCGCGCTGCGCGCGGCCAAGAAGTTATCCAAGACTTCAGTCGTCGTGGTTGAAACCGATTATTCGCAGCGTGTACCTGGATACGGGTCTTGGTGGGATGTGCCGATTGCGGAGGTTTCCGCAGTTCCGTCGGTACAGGCGGCACGCGAGGATTACGTGAAAGCGAGGAGCAGAGAACGTGCTTTCTGACCGGCGGCAAAAATCTTTAGACGTCGGGATTGTCGGCTGGCATCTTGTGCAGTGCCGATGCGCGAGAAATGTGTAAAGCAAGACCGCAGGACTCTCGTATCCGCAGTTCCGGTTGCAGTTTTCGTACGGTGCTCTTTTTCTTGCTCCCGCCGATGCGCTCGATGAGCAGCTCGGCGGCCTCGCTGCCGAGTTGGTGCTTGGGGAGCTCAACAGTCGTGAGCTTAGGGTGAAAAACCCCCAGCCAAGGGTAGTCGTCGAAGCTCACCAATCCGTAATCCTCCGGGCAACGAAGCCCCATTTCTTCCGCGGCCCTGAGCAAGCCCACCGTCATCAAATGGTTGGCAACGTAGACGCCATCGGGCTGATGCGAGAACAAAGCGTGCCCGGCGCGATAACCCGATTCGATACGATAGTCGCCTTCGATGACGAGCTTCTCGTCAAATGGCAAGCCTTCGTCTTTGAGCGCGTCGTGAAATCCTTCCCATCGGGCCACGGCATTACTGATTTTCAGTGGGCCGCTCACCAACCCGATTCTGCGACGGCCAGCCCGCGCGAGATGGCGAACCGCGTTGTATGCACCCTGGTAGTCGTCCGACACAACCGCATCCTGCGTCAGCTTGTGATACGTTCGCATAACCAGGACGAAAGGGATATTCACCTCGTCGATCATTTTCCGCAAGGCCGGCCGGAAATCACCTGCGGCTTTGGTGAGAAGAATTCCGTCGACGCGCTTGGAAAGCAGCAGTTCGATCTGTTTTTCTTCTTTTTCCAGAGTATCGTCGCTGTTACAGAGCAGAAGGTTGTAACCGTGCTTCTGCGCGGCATCTTCGGCTCCGCGGACGACCATCGGGAAAAAGGGATTGGCAATGTCGGAGACAATCATGCCGATCGTATGGGTGCGCTGCTTAGCTAAGCTGCGGGCGATGAGGTTAGGCCGGTAATTCAGCTTGCGTATCGCTTGCTCTACCCGCTCCAGCAGCTTTTTACCAACATGCGTTTTCTTGTTGATGACCGCCGAAACCGTGAAAACGGAAACTTTGGCCTCACGTGCGACATCGTAGATACTCGCAGCCTTCGGGAATTTACTCGAGTTTCTTCGCGGAGAACGCATGCAATCTGATATACGAGAATTCCCATGCTACACGAATCGACTGCTTCAAGCCTCAACTAACTCGTGGCGATTTGCCCGAAATTGCTGAGATTGTGATTTCAAATCGACTCAGGCTTTCAGACGTGCGAACAAAAGCAGGCGCATTTCCTCAAGCACATAGTCTCACTCGGGGGCGTGGCTGGCTTATGCTACGAGTTGTCCTCGAGGGCAATCACTCACACAAACTTGCATTTCACAGCCTGCGTATGTGCCGGTTTCGGCCGCCGGATTCAGGCAACATCCGGATCAGGGATCAAAATATCGCGCACGACGGAGTCCAGATCGTGACAGGCAGCGACGAATTGCCGGAGCGTGCGTCGCGTTGGCCCAAATGTGTCGAATTCCTGAACCTTCAGCCCGTTTTCATTCGAGGCGCGACGGAAATCGGCGAACTTACTCGTCAGTTCTTGTATGGTTCCCGGATGTACTGGATCATCAATTCGATTGCGTACTCGGACATCGCTCGCGTTGAAGCGCAACTGCCATGAGTGCGGTGGCGAGATGACGACGTCGCCTCCAATAAACTCGCTCCAATGCATATGATTGCGGAAAGCGGCTGAGAGAAGACGCAGGCGATAGCCCCGCTCGCAAAACAGCTTGTATGTCTTTTTGAAAACCGCGACTCCGGCCCATTCCGTATAACCCGGATCAATGGCGATCTTTTCCTTTTCAATCAGAACTTTCAACCAATCATCTAGGCGGCCCACCATGATGGTGCAGACTGGGCCCATGGTGGCGACATCCTTGCCTCCCCGCTCGCGGCGTGCCAAGCCGCGCTCGACGGCTTCGGCCACCGCGATACATTGCGGCAGCGTGAAACAAACAGTGGCATTGATGCTGATGCCGCGAAATGTGGCTTCCTCTATGGCGGGAATCCCGGCCGCGGTTGCGGGAATCTTTACGATCATATTGGGCGCTATGCGGTTGAAGTCTTCGGCTTGTTCCACAATGGCTTTGGAATCGCGAAACAGTCGCGGATCGGTTTGAATTGAAAGCCTTCCGTTCTTCCCACCGTGTTGCTCGAAAATTGGTTTGAGTAGTGCCGCACCCTTCGCGGAGACCTCGCGAACGATCCGCCATGCAATCTCCTCTTCGGTGGCAGTGGGAAGTTCATCGAGCAGAGCACGAATCCTGGGCCTCCAAGAATCGATCTCATTCTTGAGCACCGAAAGCACAATGACGGGATTGCAGGTCGCACCAACAGCGCCGTGTTCAATGGAATATGTCAATTCGCGAATGGAGGCCGAATCGTTCCACAGACAGGTCGGAGTCGTCTGCGTCATTTCGTGCAGCGGACTTTTGTGTGCCAGTGCGCCCGATTTCATATTGATCTCCTAGGCGACGTCAACAGTGCAGGGTTTTCCTTGAAGATGCGACTGCTCGGCTGCCACCGCAATCGCGAGCGCTTTCAATCCATCTTTCCCTGTCACACGAACGGGGCGATCGTGCAGGACATTCGTAACGAAATCTTGCATCTCACTGAGGTAAGCGTCGGCGAAGCGCGAAAGAAAATGGTCCGCCAGAATTCCGGCGCTCCCCGCCGTGCTTAGGAATGTGGCTGCGGTCTTCTGCAACGATCCGATGAATACGGAGCCTTTGGAACCGATGATTTCCGTGCGCACGTCATAAGCGTAGATGGCCTGCACATGGGACTCGATATTCCCGATGGCGCCGCGACCGTACCTGAGATTCACGACGCCCGCAACGATATCGCCGAATTTGGCCAGCTCTGGCCGAATGGCGACCGTGGTGTAAGCGTGCACTTCGGTCACCTCGTCGCACATCATCCAGCGGGCGAGGTCGAAGTCATGGATGGAGTTGCTGTAAAACAGCATACTGTTGACGCCAGATTCGTAGGCAGCAAGCGGAGGCACGTCCTTGTCTCGACCCACGGACTTGAAGATGACAGGGTCGCCAATCTCTCCAGCTTCCACCCGGTTCATGGCTGCTTTATAAGCCGGATCGTAGTGACGCATAAATCCGATCTGCAACTGAACCCCTGCCTTGGAAACCGCCGCTGATGCTACCTGCGCATTTGCCATGGTGGTCGCGATTGGTTTCTCGCAGAGGATGTGCTTTCCCGCTGCTGCCGCGGCGCGGATTGCTTGGGCATGAAATTTATCTGGGGTAGCGATGACAACAGCTTCGAGTCCTGGAAGTTCCAGCATTCGTTCGAGGCTGGCGAACGAATGCTCGATCTCGAGCTCCGAAGCAACCTGGGCCGCTCTTTGCGCAGCCACATCGGCGATCGCCATTAGGCGCGCGTTGGGGACAGCGCAACGCAGATTTTCCGCGTGGCGGCGTCCCATCTCACCGACTCCCACCACGCCAATCCCGAGCTTATGGTTCAAAATCGTGTCTCCATTCTTACCGCTTTGACAACTATAATAGAAACCAGGCAACAAGTGGGTCGCAGACGCGTGGAGATTGTACCAAGGATGCCGGAAAGTGGCTGATGAATTTCGCCGTAGGAATGAGCATTTTGTGCGACACGTAAAACCTGTCGTGCACAGAGCCGGGCCGTAAGTGAAGTCATTCAATTTCTATCCCTAAGCGATTAGCTGAAATGCGGCCGGCGCCAAACGGCCATTCGCGTTTCCAGTACGCCATCGTCAGGTACGCAGTGAATCCAAGGCCGATGGTTCCGAAAGCATAGGCCATAAACTTCCAGCCACCCGGTTGAAGCGCGGGAGTGATGAAAACTCCCAGCCATCCGACCAAAGCGAAAATTGTAGGCAGGGGATACAGCCACATGCGAAACGGACGTGGAGCATCTGACTTAACACGACGCCAGATGATCAGCCCAATAATCTGTGCTACGAACATGGAGAGAATGCGTGCCAGCATCAGTGCGGTGATGATTTGAACCAAGTCAAAAAAACAGGAGATGATTACCAGGACGCCGACTAACAAAAGGGAACGATGCGGAAAGTTCTTCGTCGGATGCAGCACGCCAAACCAGCGAAAGAATGCTCCGTCAAGCGCCGCTGCGTAGGGGATTCGCGAGTAGCCCAGGATCATCGCGTAGGTTGCGGCGAACGCGGTGATCTCGACCATCACCGTCATGAGTGTTGAAGCCCAATGGCCGCCGATCTTCTGCATGTAGACCGATCCGATGGCGACATAGGCTTGCGACCCAGGATGGATCATCTCGCGCCAGGGGACGACTCCGGTAAAGCTGACTGAAATCAGGAAATCGATCACCGTAACGATCAGGATGGAAAAGATCACACCCAATGGAATCACCCGCTGCGGACGTTTGACTTCGTCGCCGAGATAACAAATCTGGTAATAACCAAGGAAGTTGAACATCACCAGCATCGTTCCGTTTCCCAGACCAAGCATGAAGGGCAGGCCGATGTGCCATGCGCCGGGCGGAAAATCGAACAGCAATTTTGGTTGCAGATGGCTCATGCCCGAGACGATCACCCAAGCGGCAGTCAACAGCATGCCGATCCACAAAATGAGCATCAAACGCGCGATATCTTGAATTTTGCGATAGAGTGCGACGAGCGCAAGCGTGGTGACGCCCGCAGCGATCAGTTTGACTCCCCATGGATTCGCGACCAGATTGGGCCAGAGAAATCCAGCGTAATCCGCCATGCCGATGCTGCTGGTAGCGATTTCAAGAGTGCCGCTGAAGAGAAATTGCCAGACGAAAATCCAGGCCATCATGTGGCCCCAGGTGTTGCGGCCCAGACACTCGCGTAAGAAAATGTAGGAGCCACCCGACGCAGGAATCGCAGCTCCAAGTTCCGCGAAAACCAAACCGTCCGAGACGGCAAGAAGTGCGCCGACACCCCACGCGATCAGAGATTGCGGCCCCCCCATGGTGGCCAAAATTGCGGGCACAGTGATAAAAGGTCCGGTGCCCACCATGTTCGACATATTGATAGAAACGGCATTGAGCAAGCCGAGACGCCGAAGGAGATGTGGATGATCACCGCGCGCGGTCGCGTCAACGCCACTCTGAACGGTCACTGTTTCCTGGTTCACTGGATCGATTCCGCGGCCCACTCGCGAATGGCCATTGGCAGCATCAACGCGCCGGCGCCGCCTTCAGGTCGCGCACCACGCCTTTCAGATAGCGCAAGCTGGCGGCGACGCTTTCAGCCGGTGGAATCACCGTGGCTCCGAACTTTACGTCCTGCTCGATGACCATCCAGCCTGAATAGTTAATTCTGTCGAGCAGCCGGAATAGTCCGGGAAAATCAATAGAACCTTGACCGATGATCGTAAAAACTTTCTCTTCGATCGCCTGTTCGAAGGTCAGCTTTTTCCGGCGTGCTTCCTCCAGAATTTTCTTGTCAACATCCTTTATGTGCAGGAAGCGGAGCACGCTGGCAAATTTCGCGGCTTCGGTGACTGTGTCTCCGCCGCCGTATTCGCAGTGTCCAGTATCCAGACACAGACCGATGCCAGTGTGAGAGGTTACGTCGAAGAAACGCTCGCACTCTTCCGGCGTCTCGACGTATGTAGCGATATGAGGATGGAAGACGAGATCCAGGCCGAAGTCAGCCGAGACTTTAGCCGCTTCTTCAACCACTTTCGCAACATTCTTCCATTGCGCCGCTGTAAGAGCGGCGCTCCCATCACGCGGAACGCGGCCAGAAAGACGATTCCGTTCCTCCGACTGGGCATCGGCGAGCACGAGAAACGGAGCCTCGAGGGTCGAGAGCAAATCTCCCACCTTGCGAATGTGCTCGACGGCGATTCCCGCCGATGCGGGATCGCTCAGTACAACGGGAACAAAAGAGCCGAGAAGGTGCAGTTCGCGCTTAGCGAGCTGGGGCTTCAGCACTTTCGGATCTGTCGGGAAGAATCCGTACGGGCCCAATTCAGTGCCGGTGTAACCGGCTTCCACCATTTCGTCCAGCATCGTTTCGTAGGATTGATTCCATGATGGCCCTGGATAATCCAGGACTCCCCAACTGTCTGGCGCGCACGCAAAATGACAACGAGAAGCAAGTTCTGTCATATTGATCCTCAAGAACGAATGAATCTCCCCAGCCGGAAAGCCTACGCCACAAACACAGGACGAAGATCACTGAACGGTCTATGAAAACAGGTAGAAGGCTGCGGCACTAACCGCTTAGCCAGTTCAACGGCTTATAGTTGACTGATACGGCTCTTGTCAAGTTCTTTATTCGCTCTCGAGAGATCTGAACATCATGAAAAAACGACCCGGCCCTGCCGAAGCTGGCGGATCCAGCCTCAGTCCGGAACTCCTAATAGCGTGTCCTGTTCCTGCGCCATGATGAAAAGCCATTGGGTGGAGAGGAATACATTCCTCTGGACGAATCAAATACCAACGTGCTTTCATTCTTGCGCTGCTTGCAGCGTGAAGCAGTGGTGGTGGTTCTAAACATTTCTGCGCCGAACGCCGGCGCGAAGAATTCGCGCGATAAACGAGAAAGTGCAACTTAGGCCGGAACAACCGGCAATTGGCCGGAGGGAAATCAATGACAGCGAAGCAAGCAATCGCAATGTTCAGTAACTTCCTACTTCTATTGATGGTGACGAAAGGGGCTTGGGGACAGGCCACCATCGAGAATGTCGCCGCTTTACTTGAAAGACCTGTGCAGCCCGTGGCTGTGACGGCGTATCAGCTTCAGAAATATCAGATGCGTCACATTCCAAAGCCAGTTCCACCTCCGACTGCTTTGCAGTGGACGAAGGACGCAGCCCAAATTCGGCAGCATGTGTTGAATGACATTGCGTTTCATGGCTGGCCGCGGGAATGGGTAAATGCGGGCCCGAGGTTTGAGCAGACCGGAATCATCGAAACGTCTCACGGATATCGCATCCGAAAGTTCCGCTATGAAGTCGTACCAAACCTGGAGTCTACGGCGCTTCTATATGAGCCGGACTCCATAAGTGGACGCGTTCCCGCTATTCTGAATCTTGTCGGTCATGAACCCCAAGGAAACTTCGTCGAGTACGAACAAAAGCGGTGCATCAATTTGGCCAAACGAGGCATAGTAGCGCTAAGTCTGGGCTGGTTCGGGTTCGGTGAACTCGATCAAGCCGAGAACAGCCATGACTTCGGAGGACATCTCGACCTGGTCGGTTCCAACGCGCTCGGTCTTTTTTATCTGATAGCGCGTCGCGGCCTCGATTTCCTTGCCTCACTGCCGCAGGTTGATACGAATCGGCTCGGGGTCACCGGATTATCAGGCGGTGGTTGGCAAACGCTGATGATTAGTGCGTTCGATGAGCGCGTCTCTGTTGCCGCGGAGGTCGCCGGCTTCGGTTCGCTCGAGACTAACCTAACTCGGCCGACGGATACACAAGAAGTTGAAGAGGATGCCACCGATCTCGTGCAGGATCTGGATTACCCCTTTTTCGTCGCTCTCCGAGCTCCCCGGCCAACTTTATTAATGCACAACGCCCAGGATGATTGCTGTTTTCTGGCACCGTTAGTGAAGCCCTACGTTTACGATCAGATACTTCCTTTTTTCCGCCTCTACGGGCATGAGGATTCTCTGAGATGGCACGAAAATTTCGACCCTGGGACGCATAATTACCAACTCGACAACCGCCAGCAGGCCTACGCTTTTTTCACGCATTATTTTCACCTGCCCGAGAGTGCGACGGAAATTCCAAGCGATGCGGAGATCCGCACGGCAGCACAGCTAGTGGGGGATTTGCCGAAAGACAACCTTACGGTTGCGGGCTTGGCTCGGCGATTGGGAGAGAAGATTCAGCATCCGGCAGCTCCGCCGCCGGGCAAGACATTCGACGCTTGGGCGCAAGCACAGCGCGAACAACTAAAATCCACGATCCGATTGTCCAAGTCTCCTGTTGAGGGCTCATGGCGTTTAGTGAGCACTGAGAAGGCCGGC
>Ga0335073_10011918_pt1 | contig 12217 bp, 9 predicted proteins | sample Lox_Sample_22_FD_207093 | JGI IMG/M metagenome (GOLD analysis project Ga0335073, IMG submission 207093) | Soil microbial communities from Loxahatchee National Wildlife Refuge, Florida, United States - Lox_Sample_2.2 | ecosystem: Environmental > Terrestrial > Soil > Wetlands | place: USA: Florida... | reverse complement strand
TCTCAGGGTGCGGCCCGGCCGCAAGCGATCCTTCTGCTTCAACGAATAGCGCGCGAATTGTCGAGCGATCAGGCAGGGCGGCGGCTTTCATTAAACTTTGCTTCAGTTTCCCACATCGTGCAAAACAGCTTTCTCTTTTGCACAAATAGAACCTGTCCCGGCTTGCAGCATCGAAAAGTTGTCTGGATCCACGTTCTATAATCGACCGCGAAAGCTCGCGTTCCCCTTCGCACGTGGGTTCCAGATCTTCACGCAGAATGGCGGGCCGTCGTAACACTCAACAGGCAATGTGATCCCGCGCATTGAAAGGAAGCTCCATGCCGAAGCTTCCCTTGCGATGCGCCGCGATTCTCCAACCGGAAGGCGGAGGACGATGCAGCGAAAGCGCAATCATTCCCGAATCCGAATCTCTGGTTGTCCTCTTTTTCTTTTCGCTGTCGGCGTCCTGCCCGTGCTGGCGCAGAACCCGCAAATGATGCCTACGATTCTCGCTCCCGCATCTACGCCGGCGAAAGAGATCTACGGCCTGTCGCTTTTTGTCCTGCTCATCACCGGCTCGATCTTCGTCGTCGTGGCCGGAATGCTCACCTACGTCATCATTAGATTCCGCGCCCGCGAAACCGACGAAAAGCACGAGCCCGCGCAGATTTACGGCAGCACGCAAGTCGAGCTGGCCTGGACGGTTATTCCCGTGCTCATCGTCGTCGTCCTTTTTCTTACTACAGCGCGCATCATCTTCGCCATTCAGGATGCGCCCAAGCCCGCCACCGCGCTCGATGTCACCGTCATCGGCCATCAGTTCTGGTGGGAGTTCCGTTATCCCAAGCTTGGCATTGTTACAGCAAACGAATTGCACCTGCCCGTGAGCACGCCGGCCGCGCCCGAACCGGCATATCTTCAGCTGCTCTCGGCCGACGTGGATCACAGCTTCTGGGTGCCGCAACTCGCCGGCAAGACCGACCTGATTCCCAATCACCCGAACCAGTTGTGGCTCGATCCGCAAAAGCCCGGGCTTTACCTGGGCCAGTGCGCCCAGTTTTGCGGCATCGAGCACGCCAAAATGTTGCTGCGCGTTTATGTTGATACGCCGGAGCGTTTCGCCGCATGGGTGAAGGACCAGCAGCAGCCAGGGGTTCAGGACCCCGCTGCCGCGGCCGGGCGGCACGTGTTTGAAACGCAGGCTTGCGTGAATTGCCACACCGTCTCCGGCACTGCGGCCAAGGGCGTCTTCGGACCCGACCTCACGCATCTCGCCAGCCGCGCCACCATCGCGGCAGGCGCCGCTCTGAATACACCGGACAACCTGCGCTCCTGGATTCAGGACCCGAACACGTTCAAGCCGGGCGCATTGATGCCCGCCATGCAACTGACCGACCAGGAAACCAACGAAGTCGTCGCTTACCTTGAAACTTTGCATTGAAGGAATGCTTGAATGGCCGATCAGACATTTCCAATTCCCGGCACACTTGAAGCACCGAGCTCGCGCCGCGCGGCATTGCTTGAGTGGCTGCATAGTTGGGTGGTCACCGTCGACCACAAAAAGCTCGGGATTCTCTACATCGTCTACGCCATCTTTTTCCTGCTCGTCGCCGGCGCCGAGGCGATGGCAATCCGCATTCAGCTCGCCGTACCGCACAATCACTTTCTCTCGCCCGAACTCTACAACGAATTCTTCACCATGCACGGCACCACCATGGTCTTCCTGGTTGGAATGACCTTTATCTTTGGTTTTGGCAACTACCTTGTCCCGCTGATGATCGGCGCACGCGATATGGCCTTTCCGCGGCTCAACGCATTCAGCTTCTGGATGACTGCGTTCGGCGGGCTGCTGCTCTATTTCAGCTTTATCGGCGGCTTTGGCCTTTACGGCATGGGTTCTGCGCCCGACATCAGCTGGTGGGCTTACGCGCCGCTTACCGCCAAAGCATTCTCGCCCGGTCATAACACGGATTATTGGGCCCTCGCCCTCATCGTCAGCGGTTTCGGAACGCTGGGCGCAGCCATCAATACCCTGGCGACGGCGTTTTCTATGCGATGCCGCGGCATGACGCTGTTCCGCATGCCTCTCTTCGTCTGGCTGATGGTGGTGACCAGCGGCCTCACGCTCATCACCATTACGCCGCTGACGGCCGCGCAGGTCATGCTAACCATCGATCGCTACCTCGGCGGACATTTCTTCGACGCGCAGGCCGGCGGCTCGCCCATCGTGTGGATGCACTTCTTCTGGATCTTCGGCCATCCGGAGGTGTACATCCTGATCCTGCCCGCCTTCGGCATTGCCAGCGAGGTGATCCCGGTGTTCTCGCGCAAAGCCATCTTCGGCTACCCGGCGATGGTTGCGGCCTCGATAGCCATTGGCTTCGTTAGCTACACCGTGTGGGCGCACCACATGTTCACCGTCGGTATGACCTCGGTGGGCAACGCGTTCTTCGCGCTTTCAACCATGATGGTTGGCATTCCCACCGGCATCAAAATCTTCAACTGGGTGGCCACCATGTGGGGTGGAAAGATACGTTTCGCCACTCCCATGCTTTTTTGCACGGCATTCCTCTTCCAATTCCTCTGCGCCGGTCTCACCGGCATCATGCTTGCCGTGGCGCCGTGGAACTGGCAGCTCCACAATAGCTACTTTGTCATCGCCCATTTTCACTACACGCTGACCGGCTCGTTCGTCTTCTGCATGTTTGCCGCAATCTACTACTGGTATCCGAAAATGACCGGACACATGCTGAACGAGAAGCTCGGCAAATGGCATTTCTGGCTCTTCTTTATCGGTTTTCACGTCACCTTCGACACCATGCACTTTCTCGGCATTCTTGGCATGCCACGCTCCATCTACACCTACGAACCCGACCGCGGCTGGAATGCGCTCAACATGATCGTGTCGGCCGGAGGCTTCGTTCAGGCCATCGCGGTGCTCATCCTTGCGTGGAATCTGATCAACTCATTTTTCAATGGCTCGCCCGCCGGCAACGATCCCTGGGACGCGTGGACGCTCGAGTGGTCCACTCCCTCGCCGCCGCCCGACTACAACTTCGCTGAAGACCCCGTGGTGCGCAGCCGTCGCCCGCTGTGGGATCTCAAACACCCGCAGGATCCCGATTGGAAGTATGAGCGATGAGTGCCATCTCAAATCCGGTCCCCCTCTTCACCGGCGAAAACTGGCGCCTGCCCTCGCGCGGCCGCGTCGGCATGTTGTCGCTCATCATCGGCGAATCGGCCATCTTCACTATTTTTGTCGTGGCCTATATCTATTACATCGGCCGCAGCACCTATGGCCCCACGCCGCAGATCCTCGACATTCCCATCTTGAACACCGTCTGCCTGCTTTCCAGCAGCCTGACCATCATCCTCGCCGAACACTCCATCAAGCACGGACGCATGCGCGCCTTCGCCGCATGGTGGGCGATGACCATCCTGCTCGCGCTTGAATTCCTCATTGGCACCGGCATCGAGTGGCGCAAGTTGATTTTTGAAGAAGGGCTCAGCATCCGCACGAATCTTTTCGGCACCACATTCTATTCGCTTGTAGGTTTGCACGCCACGCACGTCGTCGTCGGATTGATCGGCCTTTCGCTGGTGATGCTCTTCACGCTTTTCGGCCGCGTTGAGCAGCGCCACGCTGAACGCGTTCAAGTGCTCGCGATGTATTGGCATTTCGTCGACGCCGTGTGGGTCGTCGTCTTCACCGTGGTTTACATCGTTGGGAGGTGAAACGGATCGAATTCGCAGCATCTGCTTGTCGCCCTGAGCGGAGTCGCAGGAACCGCGGTTGTCTTTCAGCGTCAGGGAAGACATATTTTCCGAATGTCGCAATAGCTTGCATGTGAAACCCGAAGACAAAAGCAGAAAAACAAATGACCGAACAAATCCATGCCGAATCAGAACACGCATCAGGCGCAACGGTTCACCTGCCTGCGCCCACCGCATGGCCCATCGTTCTCGCTTTCGGCTGCACGCTGGCCGCTGCCGGCCTCGTCACCAGTTCCGGCATCAGCATTCTCGGCGGCGTGTTGATGCTCGCTGGCTGCATCGGATGGTTTCGCCAGGTATTGCCGCACGAGCAGCACGAAGAAGTGCCGGTCATCGACCAGCCGGTCACGATTGCCAGCTCGCGTGCCCTGGTCGAACGTATTCGCCTGAGCCCCGAGCACCGCGCCAAGCTGCCCCTCGAAACCTACCCGGTGATTAGCGGCATCAAGGGCGGCATCGCTGGCGGATTCGCCATGATCGTGCCCGCTGAAATCTATGGGCTGATCGCGCAGCACAGTCTCTGGTATCCCATCAATCTTCTCGGTGGAGCGGGAGTGGCGCACTGGACGAACCCGACAACCGCCGAGATCGCCGCCTTCCACTGGCAGGGCCTGCTCGTCGCTATCGTGATCCACTCCGTCACCTGCGTGCTCGTCGGCCTGCTCTATGGCGCTATGTTGCCCATGTTGCCGCGCCATCCCGTTCTGCTCGGCGGCATTCTCGCACCCGTGCTCTGGACCGGCATTCTGCATTCCTTCATGGGCATCATCAATCCCGCGCTCGACGCGCATATCGCCTGGGGATGGTTCCTGATCTCGCAGGTCACCTATGGCGTCACCGCCGGCATTGTCGTCTCGCGCCAGGAACGTGTTCCCACTGGCCAGTCCCTGCCCTTCGCAGCGCGTCTCGGATTTGAAGCGCCCGGTCTCATGGAATCGCGCCCCGATGCCGGCCCGCCGCGCGATCACGATGAGGAGAAGCGGTGATGCGCATTCTGTCGCCGGCGCTTGCCGCTTGCCTCGCCGCGCTTGCCGCTGGTTGCGGCCACGCGCCAGGCTACCCGCCGGATCCAATTCCGCGGCCCGCCGCAGTTACAGATTTCGCCACGCTGTATAGCCAGAACTGCGCCGCGTGTCACGGAGCGAATGGCCAGAATGGTCCGGCAATGGACCTCGGCAATCCTGAGTACCAGGCGCTCATCGACGATGCCACGCTGCGCAAATGGATTTCGAATGGAATGCCCGGTACTGAAATGCCGGCCTTCGCGCAATCGGCCGGCGGCATGTTGACCGACGCACAGGTGAACGCGCTGATCGCCGGCATGCGCAAGGCGTGGTCGCAGCCGAATGCGCTCCATGGAGCAACGCCTCCGCCCTATGCGCAAAGTGGCGCAGGCGATCCCGTACACGGGCAACAAACCTACACGGCGCGCTGCGCGTCGTGCCATCAATCGCCGCAGCAGGACATCACGAGCTCGAATTATCTCGCCCTCGTCGGTGACCAGGCGCTGCGCACCATCATCATTGCCGGCCGGCCCGACATCGGCCAGCCTGACTGGAGGCTTGGCCCCGTGCCTTCGCCGGATGGGAAACCGACCGTCTTTGCCTATGTGGTTGGACCGGCGCTTTCCCCGCAGGATGTCTCTGACATCGTTTCCTATCTTGGCAGCTTGCGCGCCGCTTCGTCGCAAGCTCAGACAACCAACACGGCACCGGGTCCAACGCCTGCAACATCCGGGCAGAGCGGGAGGTGAATCCGATGAACGAAGAACATCAATCGAGGCAACCGCGGATCGCAGATCCTACGCCGTCGCTTCCCGCCGATCCTCGCATCGTCTCCCGCCGCTGGCTCCTCTTCAAAGCGGCCATCGCGCTTAACGCGCTGGTCGGAGCTGTCCTCGCCGTTCCCATCGTGCGCTACCTGTTTGCGCCGTGGAGGAAAGACATAAGCTACGACTCTTGGGTCTCGCTCGGCGCCATCGACGCTTTTCCCATCGGCCAAACCCGCCTCGCCTACTACAGAAATCCCTCCGCCGATCCATGGGATGGGCAGACCGACAACGTCGCCTGTTACGTGCGCCGCGAAGCCGCCGACCAGTTCAAAGTCTTCGCCATTAATTGTGCGCATCTCGGCTGTCCCGTGCGCTGGTTCCCGCAGTCGCAGCTCTTCATGTGTCCGTGCCACGGCGGCGTTTACTACGCAGACGGCTCGCGCGCGTCCGGCCCGCCCGAGCGCGGCCTCTTCACCTACAGCTGGCAACTCGTCTCCGGCGAGTTGCGAATTGACGCCGGCCAGATGCCCACACTTTCCAATACCGCAAAGCTCGTCAACATCTCCAACGATCCCGGAGACCGCCGATGCCAGGGATGAAAGAAACCGCGATACGCGTCTACGCGTGGTTCGAGCGCCGCCTACAGCTTGAGGGCCCGGTAAAGGACGCTGTGCTGCACCAGGTGCCGCGCAATACGGCGAGCTGGTTTTACGTCTTCGGCAGCGCTGCGTTCACTTTGCTTTTTCTGCAGATCTTCACAGGCATTCTGCTGGCCCTCGTCTATGTCCCCGCCGCGGGCGAAGCCTGGAACAGCCTGAACATCCTCAATCACCAGATTCCTCTCGGCTGGTTCCTGCGCGCGCTACATGGCTGGGGATCGAACTTCATGGTCGCCATCGTCCTCATCCACATGGCGCAGGTGTTTCTCTTTGGTGCGTACAAGTTTCCCCGCGAGCTCACCTGGACTCTCGGCGTTTTTCTTTTGCTGATGACGCTGGGGATGGCCTTTACCGGCCAGGTGCTGCGCTTCGATCAGGACGCATACTGGGGTCTCGGTATCGGCGCGTCCATCATGAGCCGCGTTCCGTGGATCGGCGGCGGCCTCGTCCATCTTCTGCTCGGCGGGCCTATCATCGCCGGCGCTACGCTCTCGCGCTTCTTTGCGTTGCACGTCTTTGTGATTCCGGGCGCGATGCTGCTTTTCGTGTTCCTGCATGTCTGGATGGTGCTCAAACTCGGCATCAACGAGTGGCCCATGCCCGGCCGCCTCGTCAACCGGGCGACCTACACCGAGGAGTACAACCATCTCGCTCACACCGACGGAATTCCCTTCGTCCCCGGCGCATTCTGGAAAGATCTCATCTTCTCCGGCGCCGTGATCGCTGCCGTCGCTGTCTGCGCGCTGGTCTTCGGACCATTCGGCCCCAGCGGCCAGCCCGATCCCTCCATCATTCAAACTGTGCCCAAACCGGACTTCTTTTTCCTCTGGATCTATACAATCCTTTCCTATCTTCCGCCGCAGATGGAGACTCCGTTTATTCTCATCGTGCCTCTCGTCGCCATTGCCATTCTGCTCGCTGTTCCCTTCTATGCATCCGAAGGTGAGAAGAGCTGGCACCGCCGGCCGGTTGCGGTTCTCGTCGTCTCTCTCGTCGCTGTCGCCTGGGGCGTGCTCACGCAACTCGGCACCACCACCCCGTGGAGCCCGCACATGAGCGCGTGGAGCAGCGATCCGCTTCCCGTAAGCAAGCTCCAGGCTGCAACGCCGCTCGTGCGCCAGGGCGCAGCGGTCTTTCAGGCGAAACAGTGCCGCAACTGCCACACGATCGGCGGAGCAGGCGGCGAGCGCGGACCCGATCTCGACAACGTCGCCACGCGGCTGACCATCGACCAGATGCGCTTCAAAGTTGTTAGCGGCGGCGGCAACATGCCTGCCTATGGGAAGAATCTTTCGCCGGCTGAGATCGAGGCACTGGTCAGCTTTCTTGAAACCCTGCACCCGGCCAACGAACCTCCGGCTTACGATGCCTCGCGCCGCATCGTAGAAACTTCGCAAGCTCAGCCTTCGCCCGGACCTCAGGCAAGCCCCGGCGCGAACCCATGATCGACACGACTCGAGTCGCGGATCTCTTCACAAGTTGGGACATTCCCTGGATTGTCACCACGGAACTCGCCCTCGCCGCCGTCATCTACATTCGCGGTTTCATCCGCATTCGCTGTACCCGGCCTGAGCAATTCCCCACGCGGCGGCTGGCCGCTTTTCTCGGCGGCATTGTGGCGCTTTTCGTCGCCGTTGCTTCGCCGCTCGACACCTTCAGCGAATCGCTGCTCTTCATGCACATGGCGCAGCATTACGTGCTCATGTCCATCGCCCCGCCGCTCATTGTGCTCGGCGCGCCGGTCGTTCCCATGCTGCGCGGTTTGCCGCGTTTTGCCATTCGCTTGCTGCGCCCGCTCTTCGTTACGCGGTTTCTTCACGCGGCAGGGCGCCTTCTCACAAGTCCTCGCGTCGCGTGGCTCGCCATGAACGCCGCCTACATCGGATGGCACATCCCGCGCGCTTACGAGTTCGCGCTCAGCTCTGAGAACTGGCACAACTTCGAGCACGCCTGCTTCTTCTTCACGAATCTCATGTTCTGGTGGCCGATCGTCATGCCCTGGCCGACCCGCCCGCTCCAGTCGCGCTGGCTCCTCATCCCCTACCTGCTGCTGGCCGACATTGTGAACACCGCCGTCTCGGCGTTTCTGTGTTTTGCAGGCCGGTTGCTCTATCCAAGCTACGGCCTTATCCCGCGGCCTTTCGGCTTGAGCGCGCTCAACGACCAGGTCGCCGCCGGCGCTTTTATGTGGGTCTGCGGCTCGATGGTGTATCTCATTCCCGCCGTTGCCATTGTCGCCGGCCTTCTCTCCAGCGGAGCAGCCACGCAAACAACCATTCACAACCACGCACCATCCCAAACGGCAGCGGGTTAGTGTGACTCTTATTTATTTCACCGCACCGTAATGCAAGAATCTTCCATTTTTCGAGTGCGCCCAGCGAATGCGTCTCTGAATGCTTGAGCCCAGCGGAGAGTGCCCAACTGCAGAGGTGCCGCGGTATCGTCGCGCCGTCTGATCTCCGGGCGTCAAAAGCGCCACGCCGCTCAGGTTTAAGCGGTTCCAAGATTGCCTGATCCGGAGCCACTTCGTCAAAGTCGGCGCGGCCTCCAGGGAGCGACGACCTTGAAGATAGCCAACACCGGAAGCTCGATCTTGGAACCGCCGCAGGCGTGCCGGCAAAAGGCTGTTCGCAATCTTGCGCTCGTGTTGATTGAGGCTGCTTGATGCATCAGGAATCCCACCCCCAAAAACTCAAGGGAAATCAAATTGGCCGCCTTTCGTGGCTAATTGCATCGTCCTGCGCGCTCTCATTCGCTTTGGCTTCAGGATGCAATGGCACCGTAAACACAGTCGGCAATACCGGCCAAAACGGCGGAGGGAATAATGGATCCACGTCCCCTGCCAACACCGCGCCCGGCTCGCTTCAGGATCCCTTTCCGCCCAGTTGGAACAGCTCCGGGCAGGGCCTCGGCGATAACCGCAACCAGCCCAATGAAACCGCCATCAACAGCGCTAATGTCGGCTCGCTCACGGTAAAGTGGTCGTTCACGACCGGCGCCAGCGTGAGCGCTACCCCGACTGTCGCCGGCGGCGATGTTTATTTTCCCGACTGGGCAGGCAATCTCTATGCGCTCGATGCAAACACCGGCAAACTGATCTGGCAGGCGCAAATCTCCAGTTACACCGGCATTCCCAATGATGTCTCGCGCACCAGTCCGGCCGTTTTCAACAACGAGCTCATCTTCGGCGACGATCTCAGCGAATCGGGCCCGCACAACGGCGCGCGGCTCCTCGCAGTTGATCGCACCTCGGGAAATCTGATCTGGATGACGCAAATCGACAGGCACCCCGCAGCCATCATCACCGGCGCGGCAGCGGTGTACAACGGCATTGTCTACCAGGGTGTCTCTTCGGCTGAAGAACAGTACGCCACCGATACCAAGTATCCGTGCTGCAGTTTCCGCGGCAGTATGGTCGCTGTCAACGCAACCACCGGCCAGATTCTCTGGAAGACTTATACCGTTCCTGACAACGGCGGCGCTACGAATCGCTACAGCGGCAATGCAATCTGGCAGCCTCCTGCCATCGATCCCGCGCGCGGCGCGCTCTACGTCGGCACGGGTAACAACTACACCGTTCCGGCAAGCGTGGAGCAGTGCCATGAAGAAACGCCGCAGGCAACGGATTGCACCGAAGCGGACGATCACTTTGATACCACGCTCGCCATCAACCTGCAAACCGGCGCGATTCTCTGGTCGCAGCGTCTTTTGGGCTGGGACGATTGGACGGTGGCCTGCGCGCAGCCCGGCAATCCCGGCGCCTGCCCAACGCCACCTGGTCCCGATTTCGATCTCGGCGGCTCAGGCGCAAACCTGATGGGTAGCGTTGTCGGCATCGGCCAAAAGAGTGGGATGTACTGGTTGCTCAACGCGAACGATGGGACCGTGCTGTGGGGAACGCAGGTTGGTCCCGGTGGCGATCTGGGAGGCATCGAGTGGGGAACGGCAACCGACGGCACCCGCATCTATGTCGCCCTCACGAACAACGAGCACTTCGACTACAAGCTGGCAAACGGACAAACCATTACCGGCAGCGCGTGGTGCGCGCTCGATCCAAACAACGGGAAGATTCTCTGGCAAACGCCCGATCCAACGCAGGGCACAAACTTCAATTTCGGATCAGTGAGCGTGGCCAACGGAGTCATGTACGCCGGCAGCCTCGACGGACACATGTATGCCTTTGACGCGACAACGGGAAAGATTCTCTGGAATTATCAGACGGGCGGCAGCATTCTCGGAGGCCCCGCGATCGTGAATGGCGTTGTGTATTGGGGCTCAGGTTACGCGCGCAGCGGCGGCACAGCAAACAACGAGTTCTATGCCTTCACCCTGCCTGCATCAACGAAATAGGTCACCTTCACTCCTTTCACTCCTTCACTTCGCGCCTGCTTGTCCCCTGTCGTATCACATCGGGTAGCGTTCAACCGCAATGCATTGCCGGGCCACCGCGCGGCTCAACGCCACGGTATCTGCCGGCGTGCTTCGCGCCAGGCGGCGCAGAATGGCCAACTGCGTGGCAAGCGCGTCGCCCTCCGCGCAGGCGGCAAGTACGCGCCGAGCGGCGTGCTCGGCAATCGCCAGAGTTTCATCGGCCAGCAGTCCGGTCATCGCCGTTGCGACCGCCGCGGTATTGCGTCCCGCAGCGGCACATTTGCGCGAGCGCAGCAATGCGGACTCGAGCGCGAACACCTGGCAGATCATATCGGCCAGGTCGGCCATAATCTCCTGCTGCTCTTCGAGCGCCGTCATGAATCGCTGGCTGGCCACGCCCGCTGCGAAAAGTGCAATCTTCTTTGCCGCCGCCAGAACTCCGGCCGCGCGCGCCAGCGCTTCACCCGCGTCGCCATCGCTACCGAAGGACGGTGGCTGCGTCACTTCATCCATCACGCGCTTGATCGCTGCCAGCAGCGGCAGTTTGCCCGCCATCGCCTGCTTCATCAGCCAGCCCGTGATAATCAGCCGGTTGATCTCATTGGTGCCTTCAAAAATGCGGTTGATGCGCGCGTCGCGGTAGTAGCGCTCCGCCGGATACTCCTCAACGTAGCCATAACCGCCCATGGTCGCGATCAGTTCATCGGCAACCAGCGCCAGCATCTCCGAGCCATAGACCTTCAGGATCGAGCACTCGACCGCATACTCCTCGATCTTGCGTGGAATCCCGGTGGGCCTTGCTTCGCCCCCGGCCTGCGCCAGCTTTGCGTCAATCAGGCCCGCGGTACGATAGGCCATGCTCTCCGCAGCGTAGAGCCGCGCCGCCGCTGCCGAAATTTTCCGCTGGATCAGTCCGAACTCCGCGATCGACTTGCCGAATGCGCGCCGTTCCTTGGCATAGCGGGTCATCTCGGCAAGCGCATGCCGCGCGCCGCCAACGCAGGCCACGCCCAGCTTGAAGCGGCCCACGTTCAGCACATTGAAGGCGATGTGGTGCCCCTTGCCCGCCTCACCCAGCAGATTCTCCCTGGGAACTTTGCAATCCTGCAGCACCAGGGGACAAGTCGACGAGCCATGAATGCCCAGCTTGTGCTCTTCCGCGCCAACCGTAAGCCCGGGCGTGTTGCGTTCGATCAGGAACGCCGAAAATTTCTCCCCGTCGATTTTCGCAAAGACCGTGTACAGGCCTGCGATGCCGCAGTTCGTGAGCCACTGTTTTTCGCCGTTGAGGATGTACTGCGTTCCATCCGCCGAGAGCGTCGCGCGGGTGCGAATGTTCATCGCATCGGAACCGGAGCTGGCTTCAGAAAGACCATACGCGCCGATGCACTCGCAGGTCGCGAGCTTGGGCAGATATCGTTTCTTCTGTTCTTCAGTTCCGTACCAGACCAGCGGCAGCGTCGCGATGCCGATGTGCGCGCCAAACGCAGTCGAAAAGCTCGCCAGCACCGAGATGTGATCGGTGATCAGCGTCGAGCTGATCTTGTCCATTCCCAGGCCGCCGTAGACTTCGGGAATATCGACCGCGGTGAATCCCAGCTCTGCCGCCTTGCGCAGCACGGCCGGCAATACCCCCGGATCCTTGGCTTCAATGGCCGCGGTA
>Ga0335073_10011916_pt1 | contig 12217 bp, 12 predicted proteins | sample Lox_Sample_22_FD_207093 | JGI IMG/M metagenome (GOLD analysis project Ga0335073, IMG submission 207093) | Soil microbial communities from Loxahatchee National Wildlife Refuge, Florida, United States - Lox_Sample_2.2 | ecosystem: Environmental > Terrestrial > Soil > Wetlands | place: USA... | reverse complement strand
TTGACCGCGATGGTGCCCGGCTTGTGGGCCAGTTGCGCGGGGGTGTGCCCGATGATGATGTACAGGTCGTCCGGGGAAGGCAGCGCGGCGTGGCCGATCGGGCCGGCCAGCCGGCCCGGGTAGCGGTCGGCCAGTTCGCTCGCCGGGGTGCTGCGCAGCAGGCTGGCCAGCGCGGGGGAGGCGTAGTACTGGCCCGGTGCGGGGTCGCGGGGGATGCCGGGCGGCACCGGCGACGTCGGGCCGGTGGCCGCCACGTCGACGCGGACGACCGTCCGGCCGGCGAAGTCGTCGCCGCTGATGCTCCACCAGAGCGGGTCGGTGCCGGCTGGCGCGTGCCCGGCGGGCTCCTGCACGGTTCCGGTCCACAGCCACGCGTGCCGGAGGTTCTGCGCGTTGACCGCGTTGATCGCGGACAGCGCGGTCAGCAGGAGGCCGACGCCGAGGCCGACCGCGGCGGCCAGGATGGCCAGCCGGGTGAGGGCTTCGCGGCCGCCGCTGAACGCGAGGCGCAGGCCGAGGGGGATCACTGTGCCGTTCCGCGGGCCGGGGCCGGGCTGGCGCCGGTGAGGGTGGTGACCTGGCCGTCGCGGACGATGACTTCGCGGTCGGCGTAGGCGGCGACCCGGGCGTCGTGGGTGACCAGGATGACGGTGGTGCCGTGGTCGTGGGCGGCGCGGGTGAGCAGGCTCATGACTTGCTCGCCGGAGACTGAGTCGAGGGAGCCGGTTGGCTCGTCGGCGAACAGGATCTCGGGCTGGGCGACCAGGCCGCGGGCCAGGGCGACGCGCTGGGCCTGGCCGCCGGAGAGTTCGCCGGAGCGGCGGTCTTCTAGTCCGTGCAGGCCGAGCCTTTCGAACCAGGGCCTGGCCTGGGCCAGGGCTGGTTTGCGGCGGGTGCCGGACAGCAGCAGGGGCAGCGCGACGTTCTCCTCGGCGGTGAGTTCGGGGACGAGCTGGCCGGACTGGAAGACGAACCCGAACCGGTCGCGGCGCAGGTCGCTGCGCGGGTTCTCGCCCAGGGTGTCGAGGCGCTGCCCGGCGAACCAGACTTCCCCGTGGTCCGGGGTGAGGATGCCGGCCAGGCAGTGCAGCAGGGTGGACTTGCCGGAGCCGCTGGGGCCCATGACGGCGAGGATCTCGCCCGGCTGGACGGCGACGGTGGCGCCACGCAGCGCCGGGGTCTGCCCGAACGACTTGACCACGTCCCGCGCCTCGATGAGGGCGGTCACTGCTGTACCGCCTTGGCCAGCGCGTCCAGCCGGGCCGCGGTGTGATCGATCCAGCGCAGGTCGGCTTCGAGGTGGTAGAGGCCATGGTCGGCCAGCAGGGTGTCCATCAGGTCGCCGTGTTCCTTGAGGTCGGTGAGCTCCCGCATGCGCTGCAGGTGTGCTGCTCGCTGGGCGTCCAGGTACTGGTCGGCGGGGCGGCCGAGCATGATGGCCAGCACGACTTTGGTGAACAGGACGGTCTGCAGGTGGGGTTCGGGGGGGATGGGCTCGGCCAGCCAGTGCTGCACGTCTTCAATGCCGGCCGGGGTAATGGTGTAGGTCTTGCGGTCGGGTCCCTCGCCGTGCTCGGCCGGGCCGGCGATCGCTTTCCCGTCCCGGGCCAGCCGGGAGAGGGTGGCGTAGACCTGGCCGTAGGGCAGTGGCTTGCCGCGGCCGAAGTAGGTGTCGTAGTCGCGCTTGAGGTCATAGCCGTGGCTTGGCTCGCGCTCCAGCAGGCCCAGCAGGGTCAGGGGGACACTCATACCCGGGAGAATACACTCAGCGTATACGCGCGGCAAGTAGCTGGTTGTGGGCACCGGGCTGGCGGCGGTTTTCCCGGCGGTTTCCCGGCACCGTTTGACTTAAAGCGCTTGAGGTTTGCTTGGCTGGCCGTATGACAGCTCTGACCATCCAGGAGGTATCCCTGCGTTACTACGAGCAGGTCGGGCTGATCGGCCCGGTCGAGCGCGACGAGAGCAGTGGGCACCGCCGCTACCGCGAGGACGACGTCGATACGTTGCAGGCGCTGGCCTGCCTGCGCGCCATGGGCGTGGGCATCGAGGACATGCGCACCTACCAGGCCAACCGTGCGCGTGGACAGGAGGCGGCCGGTGCGCAGCGCGACCTGCTGCTGCGTCACGCCGGGCGGATCGAAGCCCAGATCGCCACGCTGCACGTTCACCTCGACTATCTCCGGGCGAAGGCAGCGTTGTGGGCTGCCCGCGAGCACGGTGATCCCGCCGCGGAGGCCGAAGCGAACCTGCGGGTGCAGGGCATGTACCCACGCCTGGAGGAGGTGGTGCTGGGATGAGCACGGTGCTGGTGACCGGCGGATCCGGCTACCTGGGCACGCAACTGACCGCCGCGCTGCTGCGGGACGGGCGTCAGGTGCGTGCGACAGTTCGCTCCCTGGACCGCGAGGGCGAAGTGCGTGCCGCGGTGCGCCGCGGCGCTGCGGACGACAGCCGGCTGGAAGTCGTCGCCGCCGCTGCGCTGACTGCCGACGAGGGCTGGGCTGACGCGGTGGCTGGCTGCGCGGAGGTCCACCACACCGCCTCGCCGATGATCCAGTCCGACGATCCCAATGCGGTGATCGTGCCCGCCCGTGACGGCACGCTGCGTGTGCTCCGGGCTGCGCGCGACGCGGGTGTCCGGCGCGTGGTGCTGACCTCGTCATTCGCGGCGGTCGGCTACTCGCCCAAGCCGGGCGCCGAGTACACCGAGGCCGACTGGACCGACCCCGGCACACCGGGCCTGCCGGCCTATCCGCTGTCCAAGGTGATCGCCGAGCGAACCGCCTGGGACTTCATCGACCGGGAAGGTGGCGGCACCGAGTTGGTCACGGTCAACCCCACGTTCATCCTCGGCCCGGCATTGACGGCGCAAGCGCGTTCGTCATTGCAGCTGGTCAAGGCGATGCTCGACGGGACGATGCCGGTTGTGCGACGCCAGCGCTTCGGCGTCGCCGACGTGCGTGACGTGGCCGGCCTGCACATCCGTGCCATGGCCGCGCCCGGGGCGGCCGGTAAGCGGTATCTGGCTCTGGCCGACGGGCCGACCATCAGCTGGCTGCAACTGGCCGAGATCCTGCGCGAGCGGCTCGGCCCGCTGGCCAAGCGGGTGCCCACCGAAGAGGAACCAGGACCGGAGCCACCCCGGCTGGTCATCCACAACGACCGCGCCAAGCGGGAGCTCGGCTGGCGCCCGCGCCCGGCCGAGAGCACGATCGTGGAAACCGCCGAGAGCCTGCGCGACCTCGGCCTGCTAGATGAACGGTGACGAGAGCATCGGCGCAAATGGGCTGGCGGAGACCTCGCCGGCTGGATAGGGCGGTGCTCTGGGCGCGGCGGGACCGGGAGTTAGGGATGCACTGGCTGTGACGAGTGGGTGCCTTCGCGGCCATCGCCGTCGGTGTCGCGCTGCTGACTGGCAAGGGCGATCTTCTGCAGCGCACGCGCGGTCTGTGACGGAGTGACCCCGCGGTCCGGGAACTGTGTGGGCACTGGCTTGGTCGCGGTGAACCTGCGGGGCGCCAGAGCAGACGGCGAGGGCAGGCTCGCTGCCTCCAATTCGCCCGGCTGGGGCCGACGCCACGATGACGCTGGTGTGGCCGGCGGCGGCCGCCTTCTGGTGCTGCGCGGCTCGCTTGCCGAGCTGGCGTCCCTGGTGTACCAGGTCAACGGCGTCCTGCCCCTAGCCGTCAGCGACCTGAGTGCCTCTTCGCGGGACAGTTTTGCCTGTCGCCGGATCTGCTGGATGTGGCGCTGCCACCGATCCTGATCGCTGACCAGAGCCCTCATGTAGGCCACGCAGAGTTCCGGCGTTATGCATTCACACCGCCCGAGGGCGGCTGTCAGCGCTTCCCCCATCCGCGCCCGTACTCTTGCGTCGATGCTGGCCTTGTCCGCCACCATGCCCTGGACCTGCTTGATGAACTGCTTCCGGTGCGCCAGGAAGTCCCGCCAGTGGGCCAGGTCACCATCCGAAGCGGGCTTCCCCTGGTCAAGGAGCCAGAACGTGCCTTCCGCAAGCACATCGCCGAGCTCTTCGGCCCGGGCCCGTTCGACCCGGTAAGGGTCGTAGGGGTTCTGGAGCACCTGCCCTACGGTCGCGACGGACTGGAGGCGCTTCCCCGCCTCCAGCACGAAGAACCAGTCCTCGTTGTAGACATTCGGGAAAAACGAGCGATTGCCCTTGACCCCGACGGCCAGCGCCCCGCCGCCGATAAACGTCTCCTGCCCGCCACCCGCCTGGCGGAAGGCGTGACACACCATCGAGTTGTCCGGGAAACCTCCGATGGCCAGCCCCACGGCGCTGTGGCTGTCCAGCAACCCGACGGCCTTGCTCAGATCGCCCGGGTTGGGAACCCGGATGTCATCGTCCAGGAAGACCACCCGCTTCCACCGGAGCGCGTGGCTGAGCACCATGGCGAGGTTGCGCTTGGTGCTGACGTCGGTCTTGCGCTTGAACATCGTGCCGGCCAGCAGGTGTGAGGTCGCGAGTTCGGGCAGCCGGAGGTGCGCTGCCTCGGGCACGTCGATCGCGATCAGGTCTACTTCTGGATCGAGGTAGGCGGCGGCTGCGTGGGCGCTCGTCCATCTCCGGCTGTGCAGGGTGACCAGTGGGCAGCCTAGGAACCGCGCCGCGCTGGCCGCTTCCTTCAGGTAGGCGACCGGGCGCGAGGTAGGCACGATGATCGCATCGACCTTCACCGGCGGCGCTGACTCGTCGACCGGCCAGATCAGTGGGCGGTGCGACCCATGATGATGGGCGGTCTCGATGCGGGACATCACCGCGGGCTGGGCCACTCGAAGAGCCTCGTCTCAGGCAGCGTCCAGTCAGGAGTCAGCGTCACACCGTTCTCCACGGTTACACGGGTGAGGATGCAGTAGGCTTCGGCGTCCGGGAACCGAGCCTGAATGTACTCCATATTGCGATCCCGGAAGCGTTCATCGGTCAGGGCGCGCACAGCGCCGTACGTACCCCGGCCATACATCCCGTTGCAGATAGTGACAATCCTCTTCCGGTTGAACGGGCTCACCGCCCGGGCAAATAGCGCGACGTCTTCCCGCAGGATCGGTTTTCCGCCGGACTCCTCGAGCAGCGGGCGGTGCTGCACTGGGCGGCCACCTTCCTCAGTTATCTCGAAGTACACGCCTTCGTCCTTGTCCCACTCGCTGACCTGCCGGACTGGCAGGTCAAGGCGGTCAAGGACTGTCTTCGTGACGTCGTTCCAGTCGACACCGCCCAGCGCGATGAGGTGTCCCGAGTAGTCGTCAGCTAGGAGCTGATCTGCCGCCTTGTACCGGACCGGGCTGGTCGGATTGGCCGCGCGCAAGTGCCCGAACAACTCCAGCAGGGCATCCGGGTCCGAATACCGGTACAGGCCAATAAAGTCGGGATCCGAAGGGTCGGTATAGGGCATCCGTTCCAGCAACCTCTGCGGCAACCGGGCGCAGACAATGGTGACGGTCTCGCCAACCTTGAACCGGTAGAACCCGGCTGCGAGCGATTGGGCAATCTCTCGGGCCGCATCCGCCGGCGTTGCCCGGAGCCCCGGCGGTCCTGGCGCGGCCAGGGCATCATGGCGCAGGCGGGTGAGCTCCTCCAGGAGAGCCTCCCTGGCGGTCCGTTCTGGCACGGTCATCTCGTCAGGGCTCAGCAAGCGGCCAGTCCGTCCGTCGAAGGACCGGGGGCTGGCGAAGAACGTGGCGATGTCTGCAAGCCTCGATGTCGGGGGCACCGCCGGGTTGTTCCGGGACTCCCATGACGAGATCAGCGGCACGCTGACCGGCCGGTTCCCGTCTCCGCCCAAGGCCGCTGCCAGCTGAGACTGGTTTACCTTCCGGGGCCAGTGGTGCTCCCTGAGATCGCGCAGTCGGCGCGCGAGGATCTGGCGCGGATCTTGATCGTTCAACGCAGACCTCGGTTCATCTGAAGTTCAGTAATTCAGTCAACTTACATGTTCTGGTGTCGGTCAGGCAAGCCCTATCAGGCCAGCTCATCGGCCACAACCGGGTAGTGGAGTCGGCAGGGTTCTTTTTTCGTAGCTGTTCAAGCCTTGCATACAGCTATGACCTGAAGCACACTCTGAATTATGTCGATACACACTGTAGTACAGCTCAAAAACTGAAGTTCAGTACGTACTGCTGTAGTCAGCCTAGCGCACCCGAGTGCGGGCGTCCCCATCGCCCTGGAGATGCCCTGCGATAGAAACCCGACCCTCTCACCGACGGAGGTTTCCGTGGCCACCATAGCTTCGTACCTGCGGAAAGGCATCAAATGGGTCTCGGCGCGCCGTGATCGGCTGATCGCGGGAGTTGTCCTCATGACCGTCTTCCCCGGAGCCGTTCTGATCGCCGGCTGCGGGCCGCCCCCAGACAGCCCCAAGATCATCGTCATAGTGGCCAGCGCCACTGCGAACGAACCCGCACCGGTGCTGTCGGGCCCGGACCGCGCCATGCTGCGCAACGCAGGCAACACCAGTACCTGGGCGGCCGCGTACGTGGTGGACCCAAACACGGGGCAGGCGCGCGAGGTGTCACTCACCCCGCGACGGCCCGATGGTGAGGTTGATTACGGCCCGAACCGGAGCAGCGAGCTGACCGCGAATGTCAATCGCGTTCAGCAACTGCTGAACACCCTGGCAGCCAGGGTGCCTTTCGATCTACTGGCCATGATCGCCCAGGGGGTGCGGGTGACCTCCCGGCCCGGCACGCTCCTGGTCCTGTCCTCGGGCCTGTCCACGTCGGGTGGCTTTGACCTGAGGCAGGTCGGCTGGGGCGCGAACGCCCAGACGGCCGCGGTCTCACTCAGCCGCCGCGGACTGCTGCCCCGCCTGACCGGCTGGCATGTCGTCTTCTCCGGCCTCGCGGATACTGCTGGGCGGCAGCCTGCCCCGCCAGTCCCGCAGCGCACCATACTGACCCGCTACTGGCTGGCCCTGTGCCGCGGGTCCGGCGCGGCCTCCTGCGCCGTTGACGCGGTCACCCGCCCGGACCCGTCCTCGCGGAGCATGACGCCGGTCCCGGTCGTCTCGTTCCCACGAGTGACCTCCTACCACGTCCCGCACGGCGGCCGGACCACGAACGTCCCTGCCGACGAGTTCTTCGCCTTCAACAGCGCGCGGCTGCTGCCGGGCGCCGACAGCATTCTCGGGCCGATCGCGGCCCGGGCCCGGGATGGCCACCTGGAGGTGACGATCGTCGGATATGCCTCGCCCGACGGCGGGTCGGGCAGTTACAACCTCAGGCTGTCGGCGGCCCGGGCTCGGGCGGTCCGAGCCCGCCTCGTCGCGCTCGGGGTGCCGGCCGGCTTGATCGTCCAGGCTGTCGGCCTGGGTACCGCGGGCAAAACCCGCCTGGACTGTTACCGCCATGGACATCTGGACGAGGCCATCTGCGCGCGGCTGCGCCGCGTACTCATCACTCTTCGCCCCGGCAACGTCGGCCCGCTGACCGCCGGTACCTGACTACTGCCGACCGAACGTTCTGATCCCGGTCACAGCAACCTGAAGGAGCCCACCGTGACTACCACCGAAAGCAATGGCAACACCAGCCCGGCCCGGAATCTCCCCGCGGCCCCCGAGCCAGCTCCGATCGGCAGGTCCCGGCCACCAGACACCCCCATCCCGGCGCGGGACGGCCCACGCCAGCCCGGCCTGGCCGACCAGGACCGGCGCCGACGCTGGGAGTGGCAGATGCGCCGTCTGCATGCCGACGCCGAGCACTGGATGCATACCCGGGTCAGACATCCCGACGGCGGCGAACGCACGGTGGCCGAGACACAGGCCGACGAGGTGGAGCAGCGGAAGCAGATCAGCCGGGAGACCGCCATGGGTTCCCGCAAGCACCGCCGCCTGCCGACGTGGCAGAGCTGGATTCCCAAGTTCGTTCTGGCCTTCGATTTTGCCCTACTGCTCTACTTCTTCGCCGGGATCACAAACGTGGACTGGCAGAGCGCAGTGTCGATGAGCCTGGCCTTCGCCATCACCCTGGCCGCGATGGTGACGGTGCTGGCCTACGGCTTCCTGTCCTTCACCGGCCACCGCATGCGCTCCTACAAGAACCATGCGGGAACGGTGCACCTCGACGAGTTGGACGGGCTGAGCAGGGCCGCGTTCGGGATCGCGATAACCGTCATCACCGTCCTCGCGGCGCTGATGTATCTGCGCATCCATAGCGAGGTCGTGGACGCCCTCGGGTCCCAGGCCGGACTGACCGTCCTAGTCATACCGCTGGCGATAGCGGTGGTCAGCGCGGTGGCCAACTTCCTCGTCGTCCTCATTCACGCGCTGGATGGTTCAGACGAAGTCGCCCGGCTGAACAAGCTTGCGGCGGCCACTCACCGGCTGGTCCGCAAGGCCCACCGGCTGCGGAGGCGGGCCGCCCAGCAGGCTGACCGGTGAACTGCGCCGCAGGCGCAGCAACTCCAGGGACTGGTAGTCCTTCGCGGGCTTCCAGCCCCCGGGTGCCGGGCAGCACGGGTGCCTGCCCAGGCACGCAGGACGGAGGCCATCTGGTGTGGCAGTTGAACTGAAGCGGGGCGTACTGTCACAATCCGAATGGCGTTGGTGTCAGCGTTCGGAGGCGAGGCATATCGGGTCCGTGGCCGACTCACCGACCAGCCTCAGGGTGAAGGTCCTCACCGAGGACGATTGGGCTAGGCTGCGGGCCATCCGGCTCTCCGCCCTCCAGAATTACCCCGCTGCGTTCCTGTCGAGTTACCAGCTCGAGAAGAGCTACAGCGAACAGCGATGGCGCCAGGAATTCTCTCGCGGCACCTGGAACATCCTGGTTGCTGACGGCGAGGATGCCGGGCTTCTTGGTGTTACCAGGGAGCAGGCTATGTCATTGCAGGAATGCTATCTGGAGTACCTGTGGATCGCACCTGATCTTCGGCGGTCTGGTGCGGCTTCGATGCTGCTCAGGACGGTCCTGAACCGCCTGCGGGCCGCCGGGGTCCACACTGTCTGGTTGTACATCTTGAATGGTAACCAGGTAGCAATGAACCTGTATCAAAAATTCGGTTTTCAGACCACGAATGAACCGCAACTCCTGCCAGATCATCCGGCAGGCAGCGAGCACCGCATGAAGCTGCGCCTGGATTAACACTCGCCATTCGCGGCTCCGATCGAGTCGGGCGGCCGCGTGGGCACCTCCTGCTGTGACCATTAAGGCGGCTGGCTATCCGCGATCCTGGCCTGGCGTGGTGGTGGCACCTGGAGTCGTTTCGGGTTTCGTGTAGAGGACTTCGCGGACCTGCTCCGCGGCGCGGAGCATGCTCTCGCTGATGAAGTCACTGAAGCGGGCGATTTTCTCCAGGCGGACGGCGGCCGGGCTGTCGGGGCCGAGGATGCCGACGCCCTGCCGTGCGGTCTCGGCGACCTGGGCGATGCCGCGGGCACTGGCGATCGTCGACTGGTACCAGACATAGTCGTCGACGAAGTAGCGCTCGCGGCGGCGTTCGTCGCGTTCCCGGCGGATGAGGCCCTGATCTTCGAGGAACGCGATCGCCTTGGAGACGGACGCCGGGCTGACCTGGAGGTGCTGGACGAGTTCCGACGCGGTGACGCCTCCCGCGTCGGCGATAAAGAGGGCGGTCAGCACCCGGGCCGTCATCTTGGGCAGGCCCTGCCGCATTAGCAGGGTGGTGAACGCCTCTTCGTACTCGCGCACGGCCTCGTCGTCGCGTCCGCGGCCCTGGGCTGGCGCCCCCTGCCCTCGAGGCGGGGTGTGCCTGCGCCGGTGGGTGCGACGTTCGGTGGCGCGGTGGGCCAGATCGGCGCGGTACGCGGTGGGGCCGTCGTTGCGCATCACCTCACGCGTGATCGTCGAGGTGGGGCGGCCGAGGCGCCGGGCGATCTCGGCGTAGGGGAGGCTGTCGGCCAGCCCCAGCGCGATCTGCTGACGTTCCTGCTGGGTGAGCCTGCCTCCCGGCATCGCGATCTCCTCGGTGCTCCTGCACGGCGGTCCCTGATCCCCCACTATAGCGTTCAGTTCTCATCTATTGCAACGATCATAGCCGTTTTCGTTGCGTTGAATCCAAAGTCATTGCAACAGTTTTACATCTTCTACCTGCTTAGATGTAGATTCTGTGCAACAAGTCAGTTGCCGGATACTAGAAGGCAACGTAGCGTTTCTGGTATCAGAAACGATGCACGAGCACAGGAGAGCATGATGCAGAAGTTCGACACCCCCGCCCCGATCTGCGCCGTCCTGGACGTCCCCGCGGGACGCATCCAGCTCATCGCCGCGGACCGCGCCGACACCATCGTCGACGTCCGGCCTGCCGACCCGTCGAAGAGCCGCGACACCAAGACCGTTGAGCAGACCACCGTCGCCTACGCCGACGGTGTCCTGCGGATCGTGGTCCCGGCCCCCGGCAACCAGCTCTTCGGCCCCTCCGGATCCCTGGAGGTCACCGTCCAGCTGCCCGCCGGCTCGCGCATCGAGGGCAAGGCCGCCAGCGCCGAACTCCGCGGCGTCGGGCGGCTTGGCGACGTCGCCTTCGCAGGCGCGTACCGCCAGATCAAGATCGACGAGGCCGCGAGCGTCCACCTCACGGCGACCGACGGCGACGTCGAGGTCGGCCGGCTCACCGGTCCTGCGGAGATCAGCACCGCACGGGGCGACATCCGGATCACCGAGGCGGTGCGCGGCACGGTCGTGCTCCGCACCCAGTCCGGCGACATCACGGTCGGCGCCGCCGCCGGCGTCTCGGCCGCCCTGGACGCCGGTACCAGCCACGGCCGCATCAGCAACGCCCTGAGGAACGATGGCCCCGCCGAACTCGACGTCCGCGCGACTACCGCGGACGGTGACATCACCGCCCGCAGCCTCTGAAGGAGCAGGACACATGACGAAGAACAGCACCTCGCCGGCCAATTCGAAGTGGGCCGGCTTCGTGCCGGTTGATGACACGGCCCTGGCCGTCACCGACACCGGCGGTCCCGGCATCCCCGTGGTCTACCTCAATGGCCAGTTCGCCACTCAGGGGTACTGGCGGCGGGTCATCGCTGAACTCGGCACGGAGGAGTGGCGGCACATCACCTACGACGAGCGGGCCCGCGGCAAATCGAAGCGTTCGGCGGACTATTCCTTCGCGGCCGCCGTCCGGGATGTCGATGCCGTTCTCGCGGCCAGGGATGTGGACCGCGCGCTGCTGGTGGGCTGGTCCTATGGGGCCGTCGTCGCGGCGCACTGGGTCAACCGGAATCCAGAGCGTGCCCTGGGCGCGGTCCTCGTCGACGGCGCGTACCCGTACGACTGGCTCGACGAGGCCATGGAGCGGCGGATCCGGAAGCTGTTCCGGCGGATGGGCTGGTTCACGCCGCTGCTGCGCCCGACGGGCCTGACCCCGCGGATGACCGCCGCGCAGCAGGCCGACAGCAACATCGAGCTCGGCAAGCTTTCCCGCGAGCGCGAACTGGGCCCGGTGCTGGACAGCATCACCGTCCCGGTGCGGTATGTGGTCGCCTCGGGGAACTCCCTCGGCAGCCACGGTGATGAGCAGGAACAGATACGCACCAGCCTCGATGCGGTGACCGCCCGCAACCCGAACATCAACATCAGCGCGAAGGTCACCAGCAACCACGGGGCCATCCTCAAGAAGGACTTCGCGGCCATCGCCGAGGCCGTACGCGAGGTCGCCGCCCTCGACTCTGGCCAACGCTGACGATCTGACCAGCGGGCCGGCGGCCTCCAGTTCGGCCAGGACGCTCAGATCACTCGGGGCCGTAGGGTGGGCGGGTGTCCCCGTTTGTCGTGCCACCGGCGGTCGTGCGCCTGGGCGCGCGGCTGGTCAGCCGCCGGGTACACAACCCGCGTCTGCCCTGGGAGGTTCAGCGGCGGCGGCTGGACAGGCTCATGGGGCCATGGCCGCTGCCGCGCGGCACGTCGGTCACGAAGACAGCGCTGAACGGGGTCCCGGTCGAAGTCGTCACGGCCGCCCGGGCCCGCCCGCGCATCCGCTCCGGCCGCGCCCGCCGGGCAACCGGCCCCGCCAGCGGCACCACCGCGGTCACCGTCGTGCACTTTCACGGCGGCGGCTACTGCGTGGGCTCGCCCGCGGAGGCCCGGGACTGGGCGGCGCACCTGAGCGCACGGGCGAGATGCCGCGTGATCCTGCCCGAGTACCGGCTGGCGCCCGAGCACCCGTATCCCGCCGCGGTGGATGACGCTCGCGCGGTGGTGAACGCCGCGCTGGGCGAAGGCGCCCCGGGCATCGTAG
>Ga0335073_10011915_pt1 | contig 12217 bp, 9 predicted proteins | sample Lox_Sample_22_FD_207093 | JGI IMG/M metagenome (GOLD analysis project Ga0335073, IMG submission 207093) | Soil microbial communities from Loxahatchee National Wildlife Refuge, Florida, United States - Lox_Sample_2.2 | ecosystem: Environmental > Terrestrial > Soil > Wetlands | place: USA: Florida... | reverse complement strand
GGACAAGGTTGGAACAGACAAGACACTCTCCGGGACGAAGACTTTCCTCGAGGGATTTCTCCGTAAACCAGCGGGAGCGATTTTCAAATTCAGCCGGACTAGGCGCGCCCATGTTGCGCTCCTTCAGTTTTGCGAGGACTCCGACCTCTTTGGCCTGCATCTCACGCGAACGGCGATACTTGCCTGCTGCGCGCACGGACAGGCCAAGCTTCACTTCCTCACAAAGTCAGGGGGATCATCGCCGGGGACATGACTCCGCGACAAGAATCCCTTGTCAGGAGTCATCATCTGTCCCGGCTTGAAGAGGGACAGCGGTTGAGGCCGAACTCCTTGGCCTTCACTGCTATTTTACTTCGCCTGCAAACAAAGTCAACCGTGAAGCCGGGGCAAGTTCCAAAGGGGAAAACACGGCGGCGAAAAAGATCAGGACAATCGAAACATCAATAGCATGAGGACCAGGAATCCGAGTGTGTACGCCACGTATGCATTCAACCGGCCATGATGCATTCCCGCCAGGAGTCTCGCGAGCCAGTTGACAACGTCGCCCACGGGCCGAAAGAAGAACCGGTCAACGAGATATGTCTCGTCTCTGCGCCTGCGAATGGCAGTCCGGAAGTGAACCGCGACGGTCTTGCGTGTGTCTTCCACAGTGTCCGGTCGAAAAATCGCCTGGAAAACAACCCGTACCGGATTCGAAAACCCGGTGGCCGTGTAGGTCATTTCAGGAAGCAGCCGCGGAATTCCGCCAGCCCAGAGTTCTCTTCTGGTGGCGGAGCGCCTCCTCGTGCTGCATGTCACCACCAACCATACCGAGAAGAGAAGAATCGCCAAAGCGATCAAGGCATACGACGGGGACATCGCAAAGACGACAGGATTCTCCGGCCCACCCCGATGCAGCACCACGAGCCCACGCCCAGGCAAGATATCCTGTCCTACCTGTGCTCCCAAATCATGGAAGTCGGACACGAAGGCGTGCGGCAGTTCCGCATGTGCCGGATTCGACGCAAAGAATGGAGGCACGAGTGTATCGACTGTGCCCGGACTGATCAGTGGTGCCAGCTCGTGATTTAGGGCTGGAATGACATAGGTCGGAAGCACGCCCAGCAACAGACAAAGCATAGCTAGCAAGGCCATCGGTGCGATCGCGGACCCATGCGCCTCGCAAATCTCCTTGGCCACGCGTCCGGAGCGAGATACGCCCAGGAAGCCCATCGCAAACGCCTTCACGAAACATGTGACCGCGAGTGCGGCCGTGAGAGCCAGACCCGCGCCGCATAAGGCAAATACCAGGCGCAGTGCGGGGGAAGGAAGCTCCGCACTCCGCAGCAGTGTTTGCAGAGTCAGCCATTCGCTGACAAAACCGTTGAACGGCGGCACAGCCGAAATCGCGAGCGAGCCGATCAAGAACGCGCCTGCTGTGTACGGCATCACATGAATCAGCCCGCCCAGCTTATCGAGATCCCGCGTCCCGGCACGATCGTCGACGGCACCCGCACCAAGAAAGAGCAGCGTCTTATAAAAGGAGTGATTCAGCATGTGATAGAAGCCCGCGATAAATGCCATACTCGCCAACAGGGGCCGTCCGCGACCCGCGAAGGTTATTCCGGCACCAAGCCCGATTGTGACAATTCCGATATTTTCGATGGAACTGTGAGCCAACAAGGCCTTGAGATCACTTTCAGTTGTCGCGTAAAGAATTCCAACCAGCGCCGAGACGGTTCCGACCGCGAGCACCACCAGCCCCGCGCCAGTCATTCCCACAGGCACGATATCGAGATTCATCCGGATAATCCCATAAAGCCCGAGATTCAAGATCACGCCCGAAAGAATTGCGGATACGTTCGCGGGCGCTGCTGGGTGTGCACGCGGCAACCAGCTGTTCACCGGCACCAGGCCCGCCTTGACCCCGAACCCGAAGAAGGTCAACAGAAACACTGCCCATCGCGTGACTGTCCCCAATCCCACCGCGGCCATCTTGAGCGCCGAAAACTCCGATGAACCTGCTTTCACCGCAAGGAATAACAGCACCACCTCGACGGCTATGAATCCTGCCTCGCCCATCGCCAACATGAGGTAGCCAGCACGGCTAGTTTCTTCGCGCTGGTGCTCAAAGTTGACAAGCAGGTAGCTCAAAATGGACATCGCTTCCCAAGCCAGCAAGAAGCCCAGAACATCGTCGGCGATTAGGATCCAGGTGATTGAGGCGAATAACAGCAGGTACCAGACGGTAAAACTGGAGAGCCTGTAGTGTCCCACATACCGCTTCATGTAACTCGCGGAGAAAATGGAACTGGCCAGAACGACGATCGCCGCCACAAAGAGGAAGAAACTCGAGAGACGGTCGAGCGATACGCTCAGCGTTCCCAGCGAGCTAATGGTCCACAGCTTGTGTTGAAATTGGCCGCCGGAGAGGACAATTCCGCTCGCCCAGAGCGCCGGCAGCGCAGCGAGCGAACCCGCCCAGGCCAGCCACGCTGGGTTTCGTCGTTCGGGAATAATCATTCCCAGAAGGGCGCCCGCGCCGCATAGCCCGAAAACCGACACCAGCGCCAATCCAACCGTGTTCATGGCGCCCCACTTTCAAATCAATCGCGGGATGATTCCCGGGAATGTGACTCCCCGACAAAGATCCCGTGTCAGGAGTCATCCTCTGTCCCCCGCTTAAGAAGGACAGCGGTCTAGGCCGGACTCCTTGGCCTTCTCGAGCCCCGGAGCAAATCCGATGGCCCTGGATCTGAACCTCAGAACAAACGATTTCCTACGACAGCCGGAACAACAAAAGAATGATCATCAGAAACGCAATCGTGTAGGCGATGTAAGCATTCAGCCGGCCGTGATGCATTCCCGCAAGAAGTCTCGCACACCAGCTGATCGCATCGCCCACAGGATGAAAGAACAATCGGTCCACCAGGTGCGTTTCCTCTCTCCGCCGAAGAATCGCGGTTCGAAAGTGGACCGCAACGGTTTCCCGTGTGTCCTCCGCGATGTTGGGCCGGAAAATCGCCTGGAAAACGACCCGCACTGGGTTCGAAAAACCTGTGGCCGTATAAGTCATTTCAGGCAAAAGGCGCGGAATCCCGCCCGCCCACAACTCGTTGCGAACCAGGCGGCGTTTCCCAGTGGCTCGCGTGACGAAAATCCAGGTCACCAGTAGAAAGACCGCCAGAGCGAGGAACCCATAGAACGGCGACATCGCGAAAATGACAGGGTTTTGCTCCGAACCGCGCGCCAGGACAACCATACCTCTTCCCGGCAATACGTTGCGGCCCGTCTGGGCGCCTAAGTTGTGAAAGTCTTGAAGAAACGCCGGCGGAAGTTGCTGATTCTCCGGAGTCGCCGTAAAGAAGGATGGCACGAGCGAAGCGGTTGCGCTCGCCCCCACGAGCGGCTCCACCGCCCGATTCAGCGCCGGGATGACGTAGGTTGGCAGGATGCCAAGCAGAAGACAGGCAATCGCCAGATACGTCAACGCGAACCGGGGACGGGTTTCCTTCTTACGCCCGCGCAGATCCCATTCCCCGCGGCGAATACCAAGAAAACTCATCGCGTAAACCTTCACGAAACACGTGACCGCCAGCGCGGCGGTCAGCGCAAGAGTCGCACCGCAGAGCGCAAACAAAATTTTGACCGCAGGAGACAGCAGGACAGCGCTGCGGAGCAAGGCCTGCAGAGTCAGCCATTCGCTGACAAAGCCGTTGAACGGCGGAACGGCCGATATGGAAAGACACCCTACCAAGAAAACGACGGATAGTGCCGGAAGAAAATGCGCCAGCCCACCGAGACGGTCCATCTCCCGTGTGCCCGTGGCTGCTTCGATGTCTCCGGCTCCTTGGAACAGAAGTGTCTTATACACGGAATGATTGACCATGTGGTAGAGCGCGGCCGTCAGCGCGATCGCTGCAGCGATGCCGTGGCCGGAAGCGCGAAAGACCAGAGACGCGCCGATGCCCGCCACAATGATCCCCGCATTCTCGATTGAGCTATGCGCGAGCATGGTTTTCAGGTCGTTGTCCGTGGTTGCATACAAGATCCCCACCAAGGCGGTGACGCTCCCCGTGACCAGCGCGAACAAGCCTGTGCCAAATCCGTGCGGCGAAACCAAGTCCGCATCGAGTCGCAAGATTCCGTAGAAGCCGAGATTCAGCGTGATGCCCGCCAGCACGGGGATGAACGTCGGAGGCGCGGCCGTGTAGCAGCGAGGCAGCCAGAAGTTTACAGGCACCAATCCGGCCTTAACGCCAAAACCTAAAAACCCAAGCAGGAAAACGCTCCAGACCGCGCCGCCCGAAAGCTGGGTACCCGCGATTTGCAAAGCTGGGAAAGACCAGTCGGAAGCTTCTCTTCCGGCGATCGAAAACGCAAGGACAACTGCCAGAAAGCCAGCTTCGCTCATCGCCAACATGATGTATCCCGCGCGAGCGTCCGTTTCCTTCTCGTGTTCATAGTTCATGAGGAAATAACAAAGAATCGACATGCACTCCCAACTGATTAAGAACAACGGCGCATCGTTCGCAGTTAGGATCAGAACGACCGAGGCCATCAATGCAAAATGCAGTACGCCGTAGCCGTGAATAGAGTGCCGCCTTTCCCTCCGAGCCTCCGCGAGATTCCTCACAAACAAGGACGCTGGAAGATAGACCAGCCCTGCAGTAAACAAGAAAATTGCGGAAAGCATGTCCAGACGCATCGTCAATGTGCCTAGACCGTCGAGGTGCCACAGAGTTGCTTCAAAGCTATGCCCGCTGACTAAGGCTATAGCCGCCGCAGCCATCATCAAAATGGAACAAGCCGCGCTACATCCGACCAGGACACGCAACGGATATCTCCCGCGCGTGACGGCCGATAGTACGAGGCCGATCGCGCAAAGAACAAAAAACAGGACCAGGGCATCGCCTATCCACATATCCACTGTCAAGCGCTCCTCTCCAGGAGTGATTCGCTTTGAACGGGAGCCTTGCGGCCCGTAACTACCAGCAGTCCGTGAAGGATGGCCAGAGGAGGGGGCGGGTCGCCGGGGATTTCGAGATTCACGGGGACAACAGACGCGGCGCCCCCTGCTGACATGAAAGTGCGGCCAAACACGCCGCCGGTGATGGCGCATACTCCGACAGCCACAACCCGCTTGGGATCCGGCATGGCCTCGTAGGTTTTCAGAAGAGGAACTCGCATGTTCTCGCTAACCGGGCCTACGACGAGGAGTACGTCGGCGGCACGCGGCGTCGCTGTAAAAAACATGCCGAGGCGGTGCATGTTGTAGAACGGGTTATTCAGTTGCTTGACTTCATGAAGACAGGCGCCGCAGTCACCCGCGTCCACAACCATGATGTGCAGCGAATGGTCGTACGCGTGGGGCAACACCTCATATTTTTCGACCTCCGCCGGGACCGCTGTCCACTCGAAATCTGCTCGCCATTCCAGCAGGTGCGACCCGCCAAAGCGGCAGCGCTGGCAATGGATACATCGTCGCAGGTCCACACGGGCCGAATTACCCTGTGCCTTGATGGCGTCCACCGGGCAGTTCGCAACAGCCAAAGAGGCCTCCATCGGAGACGGGAAGACCGTCGCGACTGGTCTGCCAGGCGACACGCCGGGAGCGGATTCAATCGCTTTCGGATAGCGCGTTGTGTACACACCCTTCTGTATGCCGTGCCAGAACCAAAAACTCATCCGGATCTCCCGTATTAGCGATCACATTCCGTTGCAGAAAGCCCGAAGGTGGCCAAAATAATCGGAAAATCTTGGAACGCAAAGTCTTCCACAGCGACGCGGAAGCCCAGCCAGTTGTTAAACGACGGCGTCATCACGCGATAGCGCTCCACAAGCCCGGAACCATCCAGTCGTACCCAATGCAGCGCAGCGCCAATCGGCGCCTCCGACCACCCCAGAGCAACGCCAGAAGGAGGTGGCTCACACCGGGCGGCGACCGGTCCCGGTTGCAATCGTTCAGCAGCTTGATGAATCAAACCGCCGGACTGGTACGCTTCTTGAAACAAAACGCGGAGCCGCGCATAGCCGTCTCCCTCGAACTCACGCGGAACTTCAAACTTGTACTGCCCGTACGCTCCGTACGGACACTCCCGGCGCAAGTCATTACACCGGCCGGAAGCTCGTCCCACCGGACCCTCAAAATTCAAGTCCCGCGCTTTGTCGGGATCGACGATACCCACATCTTCCAGGCGGTCAAGAAAGCTGCTCGTGAAATACAGCCGTTTCTCGAGAACCTGCAGATCGCCTAGGGCGCGATCCACCGACGTGAGCAGATCTCCAAAATCCTCGTTTGCGAAATCGCGCCGCAGCCCTCCGGGCTCGTTCAGTCCGAACAAGTAGCGGTGTCCTGTGAGCTGGCTGGAAGCACGGAGGAGCCGCTCCTCAATGATGGCGGCTTGTGAAGCGGCTACGGCAAGCGCCGTCGATTCGCAAATGCCCGCAATCGCGCCGGCGTGGTGTCGCAGGCGCTCCAGCTCGGCGAGCAGAAGACGCAGGTGTCTGGCACGTGCGGGCACTTCCACTCCGCTCATCCTTTCGATGGTGTGACAAAAGGCCAGAGAGTGAGCGAAAGACGATGTAGCCGCAAATCTCTCGGCAAGCAGGAGTACGTCGGATACTCGCCCGCCCTCTGCAATCTTCTCCACGGCCCGAAAGTTGTAAAACAGCCGTGGTACGGCTCGCACGACATCCTCACCAACGGTCTCCAACAAGAAATGAACGGATTGCCCGAGCCCGCCTTCGTATACCGGCCCCACCGGCATGGCAAACGAACCAGGATCCTGAACCACGAGCAATGGCCGCCAATCTGGATTTGGCCGGTGCCGGAAATGTGCCTGATGCACGTCCATAGATTTCCTATGAAGCTTCCTGTGCGGAGCCGCACCCTCCGGCCAGACCTGGTCGTGCAGAATGAAATCCCCCAGACGCGGATGACCTTCGAATCGAAGGCCGAATAGGTCTTCCGCTTCGCGTTCATGCCAGTCGGCCGCATGAACCTCGGAGCTTATGCTCGGCACAGACGCCGTGGAAGAGGACGCTTGTAAAATCACCTCAATCCAGCCAGACTCTGGTGCAAGAAACAGGTAAGAAAGACGCCAATTCCCCTGTATTTCCTCAACGACCAGTCCGCCAAAGGAGCAGCCTAAATCCCAAAACAAGAGTTTCGAAAGGCGCGGCAGCGAGTCAACCTCGGACACCGTGACTGAGAGCGCAACTCCCGCATCTGCTTTGGACAAGGACACACTTCCTTGAAACCGATCTTGAATGGTCGCGACAACACTGTTGAGTTCGATTCGCTTGCTTGGAGACGCCGGCCGGGGGATGGTTGTCATTTCATCGTCCCCCAAGTTGCTGCGCCGCCAGGAGCAGCAGAGAATGCACCGGCCCGGGAATGTAAACTCCCAGCACGGCAACTGGCACAATTCCCGCCAGTACAGCAATCCGGCAGGTCTGCGGAATTTCCACGTGCTCACTCGGCCCGTCCGGCCTGCCAAATGCCATGCGGTTCACCTGCAACATAATTCCGACAAACGCAATCACGATTAGCAAAGCAAGTATTGCCACGGCGACCGAGTGTCCACCCCGGATACCTGCGGAGAGGATCGAAAACTCGCTCAGAAAGATGGGGAAGGGGGGAGCACCCGCGATGGCCAGCGCGCAAAAGATCAAGACCGCACCGGCAAAGGGGGAAATCCGCAGTAGACCTCGAACCGATTTGATTTCCCTCGTGCCCACCGAGAGCAGCACAATGCCGGCCACGTAGAAGCAAAGGGACTTGGTGATCGCGTGGTTCAAAAACTGGAAAACGGCTCCGAAATCCGACGCCTTCGAGGCCAATCCCGCGGCGGTTAGAATGATGCCCATGTGCTCGACCGTGGAATAAGCAAACATGCGCTTGTAATCATGAACTTGCAGCAGCAGAAACGCGGCGATCGCCACGGAAATCAACCCGATCACGATCATCCACTGGCTGACTCGCACTTCGGGTGAAGCGAGCACGATGCCCAGAAACCGCAGGATGACGTATAGCGGCACGGAAGTCTTTACGCCTGATAGCACCGCGCAAACGGGCGTGGGAGCTTCGCTATGTGCGTCGGGCAACCACGTGTGCATCGGCGCAAAACCCGTCTTGGCTCCAAACCCGACGAATACGAGCAGGAAAGACAGCTTCAGTAGAACGGGTGACATCAATGGAGCGGCGGCGTACAGCGCCTGCCACGTTTCGGGGTGAGCTCCGACTCCAGACCGATAAGCCCAGAACAACACGAGGAAACCCAACAACGCAATTGGCGCACCCATGATCGTCAAAACCGAAAACTTCCATGCCGCTTCGAGTGCGCCCGCCGTGTTTTCGAAGCTTACGAGCAGCGCGGAGAACAGAGTGACCAGTTCGACCCCGACCCATACGAGATTCGGCTCCGCCAGAGAGGGCACAACGATCAACGCGAACGCAAATAAGTTGTAAAACGAATAAAACCACCAGAGGCGATTTTTGTGACCTTGGTCATGGCGCATGTAGCCACCGGAAAATATGGCTGCAACCGCACAAACGAAACTCACAATGACGAGAGTGAGCGCTCCCAAACCGTCGGCCTCAAACCATCCGGCAACGCCGATGAAACGTCCTGTCGCGATGACTTTCGCCGCAATGAATAGCGCTAAACCAAATGTAACGCCCTGACAGAGAACTGTGATGTGCCAGGCGGCATTACGCAAAGGCCCAAGCCAGCACAAGATTGCTGCCACCAAGGGAAGAGCGACGATCGCAATCAACGCCATGACACTGGCTCCTCCCTCAGCTCGCTAAGCGCCGCTGCTTCCGTCGTGCCCATCTTCTCTTTAATATTCCTCGTCAGCAGCCCTACGATAACTGCGATTAACACTACGTCGATCGCCACGGCCAATTCAGCAATCAAGGGAAGTTCCGCAGCAATGGCGATGCCCGCCAGGAACGCGCCGTTCTCCATCGCCAAGATTCCGATGAGTTGTGGAATCGCCTCGCGCCGTGCCGCTAGCGAGTACGCACCGATTAACACGCAAGCCAAGCCGATGGGCAAATTGATCCCTATGACGGGATTTCCGGAGGCGGAACTCAGAGGGCCGACCAGCAATTCCGAAGCGATAGCCAGCAGCAGGGCGAGTAAGAGCGACGCCGGGATATTCAGGACCTGCGCGATTTCTCTGCGAACGTAAAGCTCGGGGGCAAGCGTCCGTTTCAACACCCACGGAATCACGATCACCTTGGCAACAATCGTGATTGCCCCCAATGCCCACAAATGAATCGAGTGTTCGTCAAAGGCAAGCAAGAAAGAAGAGGCCGCCAGCAGCAGAGACTGAATTACAAAATATCGGACCACCCCTTGTACCTGACGAGTCCCGACCATCACGAACGCGCAGATCAAAATCAGCCCGGCGTTCAGGGTGTTCAGCGATTCGGCAATGGACAACTGTGCGCCGTGCACAAGTTCCTCCTGACGCTACGAGCCGACAAAAATGCTGACGATCATTGCCGCTACTGAGGTAATAAAGGCCGCTCCCAAGAACTCGCTGATCCGGAACAGCCGCAACTTCGACAGCGACGTCTCGATCATCACCAGGACAATCGCAAACAATAGGACCTTCAGGAGAATCAGGGGAATCGCCGCGATCACCTGGATCGCCTCGTGTCCGTGCGCGAGCCCCCAAGGGGCCAGAAGGACATTCAGAAAGATGCATGCGAGCACCAGGAACTTCATCTGTCCGCCCCACTTCATCAATGCGGCGCCCCGGCCGGAAAATTCCAAGCCCTTCGACTCGTCGATCATCGCCAGCTCAAAATGACCGCTGGGATTGTCGACCGGGATTCGCCCACCTTCGGCGAGAATCAGCATTAAGAACGCAATTAGCAGCAACACATGCGCGGGTGAGAAAAATGCGCCTACATTCGCAACCCACTTTTGCTGCACGATGAAGGGGATCGTCGACTGGGCCACGAAAGAGACGGTGAAGAAGACGATCATGAACACCGGCTCCGCCAGAAATCCCACCATGCGAGTCCGGCTTGCGCCCATGGGACCGTAAGGATTCCCTGTGTCCACGGCAGCGAGAGCCGAGAAAAATCCCCCCAATCCCAGAAAGAACCCTCCGGCGAGCATGTCGCCCATGAATGCGAAAGCGAGGGGGTAATCGGTCAGAACAGGAATTAACACGGTTACAAAGATCGGAGTAATGAAAACCAAATAAGGGGTGATGCGAAAGATCCAAGTGGTCTCCGACGATACGGTCTCATCCTTGTGGAAGAGCTTCCAAAGATCCCGGTACGGCTGGAAGATGCTCGGTCCGCGCTTGCTTTGCACGATTTCTTTGAAGCGAGACAAGACGCCGGAATAAAGCGGAGCGAACCCGAGCACGAATAAGACTTGAGCCATGTTGTAAACAATGGTTTCTTTCATGAGGCGGCACCGTCGCGAACCCGTTTCTGCAGAGGTAGCCATTCATGAGAGAGGGGACGGAAACAGGCGGTTCCACTCGTTACCGCCGCAAGAGGGGACCAAAGCAAGTCACGAAGCTGGAAGGCAGGGGCACACTTCAACTGCGGACGGGGCAAATCGACTGCGGCCTTACGGCTTGTCCTCGCTCCTCCCATCACCGTCCTCGCACACCACTCAAGGTGCCCAGTAATTGGGAGGAGTTATCAGCCGCAAGAGAAGCGGCATTTTATCCCGCACTGACGAGGGAGGCAAACTCCTTTGCCGCCCGCCATTGGATCACAAGACCAACCTTTCGACAAGACAGTTTGCGTTAAAAACAGTTGGCGACCGAACGCTTCAATTTTCATGCCGTTTCCCTTTCCTGTTTCAAATGCGGCATCGTGGCAGCCGGGATTTCGTTGACATTCATGAGGCGCAACGTATGATCAAGAGGAAGGCCAAGGAGTTCGGCCTTTAACTGCTGTCCCTCTTACGCCGGGACAGATGATGACTCCTGACAAGGGATTCTTGTCGCGGAGTCATGTCACCCCGGCAGTAATCCCACGACAGAAGCGGAGACATCTTCCGTGAAACGGGTCTGTGCACTTACGTTTCCTATCGGGCAGCATGGGCCCGCGTGGTCGTGGCACGACGTTCCCGGGAACGAATTCCCGGGGAAGTCCACCCTCACCTCGCACTGTGACCTACCGGCTCGGATTTCCCGTCCTCCCGTTTCCATCCCAAGACAACAAGGAGATTCCATGCTCGATACCCAGCAAGCCAAGAAGGTCGTCATTCACATTGGAGAAGATCTTACATATCGCAAGAGATCCGCCTTCATCGCCATCTGTGACTATCTCGGTCGCAAAAGGATTCGGACGGCAAACGTGACTCGCGGCATCGCTGGATTTGGCGCGGATCATCACATGCACACGATTACGATCGAACGGCTGACCGAGAATCTTCCCATCCGGATTGAGTTCGTGGCCCCGTTGCACAAAGTGGACGAAGTCATTCCTGAACTCTATGACATGGTGGGAACAGGGCTGATTGAAGTCCAAGACACGTTTCTCTCAGTTCCCACCACGCCGCCCGTGGAAAAGAACCTATTGTCCAGGAAACGACAAGGCAAAGCGAAACTCTTGAGAATCTTTCTCGGCGAGACTGACGAGTGGGAAGGCAAACCTCTCTTCGAGGCTCTCTTGAGGAGCATGCGCGCCAATGGCATCGCGCGTGTCACGGTCTATGGGGGAATTGCAGGCTACGGAGAGAATCGGGAAACCGATCACGAGGACATCCACCAGGCTTTCCACGATCAGCCGGTCACGGTCGTGGCGGTGGACGAAGAAGACAAGATCCAGGCTTTCTTGCCGTTTCTCGACCAGATGCTCCCCAGGGGCTTGGTCGTTCTTTCGGACGTCGAAGCGGTCCGTTACACGCATGATTTCTGCTCGACAGAAAGAAGAACCTCAGTCCGATGACACATCCAAACCAACGCGGGGGACAATCGGAGCCGTCAGCGGCCGCGCCCCCGCCTCCCCGGCCGAAGCCTGCCGCTATTTCGTACATTCGAAAGTTACAGGCGGTTGAACACCTCACTACGGATATCCTGTCGCGCATTGAAAAGCTGCTCCAACAAGACGCAGCGGCTATCGTCGGGAAGCAATCCGCTATGCTGCCCCGCGAAATTGAGGACAGCCAAGCTTACTTTCTCGAGAAAACATCGCACGTGCGCACAACGCTGCGCGAGATCTCTACCTTGCTTCCAGGGGCCTCGGAGA
>Ga0335073_10011914_pt1 | contig 12218 bp, 13 predicted proteins | sample Lox_Sample_22_FD_207093 | JGI IMG/M metagenome (GOLD analysis project Ga0335073, IMG submission 207093) | Soil microbial communities from Loxahatchee National Wildlife Refuge, Florida, United States - Lox_Sample_2.2 | ecosystem: Environmental > Terrestrial > Soil > Wetlands | place: USA... | reverse complement strand
TCTCTTCTTCCCCCGCAGTATCAAAAGCAAATGAAAATACCGAGTTGAGCAATGCTTCTCCCTTTGAAGATTTAGATATTGTTTCGGTACCGGGTACTCCAACATCCATGTCATCCCCTCCTCCACAAGACAACTCGCCCGCCTCTAACATTCCACCTCTCTCCACCCGCATTACTCTGACAGCATATACCTCCTCAGGAAAAGAAATAAGCATTTCCAAAAAGCCAGCATGGAAAAAAGTAATTGCAAATCAACAACGTCAAGATGCCATCAGAGAACAAAGAAGATCATACTACGGCGTCGACATCCACGGTCTAATGGATAAAATCGATACTCCGTCTCGCAGCATTCCGACACCATCTCATTCTCTTGCAAATCTCGGTGCAAAACCTGCACAACAGTTATGGACAGATAAATATCGCGCGACAAAGTTTGTGGATTTACTTGGTGATGAGAGAATTCATCGAGATATAATGCGTTGGTTAAAACATTGGGATTACTGTGTTTTTGGTCGTCCAATACCTCAATCATCGAATTACACCAACAACACCTATACCAATAAACAACAAGGTCCATCAAAACTATCTCAGACGAATGGAAAGGCATTTACACCGGCAGCCGTGGTAGATCCGTATCAACGTCCGCAACAGAGGATACTAATGTTACATGGTCCTCCTGGATTAGGGAAAACGACATTAGCACATGTGGCTGCTACGTTAGCTGGCTATGAAGTCTTGGAGATTAATGCGAGTGATGATCGTAGTGGAAGTGCTGCGCGAGATAAAATTGTGGAAGCGGTTGAGACTCTCGGACTAGATCGAAGTGGAGGAAGAGGGAAAGAACGATGTGTTGTTCTAGACGAATGTGATGGTGGCGATGCTGTACTACTTCCCTCTTATCCCCGCCAAATGGAGTATAACTAACTTATAGAATTTTGTGAGAGTTTTGTTGGACTTGATTCATGCGGATGAGAAAGCTGGTGGACCACCTCCCAAGAATTCAAAAGGAAGAAAAAAGTTACGCAAACCTCTAGTACGACCAATTATTTGTATTTGCAATGACTTGTACTCCTTCTATTTCGAAGTTTGTTAATATTAGATATGCTCCTGCGTTACGACCGTTACGTCCTTATTGTCATGTCCTTCACATCCGTCCAACACCGTCATCAAATTTAATCCCCCGTCTTCAAAAGATTTGTGTACTGGAAGGCTTAAAAGTCGATGTTAGAGCGTTAACTCTCCTTGCAGATTCGAATGACGGCGATCTCAGAGCTTGTCTGAATAATCTTCAACTTTTGGCGACAAAGTGTAATCATCTGACCATTCAAATTGTTCAGGAATCTCTGGAGAAAGCGAAAAAGGAAGGAAGTTTAACTTCTCATGATGTTGTAGAGGGAATCTTTTACAAGAGAACTGCGAAAGAACGACGGAGATTGAATATTAGCACGGAGAACGAGGCGGATAGAGTTATCAACGATGTTCATGCTTGTGGAGAATATGAACGTATTATATCTGGTACTCGCACTCCCTCAATCAAATGGTTTACGGTACTAACTTCGTGCAGGATGTCATACACATTTCCTAACTCAATCCTATTCAGAAACACATTTAGACAAAACGTGTCAAGCGTACGAATGGTTAAATCTGTACGATAGAATGCAAAACGCAGTCTACCAAGACCAACTCGGAGAATGTTTAGCATATATACCTTACTCAGCACAAGGTTTCCACGAACTCTTCGCACAAGAGAAACCCACTTCCCAAAAATCGCTCGAGAGAAAACGCGATTCATGGGAAGCCTATGAGAAGCAGAAGCAGAATCGTGAGATTGTCGATGGATGGATAGCTGCTTTGGAGGGAAGAATGAAACAGATGTTTAATCGAAATGATTTTGCCGAGGAATTCATTTCACTTGTATTAAGAATTATTTCACCAGACTTGAAACCGGTATACTTCCCCTCTCACCAAAATCAGAGACGAGGATAGAGGCTGATATTAGGTTAATGAGCAACTGATTACACCGCCGGAGAGGCTTGCTTTGCATCGTGTTGTAGATGCGATGATTCAGACTGGGTTGAAGTATACTCAATATCGGGTTGACGATGGGAGTTTTGTGTTTAAGCTTGAACCAAGTGGGATTGAAGATCTTGTTTCCTTTGGGAGTGAATCGAAAAGTATTCGTGGGAGATATGCGGTTCGTCAACTCGTCAGTCGAGAAATGGAGAGGGAGAAGATTAGACGACGAAAAGGAGATTTTGCTGAGCCGGATGTGGAGAAGGGACCTAAACGCGGACGAGACGAGACAGAGCAAGGTCCTAAGAAAGTCATTGTGGAGAGAGTCAAGAAAGATTTCTTTGGAAGAGTCATTGCGGAGGAGACAGATCAGGGGAAAAGAAGGAGAGTCGATACGTTTGATGGGGTCAAGGTTCAGCCGAATGTGTGGGTGAAGTTTCATGAAGGATATAGCAACGCAGTGAGAAAACCTGTTCTCTTTGCAGATTTGTTGGGACGGGTATAGTAGGTATATAATAGCATTGGATTTATCATTCATAGTATCCCAGCCAAATCCTGTATTGTACACACCAATTTCTCTCCGCGCTTCCTTCTCCATGCTCACGATTCATGCCCAACAGACTCTTCGGATTCAATGGGGTCGCCTATAGCGCGTGCTGCTGCCATGAAACTAGCATTGATCATTGTCATTGGGAGGGAGGAAGTACATGCTCGCGTGTTGTGCTCCTAACCGTTTCATTGCTTCAGCTTGAATGGCAGTAATTCGAATATGATTATCCAAATCAGCGAGATGTGCTTGTAGCTGCGCCAATTGTGAATTAAGATGTGAGAATTGACGAGACTTTACATGAGCTGGAGTTGTAGCTGTTGAGAGACGCGAAGAAGAAGGTCTGTTATGAGGAGGCATCTTTCTTGTTGACCGAGAGAACGGCGCGTCGCAGGTTACGGGTAAATACCTCCGATGGCTGACAGGCCCTGGTCCGGTTTCGAGACTTCGGCCAACTTTTTTTGAGTATTTTTACAGACGATCGTTTTCTGCGCTATCACACCGCACATGTCAAATTGAAGAGATGCTGCATCGCCTCTTCAGCGCTGCTACAAGCGCAGCTGCTCTGAAGGGGAAGTCTCTAGCTGTTGAAGAGGAGGAGATTGCCAGAAGTAAACAGCTTCTATATGGGTAAATGATGACATTTTCAAGTTTGTTGACGAAATTGTAGACATTTGCCTGATGCCCCAACGGATCCGGTGAGAAATGCTAGAGTGTTGATATTAAAGGATGAGGCTGGAAGGAAGGATAAAATTTACTTGTATGATTCACATGGTACTGCAGGAGAATTTGCTGCTGGTCATTATTCTCCTGGGCCTAGAAGAGTATGGTCCATTGCGTCATGCACTAGCTAAAGTCAGGTTGATCGAGATCTGGAAGCTGTTACCGAGTACATGTATGGGGCAATCCCGTTGTCATATAAGGGAATGACGACTAAGATCCACTTGATTCCAATTTCAATGCATGAACAATCAACAAAGGCTCTTTTATTCACTAGATTGTTCACTGTACGTGGGCTCGACGAAGCTCAATGGACCGCAGGCACGAGTCTAAGTTCGAGCTGGGGAAGCAATGCATCGTCATCCTCCACTGTCGGCCCATTAAACCAAGGATACCCATTCCCGAAGATGACTCCCATCACCAAAGACCCAAAAGACCGCAATGCCTCGCCAACGAGAAGACATCGGAGATCACGATCACCTTCGACGTCGTTCGAGCCTCCAGTGACTTCTCAACGACCTCAGACCACAGTAGATCGCTTCACTGCCGGATGGTTTCCTAGTCCTTCCCCAATTCTCACGAGGGGACCTATATTACGGAGAACTCCCTCGAAAACTCCCTCCCCTGAGCATAGTCGACGGAGAACGAGAGGAACTACAATGTTTGCTATTGGAGTCATCATTCCTGTCTCATCGAGTGCGGACATAGCAGGATTACTACAGGATGAATCATACGGCACCCTACGCAGATCGTTAGAAGAATTCGTACGTGATATTTACGAAAAGCTAGAGAGTGGAGAATATCAGATCGATTTCTCGGAAGATGTAAATCGTTTCCTTACGCGATTAAAATACGGCTTGGGTGTACTAAAGAAAGTCCCGTTTCCCTGGAAAGGAACTGAGGAAGTGTGGAGAGATCTGATACTCTCGTTATCCGCTGAGCTGGATTCGAGGTACACGACCTCATTTTCTTTCGCTAACTTCAGCTTTCTCAGTACTGTCATGTCCAATGTTCTCATGGACTTGTCGGAACGTCATAATACTCCACCACCCTCACCACTACATCATCTTTCATCGCCGGAACCGCCACCAACACGTCTTCTCATATTATCAACTTCTCCAGCCCTCTCAAATCGATTTACCTCAATGCTCCTTCCTCTTTATGCCGCTGTCTATCCCTCCCATCGTCAGCGCAAGAAAGCCCTTCCAAAACCACCCAAAATACAAATTCTCCCAACATTGTCGCCACGTGAATCCTTGAATTCAAGTTACTCCTCCAATGCTTCCATTCCACCTTCAAGAACAATTGATCTCCCTCGTCGGGCAACACATCCCTTTCCGGCTCCGTACCAACGCCAAGAAAGTACTTTGAAATCACCGCCTATATTATCTGTATTTCAAACTCCGGGAGGAGGGAATCCTTCTTCCGTGTCATCTTGGTTCGGATCCTGGATTCGTCAGGGTGGACCACTTGCTGTTTCTAACCAAAGCAGTACTAACCTAAGTGGTACTGGGAGTCCTTTCAGTCCACGAACAAAAGACTTCAAAATCCATGATCGGGCTGAATCTGACGGGGACCTCTCCTCTCCCGAAGTTGATGTGGTGAAAGATGCTGCTGGAGAAGTTGTTGATGTGAAACTATCTACTTCCTTTCAAAATGGTGTTCTAGGGATATCTGGGGAGAATATAACAGACCAGCACGATATTGTGAGGAGAGGTTCAATGTCATTAAATAATGTGATGTACATTGAAGATGCCTTTCGAGTCACAGGTTATCATGCAGGAGGATACCACGTGGATTACCATTTGCAAAGTATGGAACGCACAGACGATCTCGGAGAATCTGTATTTCGAGTGTTGAAAGAGGATATTTTGTTCTTTTATACACCCCCTGTACATGCTGTGCCTTTACATCCACCACAGATGCAGGAGATGCCGCGATTCGGTCCTGGACAAAGGAAAGTATCGTGTATTATAGCGGATATTGATTCGGGGATAGTTGAGAGGCTGAGTGTTAAGGTGGATGATGATGTTGAGATCGAGTGCCAGGAAACGGAGATTCTTGGATTGAAAAATGATTCTTTATGGCGACAACTTCAGGATTGGGCGTTGGATGGGGTAAAGGGAATGGATCAGATAATTGATGAAATTTTAGCATGAGATATGGGGTCAAGTATACTATAATATTGGGTTGTTTTGAATTTCTTTGTATAACAGTATATGTTATACAAATAGAGCGATACTGGAGCTGTAAAAGGAATGTTATATATTTAAGAATTTCGATTGATATCAAACTTTTACAGATATGGCTTTCTTATCACCTCCTCGTGAGATGGACTCATGGACCGGGATCAGCTGCACTCGATCCGGGACCCGTTCCCCACCCAGAATACTCCTGGCCCGAAACTGCAAAGAATGCCTCAATATGGCGAATGAGTCCGTCTTGAATCTTGAATTCCTCAAAAATAACAGCCGACACAGCACCGCTCGTAATATTGTTACTTGACCGAGGAGGAGTAAATTTCCCCATTGCCGCAACAACTCCGAGAACCGGATCTGCAACATAGAAACGACGATTCGTAACCTTCAACCCTTGGAGAGTTGGGCTCAACAGCCCTGGACCTACACCTCCAGGAATAAATACAGCATTTGTAGTGGGCGCTCCCATCTCGTATCTATTGCATTCTGGATGGAAAGGTGCTTTATGCCAAGGAATTGTCCCAGACACAGTACTGAAATAATCATCGGCAAGTTGAAACAATTCCTCTCTTGTTGAACGTTGGTCTTCGGGAACAATAGTATCCCAAATCCGATCCGGAATCGTCATTGTTCGCGCAGGTGTTCCAGGGAATCCAACATCACTCACAATTTCTTCAATTTCAGTGATGAGACCACTTTCAACCTTGAGACGAACAGTATACCACCACCATTTCCCTGGAGGAGGGTTGATGATTGCTTCAATTGAAGAGCCGCGAGGAACGACTTCGTTGGTGACTGTAGCGCGAAGACATGCTGCACCTGTACTAGCGTCTACGAGAGCTCGACGATATGGAATTCGAAGTGTTCCTGGCGTTTTCCACACTGGACCTTCGCCGAGAGAAGTGACGTCTCCGTTGCTTGTAACTCGCACATTAGGAGCGACTGGAATTGTGCTGAGATCTTTGAGGCAAATTGCATCTGTATAGACGGTAAGGATTCGCAACAACGAATTGCGAGTGTCTCGAGCTGTCATCGTTGAACTGACTTGGGAGGTCTGGCGACGACAGTCTGTGTTGTAGATATAGCGGGGAAATGCCTGTGGGGTTCGGGAGTCGGCATTAGTGTTGGACCCTTTAATGGAGGTCACCGACAGGCGTTAACCTTAGGGAAGCATCAGGCGGAGAAGTACCGCCGCCGGGGGTGGCTCAAACGATCGACGTCACCTCTAAATACTTCGTGTTGCTGCAGTGATGGATACGCGAGGAGCAGCTATTTGCCACTGCAGATTGTGTCCAATGAAGCTGCAGTCCAGTCGCACTGTATCTGACATTGAAATCTGGATGCGGATCAATTTCCGAAATCTCATCGTCGATGAAAGGATGACGTTACCAGGCACAGGATTTTCGCAGATACGTAACGATAGACTATATATACCCTTGATGTCTGGTACGTTACGGAACACATTCTACAACATCGAAACATGTCGGTATCAAAGTTCGCACACTTGCTTTCTCCCCTTAAGATCGGAGATCTCGAACTCAAGAATCGAGTTATTCTCGCGAGTATGACGCGCAATCGAAATCTTGTCCCGCAACAAGTCAACATCGATTTCTATACCCAGCGTGCCAATGCCGGATTAGTTCTTACCGAGGGAACATTAGTCGCACAACAGGGAACCCAATGGCCAGAGGCTCCTGGAATATACACCGAAGAACAAACTGAGGCATGGAAGAAAGTAGTAGATTCAGTCCACAATGCTGGCGGACTTATTTTCCTTCAGGTACGGGGCTCCGATTACCAGCTTACTTATCGTAGTTGTGGCATGTGGGACGAGTTGCTCATCCAGATTATGAATTGCAGAAACAAACGGGCAAACCGGTCCCGGGCCCAAGTGCTGTAGGGGCTCGCGGCGGCACTTTTTATGATTTTCCGGGTAAACCAGGCTACATTACACCTCATGAGATTGAAAATCCTCGTGAGATCGTTGAAGAATATGCGCATGCAACAAGAAACTGCAAAAAAGCAGGTTTTGACGGCGTTGAATTACACAATGCAAATGGATACCTTCCAAACCAGTTTCTGGAAAATCATTCCAATCATCGGACTGATAAGTATGGCGGCAGCGTTGAAAAACGAATGACGTTTTCACTTGAGATTTTGGAGGAGATATTCAAGATTTATCCTCCACATCGAGTGGGTATCAAATTGAGCCCGAGTGGGGGATATAATGATATGGGGCCTGTGGATGAGAACCGAGACACCAAACACGCGTCATACGAAGCTACGCTTGAACAATACGTTCCATTTGTGAAGAAATTGGATTCTCTGGGGTTGGGATATATTCAAATCATGAGGCCCGGATTTGGAACCATGAAATATGACGAAAAACCCAGAGGTCTTCAAGAACTGGATATATTCAAAGAGTTACGACCTCATGTGAAGAATGCCAAGGTACTATTCTTGTTACAATTTGTATCTGATAACTAGTTCTTTGCAAATGTGGGTTATACTCCTGAAGAAGCAGAGGCCGATATCGCTGCCGGAAAGGCCGATGCCATTGTGTTTGCTCGACCTTATATCTCGAACCCGGATTTTGCATTGCGAATTGCCCAGGGAAAGGAAATTGATCACAGTTCCATCGAAGGTAAAGATCAGGAGACGTGGTACACACATCCAGATGGACACAAGTACGCTCATCTCCATAGATTAAGCTAATGTCTAGGGAGGTTGGTTACAGCGATTATCCGTATGTCACCTCTGCACCGATTTCAAACAAAGCTTGATTTCTCGTAGCTTAGCCATATAAATGAAGAAACTTTTCGGTCTTCTTCTTCATCGTAGGAAAAATATGACATGAGTTGGACGTTAACCAAGCCAAGCGTAGGAAGAGTCAAATATCACTTTGATATAAGTTTAAATTCTGTGATGTCTTGCTGCATTCCGTCAGATGCGGATTTCGATGATTCTGGTGATAAATCGCAACCCTGGATGACCCTAAAAAAATTCAAAAAAATTAGAAACGAAAGCTGAAACTCGGATCTGCACTAGTCGCGAATTTGCACTCTGGCAACAGAAAACATCCATGACAGGACAGACACTTGCTTCCTTTCTCTTCTAGACGGTCTCTCTCTTGAGACCATACGTCCAACATGAATGCTCCTACACGAGACGACAAGTACTCTTCTATGACTGATGATACTAACTAAGAAGTACGTCTCCTCCTGATCCCAAAAGACCACGACTGACTCCACTGCCTGGTCCCGCTCCATATTCAGTTCCTTCTTTACAAGGGAATAATAATGTTACAACGCCTTCCACTCCACAACTTATGGGACCACCATCAGCTCGACCGCAACCGTCCTTCTACACACCACCTCAAACTACTCCTCGAAGTACCCTTCCTCCAACTCTGAACCCAAGTATTACACCAGCCTCAGTTCCAGAAGACCGTATACAGGATGCAGAGCAACTACAAGATGCTCTTGTCTCAGCTGGCGTCGACCTAAAAGCCGAAGAATTCAATCTTAGTGCTATGGTCACTCCTGGAATAGCAACAGCGACTCAATCTAATCCATTCAACCTCCCTCCCTATTCTACCCCAGCACAACCTCAACAACGGGCAGAAGAAGAAAAAGTCATACTGAATCGCTATGTATTGCTTCAATTTATAGATCGAATCGGTATCTCCCTTCTTGAAAAGTATAGTGATGACACTAGTTGCGAAACAGTATAACATACCTCGAATAGATAACGATGTTATGGCTTTACTGTCATTGAGTTTGGAACATCGTCTCCGACAATTAATTTCTCAAATGTGTTTGCTTGCACGACATCGAACATCACCTCTTGTCCCAAGTCCCTCTTCACGACAACCTTCTGGTGTTCCTACCCTTCTCGATCTAGCCCGTCAAGAACGACAAAAAGAAGAATCTTTTCAATCTCGAAAACGAGCACGAACAGGTGACAAAGATCCCTCTGTCCCAACACCGCCTGCTAAAATTGCTCCTCCCTCAATTCTAAAGGGATCTTCATCGGGGAGAAAAGGAAGTCGTATTTCATCGGAATTAACGACTGAAGCACAGAGACGATCGATGGATTCTACTGTCAATGTGATGCTTGGAGCGGGAAGGAAGAAAAGGTATAGTTGGATGGAGAGTGGAGGTAGTGCAGCTGGATCACCTACACCCAATAGTAATAGTCCTGGTGTTGTGGCTAGTCCTATTAATGCTGCTGGTGTGAATAGGGAGGATGATAAGTTGAGGGGACGAGCTGTTGAGAGAGCAGGGTATGTTACGATGAAAGATGCTCTTGAGGCAATTGAAGGTGATGCAGGGGGTGAAGCGGGAATTGGATTAGGATGGGAGGCAGGTGGTAAATCTCTTTGGAAAGGATGGGCTCGGGTTAAGGATTAAAGGTGTATAGTATGCCGCCAATTGAATGGTACCAAGAGCATTTTTTTCAGGATGGATTGCACAGAAAGTAGAGTTTTTCATAGTGATGGGTCTATAATGAGACATGTGCCAGCTCTGTTGATAGAGACCTTGATTACTGAAAGCGTTTGCTATATACAGCGATTCTATTACGTATCATACAGCCATTAAGCAAGAATTGTCAGTTGTAGGTGTCGTGTATCGATCGTCTATGATGCGTCAACTTATCGGCCACCACTACCGCCGTAATAGACATCATCTCCAGCAGGATATCCAGATTGTCCAGGAGGTCCGTTGTACTCATGTTGTTGATGGGATTGATCTTGTTGAGGATGTTGTTCATGCGGGGGATACGACAAATTATGAAGAGCCTACAAACATCGTAAACACTTGAATGCACAAATACGAAAAACACGAAACCATTTGAAAACCAACAAAAACGGCAAAACACACGAAACTGAATTCATACCTGCTGTCCAGAATAATACATGGAATCATATCTATTTCCATCATATATCCCTTGTCCAGGATGATGAGAATACGCCTGTCCTCCATGTCCAGCACTCGATCCGGGTGGAGTAGCAGTATACCCCAGCGGACCAGGCTGATAATTCACGCCACCTTGAGCATGATCTTGATATCCCAATGGAAATCCCCCAGGAGCAGTTCCAGGACTTGTTTGAGCGTCAGGATCACGTTTAGTGTAATCAAAAGGTTGACCGACACCGCCCATGGCAGCATGTTGCTGAGCAACTTCTCTAGGGACAATGTCAATTAGGAAATCAAACATGTCGGATTTTGAGATTGCTTGAGCAATGTCGGAACGTTGGAGAGTACGACGTTTGGACTCTTCGGCGTGGATCCAGGCTCGCATTGTGAGTTCTGTGATGAAGATGTCGCAGCCTTTAGCGAACAAGATTGGCGCTTCCGCCGAAATCATCTTGACATCTTCATCCGACTTCATTACTTTCTACAAACACATTAATTTCAAGCTCACTTCACATAGACAATAATAGGAGTACTAAAAGATGATACCTTGATTCTGGCGAGAGGAAGTTGATGGACTTTGAAGTCGTGCTCTTCGTTTTCAATTTCGTATATGACATGTTGCCAATAGGTAGCGAGGACGTTCTTGTATTGTCCTTGTAGACCTTGAGTGACATTGTGGAATGTGGGATTCAGATGGGCTGTCGGAGGGACATATCCGCTCTGAGCAACTTGAGAAGAAGCACCGAAATGGCCTCCACTTGCAGAAGGGTCATATGGAAAGGGAGGCGGGTTGGGTGCCGCTAATTGGGCTTGAGGGCCTGGCTGGGGCTGTCGGGGATATTGATTTGGATCCATGGTTTGATAAATTGAAGTAATGTATCAGACTATCGGTCGAATGTCAATGGGAGTCTGATGGGGTCCCTGTGGAGAGATTGGGCAGACGCAACGACGAGAAGCGATAGAAGTTTATTGGAGGATCGCGCGCTGGTGGATGATGTGTTGGTTGGTTGAGGCAAAAATCAGCGAAACAGCGAAATAACAGACGAGCAGTGAGTGAGTGGCGGGATGCGGGATGGAGCGTAGACCAAGCAGATCAAAGAGATGTTGTTGCTATGCTGCACACTTTAATGTGACCCCCTTCGGTCGATTGGCCAAATCAAAATCAGAAACTAGTATGAATACACACCACTTTAAAATGCGGGTTGGTCGAGGCTGGAAAGTGGGCGACTGGCTTGTTTATTGTTAGCAAAGGCCTGAGCGTGCGGAGGCAGGTAGACAGAAATTTTAATATCAGCAATAGGACTGCGTGTCTCATTGGCCCCGACCACTCAATTAAACCGGCCAGTAGCCTTTCCGGATATTCACCACAAATTCCCAGATTTTAAAAAACCAACTTTTCGCAAGTTAATTACATGCTAATTATCCCTTTACTGGTCGCGACATTTCACCATCATCCTGGCTTTCTACTCGCGAGATCCTGTGGTTGCTTTCATGGCATTTCGTCTGCTACTAGCTTATTTGCAATCTTCCCTGTCTTTCTCCATGCTCCTCAATCGTCTGCCGAACGTAATCCCACTGATACATTCGTCTCGACCCAACTCTATAATCCGAACACACCTCATTCATCCTCTGTAACCTTGGCATTTGACTACGTCAAAACGGACGAGTAAAGATATTCGTCTCTACTCGCCAAAGTTCAGCAGCCCTCACACTCTAAAACTGCAGCAGAGTGGATTTTTGTCCACCACGGAGGCACGGCCTTTTAATTCAGCCGCATCTCACCATCCAGCGACATGACACCTCACATTCCTCCGACTTCCAC
>Ga0335073_10011913_pt1 | contig 12218 bp, 12 predicted proteins | sample Lox_Sample_22_FD_207093 | JGI IMG/M metagenome (GOLD analysis project Ga0335073, IMG submission 207093) | Soil microbial communities from Loxahatchee National Wildlife Refuge, Florida, United States - Lox_Sample_2.2 | ecosystem: Environmental > Terrestrial > Soil > Wetlands | place: USA... | reverse complement strand
TTGACCGAGTTGCCGCGTGTACCGCTTTCGTTCCACCGGCCATGGCATCAAACCATCGGCAGCGAAAGCCGCAGGCGGCCGCAGCTTCCTCGGCTGATTGACCCGTCCCGGGCGACCCGAGCCGGGTGGGTATGAGAGCAAACGGAGACCGCAATGAAGTCCAGCGAACCAGCCCGCGTACTGCAATTGCGCGCTGCCGAGACGCTCAGGTCGTTCCTTGGCCAGGTGTCTGCAATCAAAGTAAAGGAGATCAGGCTTCAGCCGCACCGCATCGACCGGGCCGGTGACGTTCTGGCAAGAATTGACGTCCTGGGTCACCCGCGCACACTGGCCTGCGCGGTCACGACCGAGGGCAGATCGATGCAGACCCTGACGGCTCTCGAAGAGCTACGCAACGATGCCGCTCACCAGCCTGGAAGCGCGATGCCGCTGCTGATTTCGCCGCATCTGTCTCCGGGAGTTCAAAACCTCTGCAAGGAAAACAAGATCGGCTTCCTCGACTTCGACGGAAATGCGCGGCTGGTGATGGAGGAAGTGTTCATCGTTAAGAAAACACTTCTGCCCCGTAAAGTTCACCCCGCTGCCACAGCCCGTATATAACCGCCCCTGGACGGGAGTCAGCTTACAGCAGCGGCAAAACTGCCTTTGCGCATCCGCGCCAATGTTATACTGGCGATGCATTTTGTGCGTCCGGCTGAGGCCGGGCGCAGACAACTTTTGGAGGCACCCCCATCGCATTCGACAAGCGTTCGGCCAAGTCCTTTACCCGCATCAACGACCGCATCCGCGCCCGGGAAGTGCGCGTGATCGATGAAAACGGCGAGCAATTGGGTATTCTGGCGCCCTTTGAGGCACTGAAGATCGCTCGCGAGCGCGGGCTGGATTTGGTTGAAGTCTCGCCCACCGCGGTCCCGCCCGTCTGCCGCATCCAGGACTACGGCCGCTATTTGTACGAGAAGGAAAAGAGCGAGCGCGCCGCCCGCAAGAAGCAGAAGGTCATCACGGTCAAGGAGGTCAAGTTCTCCGTTACCGTAGACGAGCACGACTACCAGACCAAGAAGAATCAGGCCGTGCGCTTCCTCGTCGATGGCGACAAGGTGAAGGCGAGTCTGCGCTTCCGCGGCCGCCAGATGGCGCACCGCGAGCTCGGCTACAACATCATCAACCGCCTCATCCAGGACGTGGGCGAGGCCGGCGTGGTCGAATTCATGCCGCGCATGGAGGGGCCGATACTCCACGCCATTCTCGCGCCCAGCAAAAAGACCGAAGCGCCCCGCCCCAAACCGCCCGCGCCCCCACAAGCGCCGAATCGACCGTCGCCGCAGCCATAACCAGCGCACTCACGCCAGGCGCCTTCCGTGCCCCACTCTTTCGCGCTTTTTGCGAAAGGGTGGGCGAATGCGTGTATTCTTCCGCCATGCGATTTCCATTGGCTGGCCCTGCGCTCTGCACCCTCGGGTGCGCTGTCTTTCTTGTCTCCATTGCGCCGTCGGCCCCGAGTCAGCAAGCACCCGCGCCCGCGCAGCCCCACTATCCCACCAGCGAAGACCTTCGCCACATCAAGGCCATCGGTGCGCCGATGCTCTCGCCAGATGGCAAGCTGGTGCTCTTCTCCGTGACTGAATCGACGGCTGACGGCGCCGGCAGCCACTTGTGGCTGGTAGCCGCCGATGGCAGCGACAAGGCGCGCCAGATCACTTTTTCGCCGCCGGCCGACAAGCGCGGCGAACGTGGCGCGCAGTGGGCTCCCGAGGGCACAGCGATTTATTTCATCGCCAAACGCGATGAGCACACCCAGCTCTTTCGCCTCGATCTGCGCGGCGGCGAGGGCTCTCCTTACGACGTGAAGGTGATGCCCGCGGTCGACGAGTCGAAGGAGAAGAACGCTATTCCCCCGCCCGGCGCGGAAAAGACTGCAGATAAAAAGGACACCGGCTCCGCCAATGTGAAGCCTTCAAACCCGGAGCCGATCGAGATCGATGTGAGCGGGTATGCGCCCTCACCCGATGGCAAGTGGCTCGCCATCTGGGCGCGCGATCCCGAAACGCCCGGCGAGAAGAAACAGAAAGATGCAAAGGCCGATGCCGATTGGGTGAACAACGACAAGCACACCGAGAGGCTCTATCTCGCCGCGCTCAAGCCCGATGGTGCGATCGACGGCGCGCTGAAAGTCGTCCCCGTCGATCCCAACGTGCGCAACGCCCGCTGGTCCGAAACATCTCGCCATTTGCTCGTCGTCACCGAGCCGCCTAATGACCTGTCCGATCTCGGTCCCGCGGGCGAAGCTTTCCTGGTCGATGCGTCCAATCCCGACCATCCCTCGAAACTGAGCGCCATTCCCCCTACCGTCGGCGCCATCGCCCTCTCGCCCGATGAGAGCACGATCGTTTTCTCGGCCAAGACCCCCGAAGACGCGCCTCCTGGCTACGACGAATTATTTGCGTTGCCTAAAGAGAGCGCCAGCCAGAAAATCGTGCCTCTCTCATCCGGCTTCAACGGCCAGTTGAACGGCATGGCCCTCTACTTCCCGCACGATGGCACGCTCATCGCCGAGGCCGGCATCGGCACGCATCTCACGCCGGTCCGTCTCTCGCTTACCGGCAAAAATGCGCCCGAACCCATCGATCTGCAGGCGGCCGTCGTCACCGGCCTCAACACCAACCGCAGCCAAACCGGCTGGGTGTGGCTTGCCGACAGCGGCGGTGAGCCTGAAAAACTCTGCTACGCGCAACGTCTCGGCGCCCCTTGCTCAACCCTGCAGACCCCCACCCTCGAACCCGCGAATCTTCGCACCGTCAAGCCCGAGTTGATCCGCTGGCAGAGCGGCGAATTCACGATTGAGGGGCTTCTCTACATGCCGGATCACGCGGCGGACATAAAGATCCCGCTGGTCGTCGATGTGCATGGCGGCCCCTTCGGCGCCTGGGAGGACCGCAACGATCCTTTTGCGGCATTTCTCGTCGGCCATGGTTGGGCCGTTCTTCATCCCAACCCCCGCGGCTCGTCGAACTATGGAGTCAAGTTCGCCGCGGCCAACAAGAACGACCTCGGCGGCGGCGATTACCGCGATGTGATGGCCGGCGTGGATGCGGTGCAGGCGAAATATCCCATCGATTCCGCACGCATGGCCCTGATGGGCTATAGCTATGGCGGCGAAATGGCGGCGTTTGTCGAAGGCAAGACGTACCGCTTCAAAGCCGTCATCAGCTGCGCGCCGGTGATCGACCAGTTCAGCGAGTACGGCACTGAAGGCGGCTCGTGGTATGACCGCTGGTACTTCGGCAAGCCATGGGAGCACCTCGAGGACGCGTGGAAGCAGAGTCCGCTCTCCGGCGCTGCGAAGGCCAAGACGCCCTTCATGCTCATCCAGGGCCAGAACGATACCACTGATCCGCTCGGACAGTCCGAAGAGATGTATCGCGCGTTGCGGCAGGAAGGCGTCCCCGTCGAGCTTGTCACCTATCCACGAGAAAACCACGGGCCGCTGGCTGTCGGCATGTTCGGGCGTCCATCGTCGGAGCCATGGCATGGATTCGACGCGCGGCAGCGGCTGGTGGAGTTTATCGAGAAGAACTTTAGCCAGGCGGGGGCCGGAACGGCGCAGGCTGAATCGCAGAGCCGGTAGCGGGTCTGGCAGTTTTGCCGGTCACCAACGAGCAGCCTGGCATTCTCTGTGGTAGACTCCGTTCCGTCATGCGAGTTCCCTTCAAGGCCTTCGCCCTTCTGCTGCTTGCCGGCCTTTCGAGCGCTGGGCTCTGTGCACAGGATAACGGCGCGCCGCACCTCGAGAAACGCGGCGCGGCCACGCAACTCGTCGTAGACGCCAAGCCCTTTCTCATTCTCGGCGGCGAGCTTTTTAACTCCTCTTCATCCAGCCTCGATTACATGAAGCCGCTCTGGCCGCAGCTGGCCGCGATGGGCCTGAACACGGTGGTCACTCCGCTCTCGTGGGAACTGATCGAGCCTGAAGAGGGCAAGTACGATTTCGGCCCCGTGGATGGCCTTCTTGACCAGGCGCGCATCGCCAACGAGCGCGTTGTCTTCCTCTGGCTTGCGTCGTGGAAGAACGGAATGTCGAGCTACGCACCGGTGTGGGTGAAGCGCGACACGCGGCGTTTTGTGCGTGTTGTCGAACACGGCAACGAAGTCGAAGTCCTTAGTCCGACGTGCACGGCAACGGAGGAGGCCGATGCGCGCGCGTTCGCCGCGCTGATGCGGCACCTCAAGCAGGTGGATGGCGACAAGCACACCGTGCTGATGATGCAGGTGGAGAACGAAGTGGGTGTGCTCGGCGACACGCGCGACCATTCCGCCGATGCCAATCGCGCCTTTGCCTCGGCTGTGCCCACAGAGCTGACGCAGTATCTGAGCGCCCACCGGGACGATCTCTATCCCGATCTGCGTGCGCGCTGGGAAGCCGAGGGGGACAGGACCGCCGGCACATGGGCCGAGGTGTTCGGCGCAACGGCGCGGGCCGATGAGATCTTCATGGCATGGAACTACGCTCGCTTCATTCAAGCCGTGGCGGCCCGGGGCAAGGCCGCCTACAACATTCCCATGTATGTGAACACGTGGCTCGCAGGTGACGACACTACGCCGGGCGATTACCCCAGCGGAGGCCCCGAGCCGTGGGTTGTGGACGTGTGGAAGGCGGCCGGCTCTGCGCTCGACTTCTACTCGCCCGACCTCTACTCGCCTAACTTCGCTGAATGGTGCCGTCGCTATCATCGCGGCGGCAATCCGCTGTTCATGCCCGAAACAAGGGGCGGCGCAGCCGGAGCGGCGAATGTGTTTTACGCACTGGGCGAAGAGGCGGGATTCGGATTCTCCCCGTTCGGCATCGACCGTGAGCTCGACGCGAAGGGCGACCTGACCGCGAGCTATGAGGCAATCGCGAAAGTGGCTCCCATCCTGCTCGCGCACCAGAGCTCCAGCGATGTGCACGGGTTTGTGCTGAGCCGGGGCAATCCTTCCGTGGATTTCACGTTGAACGGCGTAACTCTGCACATCGGCCTGGATGAAATCTTCGGTTCCCAGGCAGAGAATGGATTTGGCCTGGTGATGGCCACGGGGCCGGACGAATTTCTCGGGGTGGGTAAAGGCTTCAGAGTGTCGTTCTCAACGGCGTTGGAGTCCGGCCCGCACCTGGGCCTCGCCGCGGTCGACGAGGGCACATTCGACGAGGGTAAATGGGTTCCCGGCCGCCGCCTGAACGGCGATGAAAACGATCAGGGAAGGTACTGGAGGTTCGATCCGCGGCAGGTGAGGATCGAGAAGGCAACGCTCTACCGATTCGAATAATCAAACATCGGCACCATTGATTGTTCGATGAGAGCGGGCGCACTCAGGCATTCAGTTAAGTCCTCAGCGCTTTGAGCACTTTCGCCGTGATCACCACTTGGCCCACGTGGCGCTGGGTGTGGTCGGCAACGTGAATCAGCGCGCCGCCGATCGACGTGGGCAACTGCTTGCGTCCCACAGTGCGCGGAGTGTCGAAGTCGGCCGTGGCCAGGATGCACACGCGTTCTGCAGCGCTCGACAGAGAAGCGCTGATCTCGGCCAGCAGCGCTGCCAACGATTCCTCTCCGCTCGACTCGGATTTGAGCGCGGCGAGTTGCTCCTCTGAGAGCTGGCCGCCCTCGGCGTAGGTCAGAATCCGATCGGTAGACCGCGCTATATGGCGCAGATGAAACGCAATCGAGTTCAATCCCAACGGCTGCGAGTGAACCTCGGCGTCTGTCAGTCCCTCGGTCCATTTGGACAGGTCATCGAGCGCCAGATCGAGTGCATGCAGAACGGCACGTGACACGGCATGAACCTCCGCATGCGTGCCACGCAGCCAGGGCTCAACGTGGAGCGGCGGATTTGGGTTTTGGATCATGGAAACAGCCGTCGCGCGACCAGCCTTCTGAATCAACTCGCGCCCTTCACGCGCACCACGGTGATCTTCGCAAATCCTTCTTCGAAGACAGGCGGCTTGAGCTTCTCGGCCATCTTGCGCATGACGTCTTCGCTCACCGAGCGGTCGCGCTGGCGGTTGCGGTCGAGGCAAACCTCAAGCGGTACATCAAAAAATACCGCCTGCACCTCATAACCAAAGCTCTTAGCCATCTTGATCCACTGCCGGCGCTCGTGAATCGACAGATTGGTTGCGTCTACGTAGTTCCAGGGCATGCGCGCAATCAGACGGGCCCGCAGGAGCGACCGCAGCGTGGAGAACACCAGCCCCTGGTAGCGCTGCTCCTCCACATCGTCGAACAGAATGTTGCGCAGCAGATCGCTCGATAGCGGCGTCACCCCGCGGCGCCGGAACCATGTGGTCTTGCCCGAGCCCGGCAGGCCGATCGCCAACACCACGTATCCCTTGGGCGCCTGGGGCGAGCGCTCCGCGGGCTGCGCTTCCGGCGGCGGCAGCGAAGGAAGTTCCGGCTGCGTTTCGACCTCAAGACGTCCCGAGTCCGCGGGCTCCTCCCACACCTGCGCGGGACGCGGCTCCGGCGGCCGGCGTGCCGGCTCGCGGTGAGCCATATGCTCAGGCTGGGGCGGCGCGAAGCGCTGCTCGTCGGGATAGAGCGGAACCAGCGGAGCAGGTTGATTGGATGGGATTTCCTGACCGATTTTGCCGGTGGATTCTGAAAGATTGGGGGCGCGCCTTGACCGTCTTCTCATGCCGAATTCAACACCTTCCCGGTGTTACCCGAATACCATATTTACTCCAATGGCTGCAAACGGTGTGCACTTCATCACATACAGGCCCAATCCCGGAAAAGGACACTGGCGTTGACCGCTTCCGGCGGAACACCGGATTGGCCACAGTCTTATTTCGTCGGCAAGTGTGCCGGATGTTAGGATCAAGGGTTTGGTGGAATGGCCGCTTGAGCCGTAGTCAACCGCCGAACGTGCTTTCAAAAAAACATGCCATCAACCACAGCCTCACCGACAACGAAGGAGAATCACACATGGCAGTAAAGGTTGGCATCAACGGCTTCGGCCGGATTGGCCGCAACGTTTTGCGCGCCGCGCTCGGGAACTCCGAGATTGATTTTGTTGCCGTCAACGACCTGACCAGCCCGGCAACGCTGGCCCACCTTCTCAAGTACGACTCGATTCTGGGCAATTTGCCCAACCAGATCGGCTCGGGCGATGACTTTATCACTGTCGACGGCAAAAAGATCAAGGTATGGGCCGAGAAGGACCCCGCCAAGCTGCCCTGGGCTGACGTGGGAGCGCAGATCGTAATCGAGTCGACAGGTCATTTCACTGACGCAACCAAGGCCAAGGCGCACCTGGGCTCGACGGTGAAGAAGGTCGTCATCTCTGCTCCGGCAAGCAACGAGGACATGACGATCGTGCTCGGCGTAAACCAGGACAAGTACGATCCGGCGAAGCACAACGTGATTTCGAATGCCAGTTGCACCACCAACTGCCTGGCGCCGGTGGTGAAGGTGATTCTGGAGTCGACGGGCCTCGTCAGCGGCGTGATGACTACGATCCACAGTTATACAAACGACCAGGTGATTCTCGATTTTCCGCATAAGGACCTGCGCCGCGCCCGCGCTGCCGCACTGTCGATGATTCCCACTTCGACCGGAGCCGCCAAGGCGCTGAAGCTGGTGATTCCCGAGACCGCGGGCAAGCTGGATGGTTTTGCCATTCGCGTGCCCACGCCCAACGTGTCGCTCGTCGACCTGACCTACATCGCCGAGAAGCCCACGACAGCCGAATCGCTGAACGCCGCCTTCAAGGCTGCATCCGAGGGCAAGCTGAAGGGCATCCTGGGCTACGAGACTCAACCGCTCGTCAGTTCCGACTTCAAGGGCGACAAGCGCTCGTCGATTGTGGACGGGCCGTTGACCAAGGTGGTCGGCGAGAGTGTGAAGGTGCTGAGCTGGTACGACAACGAGTGGGGCTACTCGAACCGCATCGTGGACCTGATCGGTTTTCTCGCTTCGAAGGGACTGTAAATCCAGGGCTCAGGGATCAGGGGTCAGGTCTTCGATCCCACCCTGATCCCTGACCCCTGATCTCTGATTCGTTATGCGCCAGAACATCAGCGGCGGATCACCGTACGAGCCCATCATCGGCTTCTCGCGCGCCGTGCGCGCCGGGAACTCCGTTCACCTTGCCGGAACCGGCCCTGTGGGTGCGGATGAGGAAGACGTGGAAACGCAGACTCGCCGCATCTTCGAGATCGCAGCGGAGGCCCTTGAGAAGGCCGGCTCGTCGCTCGAGCACGTGGTGCGCACGCGCATGTACCTGACGCGCGTGGAGGATTGGCAGGCAGTGGGCCGCGTTCACGGCGAGTACTTTGCCAACATTCGCCCCGCGGCCACCATGGTGGTCGTGGCCAAGCTGCTCAACCCGGCATGGCGCGTCGAGATCGAGATGGACGCCGTCATCCCCGATTCCGATTAGCAATCCGTTGCGCCGGCGCCTGCGATCTGAGAACGGTGAACTACGAACCGCATACTAACCCAAGAAAGGCCCCCATGCCCAAGCTCTCCATTCGCGACATCGACCTGGCCAACAAGCACGTCTTCATCCGCGTGGACTTCAACGTGCCGCTCTCCGAAGACGGCTCGACCATCACCGACGACACACGCATCGTGGCCACGCTGCCCACCATCGAATATGCGCTGCGCCACCGGGCCAAGGTAATTCTGGCGTCGCATCTGGGGCGGCCCAAGGGAAAACCGAATCCGAAGTACTCGCTGCGCCCGGTGGTCGATCGCCTGCGCGAGCTCCTCGACAAGAAGGAGGACGACTACTCGATCAACGTCGCCTTCTCGCCCGACTGCGTCGGCGAGATCGCCGGCGAGCTTTCCCGGCAGCTCGAGTCCGGCCAGGTGCTGCTGCTTGAGAACCTGCGCTACCACGCTGAGGAGGAAGCGAACGATCCGGCGTTCTCAAAGGCGCTGGCCTCGCTGGCCGAGGTTTACGTGAATGACGCTTTTGGCGCCGCGCATCGCGCGCACGCGTCAACCGAGGGCATTACGCACTATCTCAAGCCCGCGGTTGCCGGGCTGCTGATGGAGAAGGAAATCACTTACCTCGGAAAGGCTCTTGAGTCACCTGAACGGCCCTTCGTCGCCATCATCGGGGGCGCCAAGGTGTCGGACAAGATTTCGGTGCTCGAAAACCTGCTCTCGAAGGTCGATACGCTGGTTATTGTCGGCGGCATGGCTTACACGTTTCAGCGCGCGCTGGGAGTGCAAGTGGGCAAGAGTTTGCTCGAAGAAGACAAGATCGGTACCGCTCTTGAAGCGATTGAGAAAGCCAAGACCAAAGGCGTGCAGCTTCTGCTCCCTGTCGATAACATCCTGGCTGACAAGTTCGCGCCGGACGCGAAAACGCAGGCGTGGGAGAGCAGCCGCGACTTCCCTGCAGACTGGCAAGGCCTCGATATCGGGCCTAAGACCATCGCTCAAATCAGCGAAGTCCTTTCGACCGCCCGTACGATTGTCTGGAACGGACCGGCCGGCGTCTTCGAGTTTCCGCGCTTTGCCCTGGGGACGAATGCGATTGCCAAGGCCGTCGCAGCCAACTCCGCGGCCATCTCCATTATCGGCGGCGGCGATTCGGTCTCGGCCATCAAGAAGGCCGGCTATGCCGACAAGGTCACACACATCTCCACCGGCGGCGGCGCCAGCCTGGAATTCCTTGAAGGCAAGAAGCTGCCCGGCGTGGAGGCGCTGACGAATAAGTAGAGGTTCGATCGCCGGTCGCGCTTTCTCACTTCGGGAGGGTACGGACTTCAGCCCGTACATCAAAGGAAAATTGACCATGCCTCGCAAGAAGCTCATCGCCGCCAACTGGAAGATGTACAAGACGCCCGCCGAAGCCAAGGCATTTGTCGATGCCTTTTTGCCGCTCGTCGCCGGATACACGCGCGATGAGATCGCGCTGTTCCCTTCCCCCGTGCTGCTGCCCACAGTTGTCGCTGCATGCAATGCGTCGAACGTGGCCGTGGGCGCGCAGAATATTCATTTTGCCGAGGAGGGCGCGTATACCGGCGAAACGTCTGTGCTGCAGCTCAAGGCTGTCGGCGGCACGCACACGCTCATCGGCCATTCCGAGCGCCGGCAATATTTCGCCGAGACCAACGAGATTGTGAACAGGAAGCTGCATACCGCGCTCCGGCACGGCCTCGTACCCGTGGTCTGCGTCGGCGAAGTTCTCGAGGAGCGCGAGGCCGGCAATACCGCGCACGTATGCAGGATGCAGGTCGCCTGCGCATTCGCCGGAATCACGCCCGAGGCTGCTGCGCCGATCGTCATCGCCTACGAGCCGGTGTGGGCGATCGGCACCGGCAAAACCGCCACGCCGGAGATGGCCGCCGATGCGCACAAGATCATCCGCGCCGAAGTGGCCAAACTCTTCGGCGATCAGATCGCCTCCAACATGCGCATCCTTTACGGTGGCAGCGTAAAGCCCGACAACGCTGCCGCGCTCATGAGCCAGGAAGAGATCGACGGCGCGTTGGTAGGCGGCGCCAGCCTCAAGCCGGATTCGTTCCTGGCCATCGTGAAATACTGATCGCGGCGTCGGCCCTGAGGAATGGCGGCTTCTCGCCGATCCCTTTGTCCGCCTGCAGTCTTCCCGCCTCCCACCCTTTCGCGTAACACTGGAGTGCATATGCCGAAGTGGTGGACCAGTCTTTCGCCTCTTGCCAAGGCGCTGAGCATCATTGCCATCCTCATCGGCATCGCCCTCATAGCGATCGCTTCATGGCAAAACGCGCAGGAACCCTCGATCGGGCGGAGCACATCCTTCCACGCAAGGCTGATCTTCGCGGTGCTGCACTCCGCACATGGCCTGCCCATGACGGAACAATGACATTTCCATGACACTGGATCAGCCGCGCGGCCTGAAAATGTATTCTGTGCAAAAATCAATGCATGGGAGGCTCGACCGCTTGACCTCGGCCTACATCAACCGCATTGCCAGCGGGGTTCCGCAATACGATGTACACCGGCCTTTCATCGATTTTGCGACGACGCTGCTGCCCGAAGGCACGGTACGCAACCTGTTCCGACGCATGGTGCGCCTGTCGGCCATTGAGCATCGCTACTCGTTCATCCAGCCGATTGCGACCGAAGGTGGAGCATGGCGCGACGCGGAGGATCTCTACGTCCGGGGGAGCTTCCCGGACACCGCGCGCCGCATGCAGCTCTTCGAGCGCTTCGCCCCGCGGCTGGCGCAATGCACGCTCGACAGGCTCGCGGTGACCGAAGCGGAACGCAAGACCGTCACCCACGTGATCGTCACCTCATGCACGGGGCTCTACGCACCCGGCCTCGACTTCGACATCATCAACCATCTGGGGCTCGATCCATCGGTGGAACGTACCATGATCGGCTTCATGGGCTGCTATGCCGCGATGAACGCGCTGAAGGCCGCGCGGCACATCGTGCGGTCGGCGCCCGATGCCCGGGTGCTTGTGCTGAACCTGGAGCTGTGCACGCTGCACCTGCAGGAGACCGAGGATCTCGAACAGGTGCTGTCGTTTCTGCTCTTCGCCGACGGCTGCGCCGCATGCCTGGTGAGCGGGGAACCAAACGGCTTGGCGATCGACAGCTTTCTCGCCATCAATGTTCCCAACACCAGCCACCTGATCACGTGGCGCATCCGCGAGTTTGGCTTCGACATGCAGCTCTCCGGCCAGGTGCCGGGCGAGATCGGCAACGCGCTGAAGGAGCTGGGAAGCGATGTGACACGCGGCCGGGATCCGCGGTCGATCGATCTGTGGGCGGTGCATCCGGGCGGGCGTTCGATTCTGGATTCCGTCGAAAAAGGCCTTCAACTGTGCCCGGAGGCCCTGCGTTTTTCGCGAGCCGTCCTGGCGCAGTTTGGCAACATGTCGTCGGCAACGGTGATGTTCGTGCTGGAAAAAATCATGCGGCTCGCGAAGGCGGGAGAAACCGGATGCGCGATGTCGTTCGGGCCGGGGCTCACGGCCGAAACCATGCTGTTCCATGCCGCCTAGCGCCCTGGATTTTCGCGAGCGGGCACAGCTCACGGAGTTGATGGATTTGCCGTGCAGCCGCGAGGTGCTGCGATCCTATCTGCGCAGCCTGGCTAGAACCAATCGCGGACTTTTGCCTATCACCCACTGCTCAAATGGCTCGATAGTTTTCACTTCGAGTCAGCCGGGCTCGGCGAGCCGATTCGCATTCTGGATGTGGGATGCGGCTACGGAGACGTGCTGCGGCGAATCG
>Ga0335073_10011912_pt1 | contig 12218 bp, 11 predicted proteins | sample Lox_Sample_22_FD_207093 | JGI IMG/M metagenome (GOLD analysis project Ga0335073, IMG submission 207093) | Soil microbial communities from Loxahatchee National Wildlife Refuge, Florida, United States - Lox_Sample_2.2 | ecosystem: Environmental > Terrestrial > Soil > Wetlands | place: USA... | reverse complement strand
CTCGTGCCCGAAGATCCGGCCTTCCGCGAAGTCGGTCCGGCCTTCATACATGTGCAAGTCTGACCCGCAGATGTTGGTCGCGGTGATTTGGACTAGGGCGTCGGTGGGCTTCTCGATCCGGGCGTCTGGCACCTCGTCGACACTGACCTGGCGCGGCCCGTGATACACCACTGCTTTCATGGTTGGTCTCCTTCCAGGTTTTAAGATCAGATTGCCGCGGGCATGCGACGGACTCGCCGGCGATCCTGGCGCTTTGCATCGCGTGGCCATCGGAGTTACCGTCGGCGGCCAGCCCCTCTGTCAATGACGGCCTCCTCGCCGACAACGTGCTCCTGACCTGGGCAATTGCAACACCAGAAACGGTGCACGGGCAGAAATTTCGGTTCCGGCCAGCGTCCACACTCGTGACGGAGTGTGCTCAATGGGCGGTTAGAGCTCAGCGAATGGGGCTTGGAAACCATCCGCCCGGCTGACTGCCGCGAGCTGACCTGATCAAGGCGCCCTGGCTGAAGCCACGGCACTCAGCCCGGCACTCGGCTGGCCGCGAACTGCTCGACGATCGCGGGGCAGAAGGCGGGCAGGTCCGCCGGGGACCGGCTGGTAGTGAACCGCGTGTCGATGACGACCTGCTCGTCAACGGCGTCAGCACCGGCCCGGCGCAGATCGGTCCAGAGGCTGGGCCAAGAGGTGAGCCGGTGCCCGCGCACGGCCCCGACCTCGATGAGAGTCCATGGGCCGTGGCAGATCGCCGCGATAGGTCTGCCGGTCGCAGCGAACTCTTTTACGAATCCAACCGCGTCGGCGTTGATCCGCAGCTGATCGGGGTTGACAGTGCCGCCCGGCAGGAGCAGCGCGTCGTAGTCCCCGGCGGATGCTTCCGAAACCGGGCGGTCGACCCGGAACGTTCCCGCCGAGACCAGGTCGAACTGGCGGGCTTGGATCTCGCCGGGATGGATCGACAGCAACTCGCTGGCCGCGCCGACGCCATACAGCGCGCCGCGTGGTTGCTCCAACTCGACCCGCTCAACCCCATCGGTGGCCAGGACCGCGACGCGAATGCCGTCAAGGTCACGTGCCATGATCCCCCTCTCGTTGTGGTCGGCTGGGCAGGTGCCAACTCACGCGCGTAGCTGCTGCCACGCGTGCCCAGATACTGATGACGCTTCTGTTCTTATCTTTACGCTCGCGCCGATGCTCTTCAGAGGCGGTCAACGCGACGTAGCGCTTCTGGCCCTGACCGTATTCATCGGTTCACCGCGGGGAGACGTCCCGGGCAGCAAGTGCCGGCTTACCCGCCCTTCTTGTTCAGGCTCGCTCAGCACGGGGGCAGCCGCATCCCCCGAACAGCTAGCTCCACCATCTCATCCGCCACGCAGGCCAGTACTTCCGCAGCCGAACGAGCGCACCGGGAGACACGCCGTGCCCTCAACGGCCCGTTAGCGTCACGGCGTTGGCTCTAGATGCACGGGCGGTTCTGTTACTACGACCGCAGCCTGAGATGTAGCTGTTGACACCGCTGGCAGCGGGAACTTCGTGCCCAGGCCAGACGGCCAAGGCGGCAGGATCGTCGTTACATCCGGGGCCGTTTTCCTGACGGTAGCGATGACGGCGGGTCTGGCACCAGCTCGCGGACGAGCGCCAGGTTAGCGCCAGGTTGTGGTCCGGTTCAGTGACACAGGCGAAGGGCCGTGCGCGGCGCCGCGCGGCCCTTCGCGTCCCCGACGGTCAGCCCGGCCAGGTCACGGTCCGGGAACTAGCTGCCGATGCACTGCGGGCCTGCGGGAGGTCCGCAAGCGGCCCAGCGTACCGCCGCTCGTAGCGGAGCATCCCGGCAGCGCCATGGCTGACAGCACGAAGAGTCCCACGATCTCCGGCGAGGCCCGGTCGGCCCTGTAGCCGCACGGCCGCCTCCCGCCACGGCGCACAGGTTTTGCCTGCCCGCCTGGGGCTAGGGCGGCTGTCTGACCTACTTCGGCTACACCGCAATGTGCGAGCAAACCCCGGTCCCGCAGCTGGTCACCGACCTGGTCGCGGCCGAGGACGCGGGGTTTGACTTCTCCGTCATGTCCGACCACTACTTCCCGTGGCTCGAGGAGCAGGGACATGCGGGTTACACCTGGGCGGTGCTCGGCGCCGCAGCGCAGGCGACGAGGAGGATCCCGCTGAATCGCCGTGTCCGGGCCAGCGTCGGTGTGCGTAGCCGCCGAGCACGGGGACTGCATGATCGCCACCGAGCCCGAGCCGGAGCTGGTGAGGGGATTCGACGTGGCCGGCGGCGCGGGCAAACCCCGCTATGGCCAGCTCGCCATCTGCTATGACTCCGACCTGGCCTCGGCCCGGTCCCGGGCGCGTGAGCTCTGGCGCTGGGCCGCCGCCGGCTGGCATGTGATGTCGGAACTGCCCGAGCCGCGGGCCTTCGACGCGGCGTCCGCTTACGTGGGGGAAGATGACGTGGCATCTGTTGTCGCCTGCGGGCCCGATCCGGCCGCTCACATCACCGCCGCCAGGAAGTTCATCGACGCAGGTTTCACCCACCTTGCGCTCGTCCAGATCGGTGCCGATACCCAGGACAAGTTCCTGACCTGGGCCGCCGACGTGCTGCTCCCCGCGTTGCGCAAGCTGCGGTGAGCATCAGGTCTTCGAAGGCGCGCGGCCGGTACGCGAACTGCGCGGGACTGTGTCCCGATCGTCCGCGTTGGGCTGATTCGCACCAGGCGACGGTCCCCTACCCCTAGCCGGGTGTACGCGGAACTCGCAGCCGATGCTTCTGGGATATCCCAGTTCCTCCCCGTGCGAGCGCGGTAGTGGCTGCGACATCTAGTCGGCCGGGGGATATGACTGCCGCGGCTTCGCCGTTACGTTAGCGGCAAGGTTGGGCGGTCAGGTGCGGGTGGCGGTGCTGCCGACCGGGTCTGCTCGTGTGCCGGGACCGGCATGCCACCCAGGCTGCAGTGGCCGTTGACAGGCCGTAGCGTGGATGCTTGCGTGGCCGTTGTGAACCGGAGCGGTCTGCCAGTGCGCACGACCAGGCTAAGTCAGTCACTGGCCTGCTGCGTCTCAGAGTCCACTGTGCGGTGTCCGCGAGATAACTGCCATCGACAGCCTGCACCGGGTGGTCCGGTGCTTCGGTGCTCCGGTGTGGGCAAGGGAATAGCGGCTACGGTGTGACCCGGGTCGCGGATCAGTCCGCGCGCGGTAGGTGGGGGGTGCCTGCCTGTGAGAACGAGCCGTGTGGATGAGCGGTACACAGCTGGTGCCAGACCGCTGTTCCGTGACCGGAGAGATGCCGGCCGGGTCTTGGCCGGCCTCCTGGAAAAGTATCGCGGCCAGCCCGATGTGAGAGTCCTGGGGCTGCCCCGCGGCGGGGTGCCGGTGGCGTATGAGGTCGCTACGGCTCTGGGTGCGCCACTCGATGTCTTCCTTGTCCGCAAGCTGGGCGTGCCGGGCCGGGAAGAACTGGCGATGGGGGCAATCGCCAGCGGCAGAGTAGTGGTGGTCAACGACGATGTGGTCCGCGGACTGGGCATTGCGCCAGAGGTCATCCAGCAGGTGGCCGAGCGGGAAGGCCAGGAGCTGCTGCGCCGGGAGCAGGCCTACCGGGAGGGCCGGCCTTTCCCCGAGGTCGCGGGCAAGGTCGTCATCCTCGTCGATGACGGTCTTGCGACCGGCGCGACCATGCGAGCCGCCATCGACGCGCTGCGGAAGCTGCGGCCCTACCGGATCGTGGTCGCGGTGCCGGCCGCGCCGGCTTCCACGTGCCGGGAGCTCGCTGCCCTTGCCGACGAAGCGGTGTGCGCGAAAACGCCGTCGCCGTTCTTCGCGGTTGGCAGCTCCTACTGGGATTTCGCTCAGACAACCGACGAGGAGGTACGGGACCTCCTGCGCGCCTCGCCGCGGTCGAGGCAGCCCGCTGGTAGCGCGCCAGGCCTGACGGCGGCGGCCGTCATCCGCGCCGAGGCGATACCGGTCGAGGACGGTACCCCGGCTGATGAGGTGCTGTTTGACCTCGTCGGGGACGCGCACCTGGTGCTGATCGGCGAGGCCTCCCACGGCAGCAGCGAGTTCTACGCCGCCCGCGCGCGCATGACGCGCAGACTGATCGAAGAGAAAGGATTCTGCGCGGTCGCCGCCGAGGCGGATTGGCCCGATGCCTACCGGGTGAACCGATATGTTCGCGGCAGCGGCGACGACTCGGACGCCGAGGAGGCCTTGCGCGGCTTCGAGCGCTTCCCGACCTGGATGTGGCGGAACGCGGCCGTGCTGGATTTCGTCGGGTGGCTGCGCGAGCACAACGACCGGTCAGGCTGCGAGGACCGGGCAAAGGCCGGGTTCTACGGCTTGGACCTGTACAGCATTTATCGCTCGATCCAGCAGCCGAGCTAAACGCTACTGGGCTGGCCACCGTCCTTGGCGACCTGCTCACCCCGGCCGAAGAACAGATCGACGCCCCGACTGGCCACCTCCGGTTCGACATCGACCGGCTCGCGGCGCGGGTGACGTTCATGACCGACTGGCTGCCCCGCACTGTGGCCGCGGTCGTCTCCCGCGGTGGCCGCCCTGACCTCGCCGGGGAGCGCCTGAGCTCGGTCCGGCAGCCGGTGCTGCCCATTGTCGGAGAACTCGACACTGAGGTCATAGAGCTCAACCGCTCGGCAATGCTCCGGCTGGGCGGCGAGGCCCGCCTAGAGATCGTCGCCGGCGCCTCGCACCTGTTCCAGGAACCGGGCACGCTGGAGCAGGTCGCCCAGCTGGCCGGGCGCTGGTTTACCGATCACCTCAAACCGGCTCAGCGCGATCATCGCCGCCCAGAAGAGAGCAGCGCAGATGGCTGACACCGGTTGCCGGTCGGCCAGCACCGGAGGTCGCCGGGACACCCCCATCCACCGACAGGCAGGCCCCCGCGATATGAACTGGACATCTGACGCTCGACCGTGCTTGAGCGAGTGCCCGCGATCGGACCGGGCCAGGCGCCGACCAGACGCTGGGCGGCCTCGCATCATCCCGACCTGAGCTCGGCCTTCTCACTGGGACTGGCAGCTCCTGGCGGGCGGGCGCGCCAGAACCCGGGCGGCTCGCCGAGACGCTGGACGTGTATGGGGCGTTCCCCTGACTGCATAAGGCGCTCATCCGGAAACCGTCGCTGTGTCGGCCGCGGTGATTGGCCGGTCCGCTAGGAATGCCGACCGGTCGCCTTCAGTCCTCGGTGGCCACTAGGGCCAGACCACGAGGTGGCTCTCCACCGCGGCGATCCCCGGCGCGGCGGCTGCGGCTGCCCCCGCGGCGCTCGCCTCCTTCAGGGAATGCACCTGCCCGTACAGTTTCGCGGTGTGGTCGCATACCTCCACCCCGATGTGGCGCGCATCCACCTCAGCCTCGCGCTTGAAGGTGTCCTCGATCGCTTCCTCGACCCGCTCCGGGCTTGCCGACGCACTGACGGTGATGAGGTCGACCATGCCGGCCACGCCCCGGACATTGCGCACCATTCGCTCGACTTCGCGGCGCTGGAAGTCATGCTCGACTTCCCCTTCGAGGGTGACCCAGCCGGCTTGCACCCGGGCCTGGACCCGGCCTTCGGGGATCTGGACGTTGTTGTCCAGAACATGGGCGATCGCCGTGGCGATGTCAGAGTCGTCCCGCGGCGAGCTGGACAGCCTGACCTTCAGCTCGTCGGCCACGGCCTTGACCCCGTAGACTCGCTCCGCTGCCCGCGCCGCGGCCAGCTTCTCGGCGTAGGTAGACGTGTGCCCAGTCAGGGTCACTGCCCCGTCCTTGACCGCCACGCCGATAGCCTCAGGATCAGATATCTGCGGATCCCACCGCAACTCGAGGATGACGTCTTCCCTTATCTGGGCGTCGGTTTTCATTCGGCTACCCCTGTCATGAGGTGCGCGTATGACGTCTCCCAGGCTGCGCCGGGAGCCGGGGAGGCACATCGCACATTCGGGTAGAGCCCAGAGCCCACAGCGCTCTCCCGTGGACGCGGGGGTAAGCGCGCACAACGGACTACCCCTTGGTGAAGCGCGGAAACGGCGACGAGGCCAGGCTCGATATGGGCGTCATGCGAGCTAGCGCACCGAAACCCGCACCCTGGTGCCGCGGCCCTTGGTCACGCGGGGCCGGGGCGTCCGCCGCGAGTGCGAAGTGCCGTACTGAGGCAGGGAGGAGGACCGGCCATGGCCATTCCGCCGCCAGCACGGCAAGGCCCAGGTCAGCAGGCTGGCCGCCCGGAACGGGCCAAGCCGGCCAGTCTCACCGATGAGCAGCCGAGCGGCTGCGTGATGAGTCCGCTGGCGCGGTGACCGCTATCGACCCCGACGAGTGGTTCCCGGTTGGCCACGACGGCGACACCGCCTGGGCCGAGGCAGCGTTCGCGCTCGCCCTGCACGCGGCGTGCGCGGTCCGTGCCGAATGCCCCGAGTTGTCGCTGCGACACTGGCGCCGTGGGCAGGTACGGCATCGAGGGGCGAAGCCGAGCGCGCCGCCACCAGCCTCGCCGCTGTTCGGGCGGCGCCCGCCAGGGCGGCGGTCGTGGAGGCTCAGCCCCGCTTACGCGGGCGAGGGCGACGCTCTAGGGGAGACCGGGGCTGGGCCGGCTCCGTCACGGCGCCGTTCCCTCGTCGGCGGCGATGCGGGCTAGCTCGACTCGTGACGAGATGGCCAGCTTGCGGAAGACCTGGCGCAGGTGGAAGGCAACCGTGTGCACGCTGGTGAACATTTGGTCAGCCACCTTCTGGTTGGTGAGGCCTTGCGAGACCGGCTCGGACACCTTGCGCTCGGCATGCCTGATGCGGCGTGAGCAGCATCGAGGGGGCCAGCAGATGCCAGTGCGCGACAGCGCCCGCGCACGAGGCTAGCGCTGCCCGACGAACGGCCCGTCATCGCCATCGCCAGCTGTGGCTGCGCCAGGAAGGTAGCTCAAAACGCCCAAGGCGACATCCGTCACTGGCAGCTCCTTTATAGGAACCGAGCGCAGTCCGGGCGCCCAGTCAAAATCTGCACGGCCTGCTGATGTGCACAGTGGTGCGGCGGCAAATCTGAGGCCGCGCTTATCACATCAGCTGGCGCTGCGCGAGTGACGAGCGCCGCGCCGACCCAGTTGCCTGGCCCGCCGCCAATAGCGCCCCCGCGGGTGCGGCCGGTGCCCGCCAGGCACCCCTGCCTCAAGCTCCTTCCTTAGCCGGTCAACATGGCTGACGATCTCACCCCGCAGTGGCCAGCCGACTGGGTGGACCGCGGGATCGATTCCCATCACCTCGCTGAGCTGGTTCTGCTTTTCCTGGGCCCGTGCCAGCTGCTCCTGCAGTTCGGTGATCAGCTGCTCGCGCTCTGGCCGGGTGTGCACCTGGGCCAGACGCCCGTAGGTCCGCATCCCCAGAGCCAGGTGTTCGAACGTCCCCGCGAGCCTGACCTGGATCTCACGATCACGCACGAGGCTGTTGCCGTCCTGGAGCCGGGCGCTGTCCGCGAGAGACCGGGCGAGCCCGCGGACCGTGATCGCCACATGCTCGAGAGTTGCCAGCTGACCGCGCAAGTCGTACCTGGCTGGGAGCAGCTTCGCGCCGCGCGGGTTCAGCCGGACGCTTTCCTCGGCCCGCCGCAGCGCAGCATCGACCCGCCGGATCTCCGCGGTCAGTGCCCGTCCCAGGGTCAGCCAGTCTGCGACGGAGTCCGGGACAGACCCAGCGCGGAGGCCCGCCGCCATCCGCTCGAGCAGGCCGGCCATCTTGTCGCATAGGTCCTCGATGGCCTCTTGCGCCGACTGCACCTGGGGTCGGCCCCAGAACAACCCCGCGACCAATCCCGCCCCTGCCCCCACCAGCGTCTCGACGATGCGCGTATCGGCCGCACTCCTGATGGTGGCGACGGACAGAATCAGCATCGCGCTGATCGGAACCTCAAGGATGGTCTCGCCCAGATGCAGCGCGTAGCCAATCATGAGCGCTATCACGATCGTGAGTCCCAGGCTCCACCAGGTGAACCCGACCCACGCCGACAAGCCCACCGCCAGCAGAACCCCGACCACCACGGCCGCTACCCGGCGGACCGCGCTGCGGAGCGTCTGGTAGACGCTGACCTGGACGACGAGCAGCGCGGTGAGCGGCGCGAGTACCGGATGCGAGATGCCCGGCAGCAGGCGCGCGAGCAGGTAGGCCAGGATGGCCGTGCTGGCTAGCCGGGTTATCGTCGCCGCAGCCGGCTGAGCCCGGTAACGCACCACCGTCAGGCCCTGCGGGGCGCGCAACGCAGCGGCGCGGGCAGCCCTGCCGAGCCGCCGCGCCCGGCGCCCGCTCAGTGCCCGCCTGGCCAGCGGCCGTCTCCTCCCTGGTCAGCTTGCGCGCGGTTGCATCCGGACATCAGGCTGCCAGCGCCACCGGCAGTCGCAAGACGGGCTGCCTCAGTTCCCCACCCCCTGTTCATCCTTACCCTGCTCGCCTCCCGCACCGTGGCTGAAATGATCCCAGCAGCCCCGGCGGCCTGTATCCCCCGGTCAGGTAGCGGTGGTCGGCCCCGGCGGCCCCAGAAACTAACCGCCCTGATGATGTGCGACGGGCTCGGGCTGGGCAGCCTGGGGTCAACGCCTACTACCGGAGGGCGCCGTGACAACCGTTCGTGATCCGCACCTGACGCTGGTTCGTCCGGTGGCTCCGCGGACGACCGAGGGCTGCGAGGAGTGCCTCCAGCTCGGCACCGGCTGGGTGCATCTGCGGCTGTGCCTGACGTGCGGCCACGTCGGATGCTGTGACTCGTCCCCCATGCGCCACGCTCGCGGCCACGCATTCGCCATCGGGCACCCGATCGTCCAGTCGTTCGAGCCCGGCGAGGACTGGCGCTGGTGCTACGTCGACGAAGCCTATGTCTGACACTGGCCGCCTTCGGACTCCGGACGCCGCCAGACAGACGCCGGCGAACGCCGGGCAGGCGCCGGCCGAGACGGCTGCAGGTACACCGCCGGAGACGGAGGACCTGTACGGTGCGTATCCGCGCCTGTCCGCTGGCCAGGTGGCCACGCTGACTTCGCTAGGCCAGCGCCGCCCGGTTGAGGCGGACGAGACCTTGATCCAGGCTGGCGATCTGAACTGCGACTTCTACGTGATCCTGGCAGGGAAGGCCGCCGTCGTCGAAGGCCGCGGATCGCCGTTCGAGCGCCTCGTCAGCGTGCACGGCCAGCATCGCTTCCTGGGTGAGCTGGGCCTGCTGACCGGCGAGGCCACCTTCTACAGTGCCGTAGCAGTTGAGCCCGGCGAAGTCCTCGTCGTTCCGGTTGACCAGCTCAGAGCGCTGGTGGCCAGCGACCCCGACTTCGGCGACCTGATCCTGCGCGCGTTCTTGATCCGCCGCTCGATCCTCATTGGCCTCGGCGTTGGCTTGCGGATCGTGGGCTCCCGTTACTCCGCGGATGCCAGGCGGCTGCGCGACTTCGCTGCCCGCAACCGGCTGCCGGCCCAGTGGCTCGACGTTGAAGAGGACAGGGGCGCCGAGGCACTGCTGACTCAGCTAGGCGTGCCACCTCAGGACACTCCGATTGTGATCTTGTATGGCCAGCGGCTGCTGCGCAACCCGAGCAATGCCGAGCTGGCGGCCGCGATCGGCCTGCCGGCTCCGAGCCCCCCGCGGGGCAACTGTGAGCTGCTCGTCGTCGGATCGGGCCCCGCGGGGCTCTCGGCGGCAGTGTACGGGGCGTCCGAGGGCATGGAAACCGTTGTACTGGACGGGGTAGCGACCGGCGGGCAGGCCGCGCTGTCCTCTCGCATCGAGAACTACCTCGGCTTCCCCTCTGGCCTGTCGGGCGCCGAGCTTGCCGTCCGTGCGGTGATTCAGGCCAGGAAGTTCGGCGCGAAATTCGCAGTGCCCGCGGAGGCGGTGAGCGTCGTCCGGGACGACGGTCAGTTCACCGTGCATCTCGATGACGGCGCCCCGATGACCGGGACATCGATGGTGATCGCCACCGGCGCCAGGTACCGCCGCCTCGACGTGCCGCGCCTTGAGCACTTCGAGAAGGCCAGCGTGTACTACGCGGCGTCGCAGGCAGAGGCGATGATGTGCCGGGGCGACCCGATCGTGATCGTCGGCGGCGGTAACTCGGCCGGTCAGGCGACGGTGTTCCTGTCCAGGTACGCGTCCGGGGTCACGCTTGTCGTCCGGGAGCCGGACCTGTCGGTGTCGATGTCGCGGTACCTCATTGACCAGATCAGCCGGCTCGGCAACGTCACCATTCTGCTCGGCACGCAGGTGCAGGAGCTGATCGGCGATTCCGTGCTGGAGGCCGTCGCGGTGACCGACCCCGGCGGCCAGCGCCGTGTCCTGGACGCCAGGGCCCTTTTCATCTTCATCGGTATGGCGCCGGCCACGAGCTGGCTCGGTGACCTGGTCGAGCTGGATGATCACGGCTTCGTCCGGACCGGGCCCGATGCCCGGCCGGCCGGGACCGGATGGCAGGCCTCGGCGCTGGAGACCAGCCAGCCCGGTGTGTTCGCCGTCGGAGACGTCCGCAGCGGCTCGGCGAAGCGGGTCGCAACAGCAGTCGGAGAAGGAGCGATGGCCATCCGGCTGGCGTTCCAGAGAATGCAGTCGAGGTAGGCGAGTTGAGAGAACGCGTTCAGTTAGGAGGGCAGCCGCCGATGCCGGTCATGGGATTCACCAAGTTCGAGCGGTTTTTCCGGACGGCAGGAGAGGTCAGCGTCGACCGCGACGACGTCAGGCGCTACCTCGACTTCGTCGACGACGCGATCTACGACATGCTCCTCCTCGCCCAGGCCACGGCAAAGGCGAACGTCCGCGACGTCATCTTGCCGTGGGACCTGCCGATCACGGCCGGGGTGCAAGAGCGGATGCACCGGTTCGCCAAAATGGACGAGGACATCGAGCTCGAGCCCATCCTCGAGGAGGTCGCCGCCCGGCCGCCGCTGGACCTCGCCTTCGCCGACGACACGGCGGCCCGGCTTCCTGCGCTCTTCGGCGCGATCAGCGTGGCCCTCGCCGAGATCTTCAAGATCGTCGACTCCGGGCTGAAGGAAGTTCACACCAGCGAATGGGAGCGCGCGTTCCGTATCGTCAGGGTCCTCATCTGATCAGGCTCTTCACCTGAGCGGCTGGGTTTACGCGGAGGCCCGGCCGGCCTCCTCCGCCGGACAGCACGAGCTGTCGGCGGGCGGCGAGGCGCCTGGGCGCGCGGCGCCGAAGGTGGCCAGCACCACGACTAGGGCGCGACCGCGACCACGCCGCCAGGCGCAGCGAACACTACGGTGACGCCGGGTGGGCTGAATCTAACGATCCAGGGCGCGACGCATCCGCTAAACGGCCGGTTCCTAATCCGGCCGCCCGGCTGACCCGTCGCGATTGCTAGCCCGGTTGTGTAGTCAGTAAACAACGATGATCCGGCCATCCACCTCCGTGATGCCGGGAGCGGACCGTGTGGCGGCGAGCGCGTCGTCCTGCTCCGGAAAGGAGGTAACCGTCCCGGCGAGGATCACTGTAACGTCCGGTCGTGCGTCGACCGACCCAGGCACGTTGGCGCAGATGAACTCGGCCTCAGGGCGCTGGTAGTGGAAGGCAACGATGCCGGTCATGGTGACCAGCCCGTCGTCCGCCCTGGCGCCCACGCTGGCCGGGATGGAGCTGTCGAGTGCGCCGCTGTACCCGCCCACCGACACTACAGATCCGGGTACCGGCTGATGCCGTGTCTAGCCGGCAGCCTAAGCGTGCGTAGAGCTGCGGAGCTCGAAGGCGAGGACGATGTCGGCGATGCCGCGGAACAATGCGAAGAAGCCAACAAAGAAGATCACCAGCGCGGCCCGCGCGGGGAACGCCTGCTGGGACGCCCAGAATCCGATCAGGATCTCCAGGATGCCGGTGATCAAGCCGAGCCACCAGGTCGGATTGATATCACGGGAGAACAGGGAGGTGACCAGATCAAGGCTGCCGCGCAGAATCAGCAGCAGGCCGACGACTGCGGCGAGCGCCCAGAATGCGCCGAACGGGCTGGCGAAGGCCCAGATGGCACCGAGGATAAAGATCACGCTCATCAGAACGTGCAGCCAGCTCGAGCCAACCCGGCTCGAGGCGACCAGAATCTCGCTGAGAGCCGCAATCACAAACACGACGCCGAGAAGCACCCCGACGGCCGCTACCGATGCGATGGAGAACCGCAATACCACGGCCGAGATGATCAGCCAGGCGACGCCGGTCACCAGGAACATCCACCAGGGCCCCGCCAACTG
>Ga0335073_10011911_pt1 | contig 12219 bp, 8 predicted proteins | sample Lox_Sample_22_FD_207093 | JGI IMG/M metagenome (GOLD analysis project Ga0335073, IMG submission 207093) | Soil microbial communities from Loxahatchee National Wildlife Refuge, Florida, United States - Lox_Sample_2.2 | ecosystem: Environmental > Terrestrial > Soil > Wetlands | place: USA: Florida... | reverse complement strand
ACCTCCAACTGCGGCACCTCATCATCCACCGCCAACACACTCAACGCCGTATCACTCACGCCGTCCGAACCCCCACCCGGAACCTCGGCACGCGGATCCAGCGATCGCAAGGACCAGCAGCAAACCTAACGCCGCTTCCACCTATCGTCATTTCCCTCCCTCCGCGGAAACCGGCCGGCAAGGACAATTTTACCGGCACGGTCGGCTCGCCCCGGCGGCCGCCAGCCCTCCGTTCGTCGCGCGATTCCCGCCGCTCATCGCAGATTCGCGGGCGATCGTGTACGGGGGACGCCGGACTTAGAGCTCGTGCCGGTTGTCAACGCCTTTCTTCTGCATCGCCCGATACACGTAGGTCTCCACTGTCCGGACCGACAGCACAAGCTGATCTGCGATCTCCTGGTTGCTGAGCCCGCGAGCGGCAAGGGCCGCGATCTGCGACTCCCGGGCGGTCAGTTCGACTGCCACGCCTTCGAGTCCGTCGATGATCGGCATGTCCCAGCCTTGGTTCGGGGGGTGCAGTTCGCGCGCTCGGGTTGCCGCCCGCCGGGCGGAGTCGAGTCGCCCCTGGCTCAGGAAGTGCCGGGCGCCGGCGATGATCGCGTCAACGGCGGCGGCGACGCAGCCGATGGTGGCGAGGTCTTCCCCGGCTGCAATTAGCGCCGCGCCGTCCCGCTCGGTGAGGGCGGCCGCGTGGGCGGCTCGCGCGTCGATCATCCGCGAGTCGCAGCGCGCGGACAGTTCGGCGAGCTCGCCGGCGACGACCGCGGGTCGAGCGCCGGCGCGCAGCGCCTCGTGAAGGAGCCAGGACCGAGGACTGGGATCAAGGCGGGCGCCGGCCCGCTCCAGAAAGGCGTCGGCGCCGGCGGCCTGGCTCCGGCCGCGCGCTGCCCATCCCTCCGCACACGACTGATAGACCAGCTCGGTCGGGCGAGGCTCGCGTTCGATCGCCCGCCTTCGAGCGCTCGCCAGCGCCGCTTGCGCTCCCGCCGGATCGCCGGTGAGGCATGCGATCCCGGCCTGCAGTGCGTGGATGCAGGCGATCATGTCGAATGTGTCCTGGAGCTCGAGCTGAGTCTCGGCCTCTACCAGCCATCGCTCCGCGTCGCGATAGCGTCCGCCGTGGAACGCGAGCGAGCCCAGCGTGAACGCGCCGAGTCCGGCGGCCTCGTGATCTCCAATTCGCACCGCCTCCCTCAGCGTCAGCCTCATGTAGTCCTGCAGCCCGGCCCAGTCCTCGCCGCTCTGCTCGCCGACCAGGCAGGCCTCGAGGAGCGTGTACGCCTCAAGGTTGTTGCGCAACGGGGGTCGCGGGCGCAGGCGCCGGGCGACCGCGTCGGCCTCGCGTACCTCGCCGCCCCCCATCAGCGCTCGCACTAGCAACTGCTCCATCGAGTACCTCGTCCTCGGATCCAGATCCGGTCTCTCCAACTCATTCCGGATTCGCGGCAACTGTCCGGCGAAGCCCTCGGAAAACCCGGCCATCGCGACCCGCCACGGTTCCAACCGGCTCTGCCACCGGTGATCGTCGGACCACCCCTCGGCGCGCTCCAGAAATGTCCGCGCCGCACCGGTCTGCCGCAGTCCCCAGTAGAGCACGTGCATTCGCTGCACCGTGTACTGCAGCGCGTCCGGATCGCCAGGAGCCGAGGACTCGGCTGCAGCCAGCACCGCCTCTGCGTCGGCGAAGCGGTTGCGGACAATGTGCGCGCGTGCGAGCGCGAGGACCGCGCGCAGACCGGCGCCGGCGTCGATCGCGCGGGTCGCGAGCTCGGCGCCCAGGGCGGGATCTCCGGCGAGGTTGGCGGCGCCGGCAGCGTCGAGCAACAGATCCGGCGGGACTTCAGCCCCCGCGTCGATCAGCCAACGGGCCGCGCGTAGCGCGTCGTCAGGGGTGAGCGGATCACGTCGCTGGATCGTCTCGGCCAGGCGAAGATGATGGCCGCCCGCCCGCAGCACCGACATCTCGCCTCGAATCACCTCGCCGTAGAGCGGGTGGGCGAGACCGACGAGCGCATCGTCGCAGAGCCCCGCGATCGTGATCATTCCCCGCTCCTCCGCGGTTTCAAGCGCTTCATATGAAGTCAGATCGGCGAGCTCGTGCATCCGCAGCGGCTCGCCGAGCGCCAACAGCTCGAGCGGAGCGCGCAGGTCCGATGCCAGAGCGCCGGTACGCCGCGTGATCAGCGCGCTGAGCGAGGGGGTCACGTTTGGCCGCCCGTCGATCCGCCAAAGGCGTCGCTCACACCGCATGCGCCCATCCTCGATCGCACCGATTACGAGCTCGCGGGCGTAGAGCGGATTGCCGCGGCTGCAATCGACGATCTGCGTCATCGTCGCTTGCTCGACCGGGCCTGCCAAGCCGGCCTCGACCAGCTCCGCAATCGCCTCGTCACTGATCCGCTGGAGCTCGATCCGACGCGCGCCGGCGTCCTTCCACAGCGCGTCGACGGCGTCGGGCGTGGGCTCCCCGGTGCGGATCGTCGCCAGCACGAACACGTCCGTGGTCTCCGCCAGCTGAAGCACCAGCGTCGCCGACGCCGAATCCAGCAGCTGGGCGTCGTCGACGGCGAGGAGCACCGCGCGGCCGTCCGCTGCCGCACGCAACGCGACCGCGCTGCGTCGGACAAGATCGAGCCGATCGTCGGAACGCACATCGTCCGGAATGAGCCCGGCGAACGCGCCCAGCGGAATCGCCGCGGAGCTCGCGGTGGCCTGCGCCCACAGCGTCGGCGTGCCATCGACCTCGGCAGAGGCACACGCCTCGCGCGCCAGCCGTGATTTGCCGACGCCCGCTGCTGCGCTTACCACCACCGCGGAGCACATCGGGTCCGCGCGCGCCGCGGAGATCTGTGCCAGCTCGGCATCACGGCCCACGAGCGGCCACCCATCTCGAACCCCAAACTGAACTCCGCCCACGCACGCGGATTGTGACGCACGCGGTGCCCTCTGATCCAGCCTGCCATTGGCGGCTCCCGACGTGGGGATAGTCGTGTGGATCGTGGCTACGTAGTGATCGGGCCGCCAGTGCAGTAGCCAGATACGGACCACGCGCCAAGAGCGCGGTGAGACGGTGTCGATCACACAGACGACCGGCTCCGACAGGACGCCGGCTCACCCTCGTCAACGGCAACTACTCGGTCAAGGCCACCATTCGACGCCGCCTGAAGCCGACCACCTACGCGATCGCGGGCAGCTACAAGGGCACTCCGCTGGACACCGTCGCCTGGATCACCGTCCGCGGCTGAGGACACGTTCCCGAAACCGACTCGACGGGGTGGCCGGCGAACTCGGCCACCCTGTTGCGGCTGGGCATGTGCGCCAACGGCCCGACCTGCTCGCCGGTTTACGATTCACGTGGGTGTCGGATCGGGCAACAGCGCGTGCATCGGTGGTCACCGGACCGTGGCCGCTGGTCGGACGCGAAGCGGAGCTGGGACAGATGGCGTTGGCGCTCGCGGACCCCGACTGCCACGGTGCCGTGATCAGCGCAGCGGCGGGCGTCGGCAAATCGCGCCTGGTCCGCGAGGCCTGCGCCGCAGCCGAGGCCGGCGGCGCGCTGACGATCCTGGCTCGGGCCACCGCCAGCAGCGCGTCGATCCCGCTGGGAGCACTCGCCGGCGTCCTCCCAGAGGAAGCCAGGTCAGACGACCCGTTGCAGCTGGTGCGTCGGAGCATCGCGGCGCTGCGGGACCGGGCCGGCGAACGGCCCGTGGTCTTTGCCGTAGATGACGCCCAGCTGTTGGATGTCGCCTCGGCGGGGTTGCTTCTGCATCTGGCGACCACGGCAAACGTGTTCGTGGTGGCGACGCTCCGCGCTGGAGCGTTGCCGCCAGACGCGGTTGATGCGCTGTGGAAAGACGCCGGGGCGAGGCTGATGCGGCTAGATCGCCTCAGCGATGAAGCGATCGCGGAGATGGTCGAGTCGGGGCTCGGCGGCCCGGCGGAGCAGGAGACCTTGCGGTGGGTGATCGACACGAGCGCGGGCAACCCGATGTTCGCCCGTGAGCTCGTGCTTGGCGCGGTCGACGCGGGCGTGTTGACCGCACGGCGCGGGCTGTGGCGATTGGGTGGCCGGCCGCCCGTGCCGGCATCGCTGACCGCGCTGATCACTGCGCGCATGCAATCGCTCACCCCGGAGCAACGGGAGCCGCTCGAACTGCTGGCCCTCGGCGAGCCACTTCGGATTGACGAGGTGGTCGAGTTGACGTCCTACGAGGCGCTGGCGACAGCGGAGGAGCGCGGCAACGTCGTTGTGACCGGGCCGACGGCCGACGGCCACGTGCACCTGACGCAGCCGATTTACGGCGAGGTGCTTCGATCCCAGCTGCCAGTCCTGCGAGCGCGCGGCCTACTGTTGCGCCTCGCCGAGACGATCCAGCGACGCCACCCGCTGACCCCTGACGACGCGCTACGTGCGGTTCGGTGGTTACGCAAAACGGGAGCTGCGATCCCACCGGACTTGTTGTTGGATGCGACGGCGGCTGCGAACCTTGCCGGCGATCCAGATCTTGGGGCTGACCTTGCGCGTCTGGCCATCGAGGCCGGGGCGGGGCTCCGAGCGACATTGCTGCTGGCCCGGGCGCACACCGTCCGCAAGCGTTTCCTTGAGGCCGAGACAGAACTTGCCTCCGTCGAACCAGACGTCGCCGGCTACGAACTGGCGCTCGAGTACGTCTCTCAGAGGCTGCACGTGCTGCTCTGGGGGCTGCGTCGTAGCGATGACGCCGGCGCGCTCCTTGATCGCGCCGAGGCCTGGTCATCCGATCCGGTTTGGGCGGGCCAGTTCGCGTCGTGGCGGCTGGCGCTGTCCGGGTTCAGCGAGGGGTTCGCCGACCGGCTCGATTCAATCTTGGGCATGCTGGCCGAGCCGGGGCTCGATCCCGAGCGAATACGGCAGCTCGAGCTGTCACAGCTGCTCGCGTTGACGGGGTCCGGCCGGGTCAAAGAGGCTTACGCCCTGGTCAAGCGGATCCGGCCGCAGGTCCCGCTCCGCGACAAGCGCGACACATACGCGCTGAGCTCGATGTGCACGGTCGGGCTGGAGAGCGGGGAGGACTGGCGCGACCTCGAGGCCTACATGTCGGCGGTGCTCCGCGACGGCGTCCGAGCCGGCGACCACGAGGCGGCCGGCATCGCCGCCTTCGCGCTGGGGGCGCTCGAGGTCGAACGCGGTCGCTACCGGGCGGCCCGGCGATGGCTCGCCGAGGCCGAGGCACAGCTGGAGTACCAGGACACGATCGACACGATGTTCTGCGTGTACGCGCTCGAGGTCCGCATCGCCTATTTCACGGGTGACATCGAGGGCGCGCAGGCCGCGCTCAAGCGCGTTCGCTCGATGTCGTCCGGACCCGGACCGCGTCCTCCGGGCCAGCAGAGGTTTGCCGCCACTGCGGAGGGGTACGGAGCGCGGGCGGTCAGCGATGCCGCCGGGGCAGAGCGCTTTCTACACGAGGCCGCTCGCACCCACGACCCGAGCCTACGGTCTCGGCTGCTGTATGAGGCCATGCGCGCCGGCGCCCGGCCGGCCGCCGTCGCCGGCGAGCTGACCGAGCTTGCCGAGCGATGCGACTCGCGACTGGTCGGAGCGCGGGCGGCACATGCCGCGGCACGTGCCGGGCGGGACGCCCAGGCGCTGCTTGAGGCGGGACAGCAGATGGCCGACATTGGCGCGGAACTGTGCGCGATGGAGGCGGCGGTCGACGCTGCCCGACAGTTCCTGGCCGACGGCCGGGCCGATTCAGCGCGCCGGGCCGCGACCCTCGCCCGTGCCCGCCACAGCGACGGCCAGGGCGCCGAGCCCCCGGTGATCGACGGTCTCGATGGCGTCGCCAGCGGGCTGACTCGGCGAGAGGCCCAGATCGCAACGCTTGCCTCCCGCGGCCTGAGCAACCAGGAGATCGCAGATCAGCTCGTCCTGTCGGTTCGGACCGTAGAGACGTACGTCTACCGGGCGATGCAGAAGCGCGGGGTAGATCACCGCCACGAGCTCTGAATCGACGGACCGGACCGTGCTGCCTTGTGATGAAGGTCAACACCGTGGTGGGTTCGTTGTCGTCGTGGCTCGTGTGGACGGCGGATGCCGGTCTTGGTCGTCGGCGGGCGCGAGGAGGATGACTCGTTCGCCGGGTTGCAGTTGAAGGTCTGGGCCTGCGGCGCGGATTTCGCGGCCTTGGGTGAGCGCGACGACGATGCAGCCGGGCGGCCATTGGATGTCGGCGATTTGCCGTCCTCGTGCGGGGGAGTCCGGGAGCACCCGCAGCTCGAGGGTTTGATAGTCCTGAAGCGGGGTGGTCGGCTCGTGGATCGCGCCGGCCGGGTCCTCGACGGCGAACTCTGCTGCGATCGCGCCTTGTTGGATCTCCTGTTCGGAGGTGCTGAGCTTGGCGTCGAGCGCTCGGAGAACGTCGGCGCGTGTGAGCCAGCCGCGTAGCCGTCCGTCGCGAGAGAGCACGGGGAGGCCGTCGCGTCCGTAGAGGATGAGCTGGCGGCGGGCGTGCTCGAGGTCTTCTTCCGTGAACAGGATCTGCGGGCGGCGTTTGCGGGTGACAGGGCCGACGAGCCGTTCCCATTGGACATCCTCCGCGGAGGGTTGGGCTTCCCGGGTGTCGCCGTCGAGGAGGCGGGGCGGGCCGTCGGGATTGTCGAGGGGTTGCATGACTTCTCCGACGGTGAGGGCCTGGAGCGCGCCGAGCGCTTTGGGGCGTTCGATGTCGATCCCACGGCGGAGTAGCTTGGTGGTGTAGATGCTTCCGTACGTGACGTGCTTCGCAAGCTGGGCTGCGATTCCGCAGGCGAGCATGATCGGGAGGGTGAGGGTGAAGTTCCCGGTCATCTCGGCGACGCTGGCGATCGCGGTCAACGGTGCCTGCGCGGCGCCCGCGAACACGCCGCCCATGGCCACCACCCCATAGAGCGCGGGTGGCCCGACCGCTGGGCCGAAGAGATGGTTCACGATGATCCCGAATGCCATTCCGGCCGCGGCGCCGGTGAACAGCGAGGGGGCGAACACGCCGCCGGATCCGCCGATCCACAGGGTGAGGCTGGCGGCGAGGATCTTGCCGACCATCAGGACGACCACGAACCAGAGCACGTAATGGTTCGCCAGGACTCGGTTCATGACCGGATAGCCAACGCCGTACATCTGCGGCAATACGAGCAGCATCAGCCCGAGGACGAGACCGCCGACAACCGGGCGCAGCCATGCAGGCTGGTTGCCCCATAGGGCGTCCGTTGCGTCCTCACCTTTGTACAGCGTCTTCTGAAACGCGACTCCGATAAGCCCGGCGACGATGCCGAGAAGCGCGATCAGCAGGTACGTGAAGTCGTTCGAGACGCCCATGTCATGGGGGATGGCGGCGAAGAACGGGGCGCCTCCGAAGAAGGCGCGGCTGATCACGTCGGCGCTGACCGCAGACAGGATGGTGGCGGCGAGCGCGTCGAGCGAGAACTCCTTCAAGACGATCTCGAAACCAAAGAACATGCCGGTGACGGGTGCGTTGAACGTCGCGGAGATGCCGGCTGCGGCGCCGCACGCCACGATCACGCGGAGTCGACCCTCGCTCATTCGAACCAGCTGTCCGAGCGTCGAGGCCAGCGCGGACCCGATCTGCACGATCGGGCCCTCTCGCCCGACTGAGCCGCCGCCGCCGATGCACAGGGCGGAGGCGAGCGCCTTGACGATTGTCACCGGCGGCCGGATACGCCCGCCGTTCTCGGCGACCGCGAGCATCACTTCGGGCACGCCGTGGCCGCGCGCCTCCCGGGCGAAGCGCTGGATCAGCGGCCCGTAGATAGCTCCGGCGATCACCGGGACGACCAGCACGAACCAGACCCCCAGGAACGGAAGGTGCAAGCTGGCGGCGTGTCCCTGTTGCCCGAATGTCTGGCGGCCTGTGAACACCCAGGTGAAGAAATAGATCAGCTCGCGAAATCCGGCCGCGCCCAGCCCCGACGCGACCCCCACGACCAAGGCCATCATTACGAGACCCAGGTGCGATGCCGCGAGCCAGTCACTCGCACGCCGGGTGGAGCCGCGCGCACGATGGATTCCAATCGTCCGAGCCACGGGCAAGGAGCGGCTCGCGATCAGCCGCAGCATGCGTGTCCGGGGTTCGGGCGTCGGGTCGGCCGGAGCATTCATCGCGCCGCCCCGACACGGCCGGCGCTGGTGCCCCACGCGTATGTTGTCTGGGTCCCGGTCCGCCGCCGAACGGTCACCCGGGCGGCCGGGACGCTCGGAGTTTCTTGCGACGCCTGTTGCCGGGCTTGTGCTCGGCCACTCCCGGGTCGGTAAATCCGCTGAGCAACGCGTTTAGTCCCAGCTCGTAGCCGGTGTCGGCGTCGAGCGCTGCCATCTCGCGGGCCTTACCGGCCAGGATCGGAAACTGCTCGCGGGGCAGCGTCCCGAGCCGCCGCCGGCCGGGTGGCCGCGCCGCGTCGACGGTGAAACCGGTCGCCTCTGCCAGCGCGTAGCCGCGGGCGTAGCTGACGGTGGCGCGGTAGACGGCCAGCGCGCCGGCCGGCGTGAACCCGGCGGTGACGAGTACGTTCAACAGACGTTCGACGGGACCGAGCGCGCTATGCGTGTCGAACGGCTGCAGGCCGAGCAGCTGAAACGTCGCGGGTCGCGCGACCGCGACATTGCGCAGTGCAGTCGCGAACGTGCGGCATGCCTCACGCCAATCATCGCCCAGCTCGATCTCGTGGAGCGGCTCGAGCAGCCGATCGCCGATCGCGCTGAGCAGCTCGTCGCGACCGGCGAAGTGATGGTAGATGGCCATCGCCTCGACCCCGAGGCTCGCACCCAGGCGGCGCATGCTCAACGCCCCGGGCCCCTCCGCCTCGATCAGCGCCACGGCACGATCGAGGATCACGTCCCGGTTCAACGGTCGATGAGGCGGCGGTTGTTGAAGCGGTTGTGCGGCAGTGCGAGGCATCGCGACCCGACTTTACACTGTAAAGTCGATTTGATGTTCGCGATGAGGCAACGCAGACCCGGACCGCTGCTGCGCCGCCTGCTGCGGGCTCCCGCGCTTCTGTACGACTGCCACCTCGGCTGGCTGCTCGGCCGCCGATTCCTGCGACTGACGCACGTCGGTCGCGTCTCCGGCCGAACGCATCGAACGATGTTGGAGGTCGTAGCAGAGGACCGAGCCCAGCACGAGTTGATCGTCGTCGCCGGCCTGGGCCGCTCCGCTCAGTGGTACCGCAACATTCAGGTAAGCGAACCAGTAGAGGTCGCGGTCGCCGCGGAAAGGTTCGCCCCCGTCCACAGAGAGCTTCCATTGGCCGAGGCCGAGGCCGTGCTCGCCGACTACGAGCAGCGCAACCGCTATCTCCTTCCGGTGATCCACCGCGTTCTGAGCTGGCTTGTCCGGTGGCCCTACGACGGCACAGAAGCAGCGCGATGTCGACTCGTGGCCGAGCTTCCGCTCGTCGGCCTCCGACGTTCGCCACATGCCACAACCCCCATGGATTCGCGTGACGCAACGTATTGACGCGGCCCAACCAACCTGTCACATCCTGCGGGAGGACCCGGACCTCGCCGATGTGCTCCCCCCGACTCAGAGGGAACGCGCGACCGCGGAGTGCATCGCGCGGACAATGCAGATCCGGGCGGGCAGTTGGGACGGGGAGCCAATCGGCAACCTGACGGGCGGTATCGGTCTTCTGGTTCTGGATGGGCTCCTGCTCCGGCGCGTCGGCGTCGACGGACGCTACGGGGGCGAACTACTCGGCGCCGGCGACCTGCTCCGACCATGGCAGGGCGAGGATGCGCACCCCGCGGTCCCCCGCACGATCGGCTGGCGCGTGCTCAAACCAACCCGAGTCGCGATCCTCGACCGGGGCGTGGCACACCGCATGGCGCATTTTCCAGAGCTGACGGGACGCTTGGTAGAGCGCGCGCTCGAGCGATCGCGAAACCTGTCACTCCTTATCGCGATCGTCCACCAGCCGCGCGTCGAAGTCCGTCTGCAGATACTGCTCTGGCACCTGGCGGAACGTTGGGGTCAAGTCCGCCCAGACGGCATCGCGCTGCATATGCACATAACCCATAGCCTGCTCGCCGATCTCATAGCCGCCCAGCGTCCCACCGTGACCACGGCCATGTCCGAGCTAACGCGACGACAAGTGATTGTTCCGATCAATGGGGGATGGGCGCTGCGCGGGGAACCACCATCCCGGCAGGTAACTCAGGCGATCTTGTGACCTGCCACGGGCTCCTCGAGTATGCCTCCGTGACCTGGTTCGAACGCCTGACCAACCCTCTCAGTTCGGCCTGAATCATCGCGTCCTCAGTTTGCGAGTAGACGGCCGCTAGGGCAAGAGCGACGGTTCGAATCCTGACGCGCCGGTGTCCGGGCCGAGCCGCCGGCCAACGGGCCGGCGCCGAACGGTGACCCGGCTGGACGTTCCTTCTTGAGCTGTTAAGCAGGGTCTGGTAGGTTTTCTACCTACCGCAGAGCTGGGGGGCGCCACAGACTGAACGGGGGATGGCGATGACCACCGGGGCGGTTGACGAGGCGAGGCTCGAGGAGTTCATGGGTCGGATGGCCGGGCACATGACGGGCGCCGCCGTGTGTTTTTCGATCTGGTTGGGCGATGAGCTGGGGCTTTACCGGGCGCTTGCGCGGGAGACCGCGCCCAGCGTTGACGAGCTGGCCGGTCAGGTTGGCTGTCATCCGCGGCTGGTGCGCGAGTGGCTGGATGGTCAGGCGGCGGCCGGGCTGATCGCGTACGACGCAGACGCCGATCGGTATTCGCTGAGCCCGGAGGCTGCGATGGCGCTGTCGGACGACTCATCGCCGGTGTTCGTGGCACGGGCGATGAATGCGCTCGGGTCGATGTTCATGGACGTGGAGAAGCTCAAGACCGCGTTTACCGGCGACGGAGGTCTGGCTTGGGGCGATCATCACCCGTGCCTGTTCAAGGGCACCGAGTGGTTCTTCCGCACCGGCTATCGCGCGCATTTGCCGGGGGAGTGGATCCCGGCGCTGGACGGTGTCGAGGACAAGCTCGAAGCGGGAGCCCGCGTTGCAGATGTCGGCTGCGGCCACGGCGCTTCCGTAGTGGCAATGGCCGACGCATACCCCGCCACCCGATTCTGGGGGTTCGATTTCCACGCCCCGTCGATCAGCACCGCCCGGGAGAGAGCACGCGAGGCGGGCGTGGAGGACCGCGCCACGTTCGAGGTCGCCGGGGCCAAGGAGTACCCGGGGACCTACGATCTGATCTGCTTCTTCGACTGCCTGCATGACATGGGCGATCCAGTCGGGATCGCCGCCTACGCTCGCGAGCACCTCGACGAGGATGGCACGGTCCTGCTGGTCGAGCCGTTCGCGCTCGACGGCCGCGCCGTAAACCTTCAGGGCAACCCGATGGCGGCGCTTCTCTACACGGCATCGACTGCGGTGTGCACCCCGAACTCGCTATCGCAAGAGGTCGGGCTCGGGCTGGGCGCGCAGGCCGGAGAGGCGCGACTGAGAACGGTATTCGAGGAGGCCGGCTTCAGTAGCTTCCGCCGCGCGGCCGAAACACCGCTGAACCTGATCCTCGAGGCGCGCCCGTAGCCAGGGAGTTTCTCGAACCGAGAGGAGAGCCGCCGTGCACGTTCGAGTTGTCCGCTTCACCGACGTGACTCCGGAGCGAGTCCAGGAACTCACCGCGCGAATCAATGAAGCCGGGGGACCGCCGCCAGGCGTTCCCACCACCGGTCTCCAGCTGCTATTCGACGAAGGTCAGGGGACGGCCGTTGTCCTGCAGATGTTCGACACCGCCGACGATATGCGCGTCGGAGCCGAGGCATTCAGCGCGATGGACCCGTCCGACACGCCGGGCACCCGCGTCTCAGTCGACATGTGCGAACTCAAGCTCGAGCGCCGCGTGACGGGCTGAGACCCGCACGAAGTCCGGCGCTCGGGTCGGGTCATTGCTTGATCGACCGTGCCGCCCTTAGGCTTCGTCATCCATTTCGGGTGACGGCCGGGAGGCGGTACGTTGCCAAGATCAAGCATGGACATTCATGACCACCGAGCTGTCGCTGGACACGTGCGAGCCTCGACTTTGGAGCCTGGCCGAGCAGCGAGAGTGCGGGTCAGCTCGTCAAGCCGTGACTGACGAAGACCAGTCCTACGTCGGGGTTGTCACACGCGCGGTTTCGTGGGTGATCGACGCGGTCGCTATCAACGTGGCGGCCATCGCGACCGGGCTCGGCATTGA
>Ga0335073_10011909_pt1 | contig 12221 bp, 8 predicted proteins | sample Lox_Sample_22_FD_207093 | JGI IMG/M metagenome (GOLD analysis project Ga0335073, IMG submission 207093) | Soil microbial communities from Loxahatchee National Wildlife Refuge, Florida, United States - Lox_Sample_2.2 | ecosystem: Environmental > Terrestrial > Soil > Wetlands | place: USA: Florida... | reverse complement strand
AGCCGTCGCCGAGCCCGAGCCCCACGCTCCCGCCGCCGCCAGGAAGCCCGGCGTCCTGTACGTCATCGGCTGCCGCCCATGGGTCGAGGTCGTCGTCGACCACCGCCACGGCAACCTCTACACGCCACTCCCGGCCCACCCGATCCCCGCCGGCAGGCACGACATCGAGCTGATCAATCCAGAGGAGGGTATCGACCGGCACCTGACCATCACCGTGCCGGAAGGCCGTGCGATCTACCTGGTCGGCGACCCGCGCAAGCTCGAACCCTCGACGGCCGCGCCACCGCTGACACCCCTGCCGGCGACGCTGTGAACCTGCAGCCTGACGGCGCCTCGAACCGATGGCTCAGGGACAGTCTCCCGGCGGCGCTCAGCCGCCGTCCGAGCCGCCCCCGCCGTCCGGGAAGAAGCCCTGGGCCTCGCTATCGTTCGGCGGCAGAATCAGCGGTGGCAGCGGCGTCTGATTGAAATCGAAGTCGTTGCGAAGGTCGCCGAGCACGGGGACCTCCTCGCGCACGGTTGGGCGGGGATCGGGGCGGTCGTCGGTGGTGGGATCGAGCCGCTGGCTGCCGAGGAAGACATCCTCGATGAATTTCGCGTAGGCGTCGAAGCTGAGAATCTGGTGATCGACGTGACCGGGCCGGACCCAAGGGCTGATGACCAGCGCGGGTACGCGGAAGCCATAGCCGTTCTCGTCCACAACGGGCGGCACGACGTGATCGTAGAACCCGCCCCAGTCGTCCCAGGCCAGAAAGATCGCGGAGGAGCTCCACGCCGAGCTCTGCATCACCGCGTTCACGAGTGTGGTCACGTATGCCTGGCCTTCGGCGACCCCGTTGGGCGGGTGCTCGCTCACCTGGTTGGCTGGGATGATCCAGGAGACGGCCGGCAGGTGACCGTCTTCGAGATCCTGGAGAAAGTGATCGACGGTGACGATGTTGCCGAGCTCGCCGTCTTCCTCTACCGTGACGAACCCGGGCAGCGGGTTCCAGATCGACAGCGTCGTTCCTTGCAGCGGCTGCGGCGGACAGGTCATCTCGCCGTCGTCGCAGTCGGGCTCGTCTCCCTGTCCGAGATAGTACTTCCAGGTGATGCCGGCGTGGTGCAGCAGGTAGGTGAGATCCGTCCAGGCAAAGGCGTCGGGCGTGGGCTCGTCGCCGCCAGCGGGGATGACCCCATCGCTACCGAAGTCCTCGGATTCGTCGTTCACGCAACTCATGGGATCCGTGGAGGTGCAGCGGGCCGACCACTCGGACACCATGAAAAGGTGCGCGACCATGCTCCAGGAGTCGGTGGGCTCGAACATGGCGTCCTGCAAGGTGAACGCTCGAGCGTATGCCCAGTAGTTCGGGATTTCGGCCTCCGTGTGGTAACCCACCGCGTCCCAGCGGCCCAGGCCGTCCGCGATGGCCGTGGCGCAAGCGGCTGCATTGGTCTGCCCACTGCACCCGCTGGATCCCACGTTATCGGTAGGCAGGTCCACGAGGAACCCGTCCATGTCAGCGCAGTTCAGATCGAGCAGCGCGTCGGTTTGAAAGTGGGGCCCGCCCGCGTTGTAATCATGCGGGTCGTGATACGGCCTGACGCAATGGTCAAAGTCCCACCCGCCTCCGTCGAGCGGGATCGGCAGACAAGCCCGGGGAAGTCCGGCGTCGTCCATCGCGATGCCGTTCGCCCCGGGGAAAGTTCCGAAGTAGGAGTCGAACGACCGGTTCTCTTGCATGATGACGATGACGTGCTGGATGGGATAGGGCGCCGGAGGAGATCCTGCGTCCCCGGCGCGGGCTCGCCACGCAGCCCTCTCGCGATCGGCCAGGTCCCGCACCGGCGCGGCGCCGCCGGTCGGCGTCTCCGCCCGCACAGGGACACAGCTGGCCACCGACTTTCGTGGATTCGCGGGCACCAGGCAGGCAGCCAGCGTCCCGAGCGCAGCCACGAGCCCAAGACAGCCGTGACTTGATCCCTGGAACATGCGTTCCCTTCTCCGCACCGCCTTCGGAGAAGACGCCAGAGTTCGCGAAAGTTTCGTGCCTCCGGCAGCAGACTCGCATGACGCGAGCCCGCTGGGCCGCCGGCTCGGTGGCCAGGGGAACTACTGGCACTGCCCCCCGGGGCAACGCTGCACCAGCTCGCCGTTGGCGGCGCTGCCCGTGGGGGTCGCCGTCGCGAAGACGTTCGTGCCGTCGTAAGCGAACGACGTGATGCTCGGGCCGCCGTAGCCGGGGTAGACGCACTCCTTCGTCCAGTCGGTCGCCGAGGTCCAGTGGTAGAGCTGCGGGTAACCGCCGCCGGCGTAGTAGTCGCTGCCGTTGCCCCACACGGTCTGGTCCGGGCCGCCGGGCATGGGCGTCGCGTCCAGGCTCCACGCGGTGCCGTCGTAGTGCCAGCGGTTCGTGCCCACCGCCCAGATGTCGCCGTCCCCGGTGCCCCACATGGCGTCCGCGTAACCGTCGGCGGGCAGGGCGAAGGTCGACGAGGCGTCCACGCCGGTGCCGTTGTAATGGATGATCTGGCCCGGGTTGGGGTTGCCGCCGCTGCCGCTCGACTGGCAGCCCCAGCTCACCCACAGGTCGTTCGTGGCGGTGCCCCACAGCGCCCCGGGCGCCTGGCAGTACCAGTGGAAGTTGTACGAAACTGTCCAGCTCCCGCCCACGCCGGTCTCGAGCTCCGGGCCGGTGCAGTCGCTGTTCAGGGCGAGCCCCGTGCCGCCCAGGTCGAAGAGGGTGGCGATGGGGAGGTTGGCCGGGACGGCGCAGCTCGGGAAGGTGGCGGGCGAGAAGGCCTCGTCGGCGGCGCTCCCGGTCCAGTGCCACGCGCCTCCGGCGGCGCAGGTGCCGCTCTGCACCGAGGTGCAATCGATGGCGCCGTACACATCGGAGTCCGACGAACCCACTAGCGAGAGGCCGCAGCCCGGGCCCGAGCAGACCGGGTTGTAGGCGCCGGCCACCTGGGCCACCTGGTTCCAGGCGCCGTTCTGGAGCTGGTACACGGTGTTCGGGTTGATCTCGCCGCTGTTGCCGGTGACCTCGGCGAGCCACAGGTCGTTCGCGCTCTGCCCGCCGGCCCACACGCTCGAGACCTGTCCGGCCGTGGGTGGCGCCGGCTGGGCGGCCTGCCAGGCGTAGGCGCAGCTCGCGCTGTTGCCGTTCTGCACGCAGGCGCAGTCGCAGGTGACCGTGGTGTTGCTGTAGTGGCACTCCTGCGCCGTGCCGAAGCCGCCCGGATTGCAGCAGTTCTCGCCCGCGCTACAGAAGTTGCCGGTGAGCACGTTGCCGCTGCACGTGGCCGGCGGGTTGGCGCAGTCGCTGGTGCCGGTGCAGGCGCCGGTCGACACGTTGCACGTGCCATTGGAGAGGCACTGCGAGGGATCCTTGCAGGACCCGGCATAGACGCACTGCCCGCTCGTGGGATCGCAGCTGCCGAAGCAGTGCCAGGCAGGATCGATGTTCGGCGCGCCGGCGTCGCAGACCACGTCGTAGCAGGGATCCTTGCCCGTGCCCGTGAGGTCGATCGTGAGGGGCGGGTCTCCGGTGTCGTCGCTCACCTGGACCGTGGCGGTGTCGCTCTCCTCCGCCGTGGGCGTGTAGTTCACGGTGAGAACGGCAGTCTGGCCGATGTCCAGGGGAATGAGGGTGGCACTACCCGCGTCGGCGGGGAACTTCGGGGCCGGCGTGAAGACTGCCGCGTTCGTTCCCGTGACCTTGGCGGGCAGCACGATGTTGAGCTGCGCGTCCCCGTTGTTCTTGATGGTGGTCGTCAGGCTCTTGGTGCTGTGGATGCCGACGTTGCCGAACGCGAGGCTCGGCGGAGTGGCCGTGAGGGCGCCGGTGATGTTGTTCAGTCCGCCCTTGCACTTGCAGCTTCCGAACGGCAGCGCGGCGAGGAGAACGACCAGAGGGAGTCTTCGCATGGCGTTCCGGTTTACTTGAGGAGGGATCCGCCGGTCAACGGGCGGCCGATCGCAGCTGTAGGTGAAAGACCTACACTTACTGGCTACTTGCGGGCCCTGGCCGGAGCGTCTACTACGCCCCTCGTGCGCCGGCTCCACCTCGCCCTGCTGCTGCTCTCCCTGGGCTCCTGCGTCTGCGGCGGCGTCCTGGGCAGCGGCCTCTCGGCCCCACCCGGCGCGGCGAGCTGCCAGCCGGCGGGCGGGAGCTGCGATGCCGGCGGCGACTGCTGCCAGGGGAGCTGCGTGGATTCCCTCTGCTGCCCGAGCGCTGGCGCGGGCTGCGGCGCGGGGTGCGCCGCGGGCGAGAACTGCCTCTGCGGCGGCTGCTGCCCGGCCGCCGGCAGCGCGTGCACGCTGGATGCGGGGTGCTGCGTGGGCCTCGCCTGCGAGCCCTCGGACGGCGGCACCGCCTGCTGCGCCGCGGAAGGCACGGCCTGCGCGCTGCCGTCCGATTGCTGCAGCGCCCTCTGCGAGGACGGCAGCTGCGTCTGTGCCGGCGGCGACGCCGGCTGTCGCGCCGCGGCCGATTGCTGCAGCGGCGTCTGCGCCGGAGGGACCTGCACATGAGACGCATCGCCACGGCCTGCCTGCTGCTCGCCTCGTGCAGCGGCGGCCGACTGACCTCCAGCCAGGCCGCGGCGGCCTGCGTGGTGCTCGCGAGCTGCTTCCCGCACGAGTTCGCGGCGGGCTACTTCGGGAGCAGCCTGGCGGCGTGCGCGAGCGGCGTCGACCAGTTGCCCCCCTCGCCGGGCGCGCTGATCGGCAACCAGGGGATCCAGACGGGCCTCGAGGGGCCGCTCGGCGACGTCTACGCCTGCCTCGCGAAGTCGAGCGGCTGCACGGCGGCGGCGACCTGCCTCGGCCGGGCGGGCGCGAGCGGGAGCTGTGCCAGTCCGTCGACGCTCTGGGACGCGGGCTGCGCGGGCACGGTGCTCGAAGGCTGCCTGGCCGACGGCGTGGCCTTCGACGTGGACTGCGCCAAGTACGGCGAGGGCTGCCGCGTGGATTTTCCGCAGAGCGACCGGCCGCTCGCCATGTGCGACGAGGGCGCCTGCCCCGCCGCTGGCACGCAGTGCGAGGGCTCGCAGGAGCAGGTGTGCCTGGGCCCCGGCGTGGTACTCGACGACTGCGCGCGCGTCGGGCTCTCGTGCTTCGCGCCCCCGAGCGGCGGCGCGGAGTGCTACGTCGAGGGCACGCCGTGCAGCCCGGGCGCCGCGGCGTGCAACGGCACCACGCTCCTCTCGTGCCAGGGCGGCGTGCCGGAGCAGTTCGACTGCTCGCAGAGCGGCACGTTCAAGCGCTGCTCGAACGGGGCCTGCTCCGAGACCGGCTCCCAGTGCACCGTCGCGGCCGACGCGCCGAGCTGCGACGGCACCAAGGTGAAGCTCTGCCAGGACGGGAACGAGGTGGAGGTGGACTGCGCCGGCCTCGGCTTCTCCGGCTGCCAAGACGCCGTGTGCCACTGAGGGCCGAACCATGGATTTCAAAGGCAAGAGCGTGGTCATCACGGGCGCGTCCTCGGGCATCGGCGAGGCGCTGGCGGTGCGCCTCGCTCGACGCGGTGCGCGGCTGGCCCTGGGCGCGCGGAACGAGAGCGAGCTCGAGCGCGTGGCGGCGCGCTGCCGCGAGGCGGGCGGCGAAGCCATCGCCGTCGCGACCGACGTCACGAAGCCCGAGGACTGCGGCCGGCTGATCGAACGCGCGGCCGCGGCCCACGCCGGCCTCGACGCCCTCGTGAACAACGCGGGGATCTCCATGCTCGCCCGCTTCGAGGACGTGACCGACCTGTCCATCTTCGACCGCGTCATGCGCGTGAACTACCTCGGCGCGGTGTACGCGACGCACTTCGCGCTGCCCCTCCTGAAATCGTCGCGCGGCCTGCTCGTCGCCGTCTCGTCGCTCACCGGCAAGTTCGGCGCGCCCACGCGCTCCGGCTACGCGGCGAGCAAGCACGCCATGGAGGGCTTCTTCGACACCCTGCGCATCGAGCTGCTCGGCACGGGCGTGGCGGTCCTGGTGGTCTCGCCGGGCTTCATCGCCACCGACATCCGGGCCAAGGCGCTCGGGCCGGACGGACGGCCGCTCGGCGAGAGCCCGCGCGACGAGAGCCGCGGCAACCTCTCGGTCGAGGCGTGCGCCGAGGCGATCGAGCGGGCGATGATCGACCGCAAGCGCGACGTGATCGTCCCCGCGCGCGTGGGCGCGGCCCGCTGGCTCGAGCTGCTCGCGCCCGCCCTGCTCGACCGCCTCACCGTGCGCGTCTCCCGCGGGAAGCCGGGCTGACGCCCTACCGCACGCGCTCGTTCACGATGGCGCGCAGCGAGACCGCGTCGAAGGGCTTCTCGAGCCGCAGGTTCGCCACCGCGTCCAGGAAGGCGCGGGCGCGCGACGTGAACGCGCCGCCGGTCAGGAAGATCATCTTGTCGGCCTGATCGCGGACGGTGTTCACGAGCGCGGCGTGCAGGTCCATGCCCGTCATCTCGGGCATCATGAGGTCGCACAGGATCACGTCGTAGCGCGCCCCGCCGCGGATGCGATCGAGCGCCTCCTGCGCACGCTGCAGGGTCAGCACCTCGTGATCGTGCGCCAGGGTCTTGCGAATGGCGTGGCCCACGAGCGGCTCGTCGTCCACGACCAGGATGCGGGCGCGGCGCGCAGCCGGCTGCAGGCTCGGGACGGGCGCCTCCGCCGACTCGATCCCCTGGGGCGCCGCGGGCAAGAACACCCGGAACATGCTGCCGCGGCCGAGCGTGCTCTCGACGCTGATCTCGCCGCCGAGGGCGGCCACGATGCGGTGGCAGATGGAGAGGCCGAGGCCGGTCCCGATGCCCACGGGCTTGGTGGTGAAGAAGGGCGTGAAGAGGCGTTTCAGAATCTCCGGGGGCATACCGGAGCCCGTGTCGCCGATCTCGACCATGACGCGCCCGCCCGGACCGAGGCCGGTGGCGACGCGGATCTCGTTCGCCTCCGCTCGCCCCTCGGGGATCGACTGGGCCGCGTTGACGATCAGGTTCAAGAATACCTGCCCCAGCCGCGATTCGTTGGCCTCGACGAGCGGGGTGGGGGCGTAGTTCTTCACCAGGCGCGCCCGGTGGCGGATCTCGTTCCAGGCCATCCGCAGGGCGGACTCCAGCACGCGCTGCACGTCGAGCCCGCGGCGGCCTTCCTCCTCGGCCCGCGAGAACAGCTTGAGGTCTCGCACGATGTGGCGGATGCGCGTGGCAGCCTCGCGGGCGTCCGCGAGCTCGTCGTGCAGGTCCTGGAGGCGGGGGCTGGCCGGCAGCTCCCGGCTGGTCTCCGCGAAGTCCCGCACGGCGAGGTCGAGGTTGGCGAGCACGCAGGCGAGCGGGTTGTTGATCTCGTGCGCGACGCCGGCGGCGAGGATGCCCACCGACGCCATGCGGTCCGAGATCATGAGCTGCTCCTGCATCTTGTTACGCTCGCGGCGGATCTTGGCCTCGCGGATCTCGCGCTCGACGGCCGGGAGCAGGCGCGGCAGGTGGTGCTTGGTGAGGAAGTCGTGCGCGCCGCTCTTGAGGGCCTCGACTGCGATCTCCTCCCCCACCGTACCGGAGACGATGATGAAGGGGACGTCGAGCTGCTTCCCCTTCACCAGCGCCAGCGCCGCGAGGGCGCTGAAGTCCGGCATGGACCAGTCCGAGAACACGATGTCCCAGGAGCGGTCGTCGAGCGCTCGGGTCATGTCCGCGGCGGTCTGCACACGCAGCGTCTGCAGCTCGCAGCCCGTACGGCCGAGCTCCCGGAGCAGGAGCTCGTAATCGTCCTCGTTGTCCTCGGCGACCAGAACTCGAAGTGGGCCTTCCATGGAGGTGACCTCAGGGCAGCGGCGGCGACTCGTTGAGCACGAGCCAGTAGAGGCCGAGGTGGCGGGCCGCCTCGACGAACTGCGTGAAATCGACGGGTTTGCGGACGAAGCTGTTGGCACCCAGGTCGTAGCTGGACACGATGTCCTGCTCCTCGTTGCTCGAGGTGAGCACCACCACGGGCAGGCGGCGAGTCCGCGCGTCGGCGCGGATCCGGCGGAGCACGGCCAGGCCGTCGATCTTGGGCAGCTTGATGTCGAGGAGCACCACCTCCGGAGCGGCGCCAGCGTCCCGGCCGGCGTGGGCGCCGGTCGCGAACAGGTAGTCCAGCGCCTCCTCGCCGTCGTGGACGACGACGATCTCGTTGGCGAGCTTGCTCTTGTCGAAGGCCCGCAGCGTGAGCTCCACGTCGTCGGGGTTGTCCTCCACGAGGAGGATGATGCCGGTGCGGCTCATGAGCGGCCTCCGGAACGAGCGCTGGGCAGCGTGAAGAAGATGGCCGCGCCGCGGCCCACGGCGCCCTCGGCCCAGACGCGGCCTCCGTGGCGATCGACGATGCGCTGCACGGTGGCGAGGCCGATGCCGGTCCCGGGGAACTCCTTGTCGCTGTGGAGCCGCTGGAAGGGACTGAACAGCTTGCCGGCGTATGCCATGTCGAAGCCCGCCCCGTTGTCGCGGACGAAGAAGTGCGGCTCTCCGGGGAATTCGACGCGGGCCCCGAGCTCGATGCGGGGGCTCGCCTTCTTCGCGGTGAACTTCCAGGCATTGCCCAGGAGATTCTCCAGCAGGATCCGGACCAGGCGCAGGTCGGCCTCGACCAGCAGCCCATCCTGGAGCTCGACCGTGGCGCTGCGCTCCGGTTCCTTGCGGCGCAGCTCCTCCATCACGGACCGGGCGACGTCGGAGAGCTTCACCGGCTCCCGCCGGAGCTCGCTACGACTTACCCGCGAAAGCGCCAGCAGGTCGTCGATCAGCTCCCCCATTCGCTGCGTGGCTGCGCGGATGCGATCGAGGTGGTGGCGCCCCCGCTCGTCGAGCCGATCGGCACAGTCCTCGACGAGCGCCCGGCCGAAGCCGTCGATGCTGCGCAAGGGCGCCCGCAGGTCGTGGGAGACGGAGTAGCTGAAGGCCTCGAGCTCGCGGTTCTTGCGCTCCAGCTCGTCGGCGAGCGCCGCCCGCGCCTCCGCCACCTGACGCGCGCCGCGGGCCTCGGAGGCCTCGAGCTCGCTGCGCAGGAGATCCTCCCGGATGCGGCGGTTCTCGTCCTCGAACTGCTTGCGGCGCAGCTGCGCACGCACGCGCGCCCGGAGCACGTCGAGCTCGCTCGACTTGGAGATGTAGTCGTCGGCGCCCGCGCCGAAGCCCTCGATCATGGCGGCCCGGTCCTCCCGGGCCGTGAGCAGGACCAGCGGGATGTCGCGCACGACCGGGGCGGCTTTGATGCGCCTGCACGTCTCCTGGCCCCCCAGGCCGGGCATCACCAGATCCAGCAGGATGCAGTCCACGGATTGCAGCGCCAGCAGCTCGAGCGCCTCCTCCCCGGAGCGGGCCTGGACGACGTCGTAGCCCTCGTCCCGGAGCGCCTCCGACAATTCCTGCAGGTAGGTCTGGCTGTCGTCGACGGCGAGGATCTTGCGGGGACCGGCGAGGCTGGCCGTGACCGGCGCCGGCGCAGCGCCCGGCCGGCGAAGCAGCGCCGCGACCTTCGCCAGGATGACCTCGACGTCCTCTTCCTTCCGCACGAACGCGTCCGCACCGGCGTCGAGCGCGCGGAGCTCCGCGCCGCCGTCTTCGGAGGCCGTGAACAGGAGGCACGGCACGCCGCGCAGCGCCGCGTCCAGGCGTACACGCCGGATGACCGTCGCCCCGTCGATGCCGGGCATCATGCCGTCGACGATCAGGACCGCGGGCCTGCGGTCGGCCGCGACGCGCAGCCCCTCCTCGCCGGTGCTCGCCAGCAGCACGCCGTAACCGGCCCGTTCGAACGCCCCGCCCAGCGCCGCCCGGTAGGTCTCGCTGTCGTCGATGATCAATACCGTGCGGCTCCCCGCGTCCGGGTTGCCTTCGCGCACGCGCAGGAGCTCGCGAACCTTCGAGACGACGTAGCCCGTGTCGTAGGGCTTGCCGACGTACTCGTCGGCGCCGGCGTGCAGCCCCCGCGCGCGGTCCTTCACCTCGGCCTCGGTCGAGAGCACGAGGACCGGCAGCGAGCCGCCCCACGGAGCGTTCCGGATCTCCGCGAGCAGCGCCACGCCGTCGCCGTCCGGGAGCAGCACGTCGAGCACGGCGGCACCGACCGTGCCGCCCGCCAGCGCCGCGCGCGCCTCGGCGGCCGAGCCGCAGCGAAGCGCCTGGAAGCCGGCGGCCTCGAACGCCTCGGCCAGATCCATCCGGACGGTGAGGCTGTCGTCGACGATGAGGACGCTCCGGCTCACGCAGCGGCCCCTGCGAGAGACGCGAGGAAGGGCCCGATCTCGGGCAGAGGCAGAACCCTTGCCGCGGCGCCCAGCAGCACGGCCTCGCGCGGCATGCCGTAGACCACGCAGCTCGCCTCGTCCTGCGCGACGGTCAAGGCGCCGGCCCGGCGCATCTCGAGGAGCCCGCTGGCGCCGTCGCGCCCCATGCCCGTGAGCAGGCAGCCCGCCGCCGCGACGCCCTGATCGCGCGCGAGCGATTCGAAGAGCACGTCCACCGAGGGGCGGCACGAGTGGCGCTCCGGATCCGACGTGAGCCGCAGCCGGCCTTCGCTCACGAGGAGGTGGCGGCCCGGCGGCGCCATCGCGACGCGCCCCGCCACGCCCGCGAGCGGCTCGCCGTCGCGGGCAAAGGCCACCCGGAGCTGCCCCTGGGCGTCCAGCCAGTCGGCGAACGCCGTGCCGAACGGCTCGTTGATGTGAAGGACGATGAGGGTGGCGAGGGGGAAGCCCGCGGGCAGCTGCCGGAGAATGTCGACGAGCGCGCCGGGGCCCCCCGTCGACGCGCCGATCGCGACGACCTTGCAGCCGCGTTCTCGCGCGGGCTCGACGATCGGCGCCGTGGCGAGGACCGGTGGCGCGCGCCCGAACGCGCCGAGGCGGGCGCGCGGATGCGTGATCACGCGGATGCGGGCGACCATCTTCACCGCGTCTCGCAGACGCCGTTCCCACTGGCCCTCCGGCTCGTCGCCACGGGCCTTCTCCAGCACGTCCACGGCCCCGGCCGCGAGCGCATCGTAGGTCTTGAAGAGCTCGCCCCGGTTGATCGACGCGGAGACGACCAGGATGGGCGTCGGGCAGTGCGCCATGATGTACTCCGTGGCGGCGAGGCCGGACATGAGCGGCATCATCATGTCGAGGGTCAGCGCGTCGGGCCGAAGCGCCCGGCAAAGGTCGATGGCCTGCTTCCCGTTCTCGGCTTCCCCGACGACCTCGCAATCCGGATCGGCGGAGAGAACGCCGCAGAGCTGCTTGCGAACGGTCAGCGAGTCATCCACCACGAGGACGCGGGTCTTCGCCATTGCCTATCCCGTCAACCGGCCAATCCGCGCGAGCAAGTCCTGCTGGTCGAACTCGCTCTTGACGATGTAGCCCTGCGCGCCGACGCGATCGCCGCGCTCGCGATCCTCCGGCGCCGAGCGGGACGTGACCAGGATCGCCGGAATGGGGCTCAGGAGAGGATCGGCGCGCACCCGCTCGATGAACGTGAACCCGTCCATGCCCGGCATCTCGACGTCCACGAGGAAGAGGGCGTACCGCCTCGCGTGCGCCCGCTCCAGCGCCTCCTCGGCCGAGGCGGCCACGTCGACGGCATAACCCGCCGACTGGAGGATGCTCTGCTCGAGCATCCGCGTGGTCAGCGAATCGTCGACGACCAGGATGTTCCGCGGCGCCGGCGCCGCCGCGGAAGCGCCGCGGCCCACCCGGCCGGCCTTCTCGACGATCTGCTCCGGCTCGAGGACGATCCGCGGATTTCCATCGGCATCGAACGACGCGCCCGCCGCGATGGGATCGGCCGGTGCCAGCGCCGGCAGTGGTGACAAGACGACGCGGGAGGCTCCCAGCAGCCGGTCCACGCCGAGCGCGGCCAGGCGCCCGCCCGACTCGATCACGACCGCCGAAGCCACGCCCGCCCCGGCCGATCGGCCCTCCGGCGGCGCGGCCCGCAGCGCCGTCGCCAGCCGCAGGAACGGGATGACCTTCCCTTCGAACAACAGGGACTCGCCCTCCGGCGTCCGCGCGATCGCTCCCGGGCCGACCCACACCGCCCGCTTGACCGCGTCGAGCGGCAGCGTGGCGACGACGCCGCCTCCGTCGACGGCGAGCCCATCGATCGCGGCGAGCGTGAGCGGAACCGTCAGCTCGAAGACGGTGCCGCGCCCCGCCTCGGTGCGAACGGCGATCTCGCCGCCCAGCTTCTCCACCGCGTCGCGGACCACGTCGAGGCCGACTCCGCGCCCCGAGACCTGCGTG
>Ga0335073_10011908_pt1 | contig 12221 bp, 6 predicted proteins | sample Lox_Sample_22_FD_207093 | JGI IMG/M metagenome (GOLD analysis project Ga0335073, IMG submission 207093) | Soil microbial communities from Loxahatchee National Wildlife Refuge, Florida, United States - Lox_Sample_2.2 | ecosystem: Environmental > Terrestrial > Soil > Wetlands | place: USA: Florida... | reverse complement strand
TGCAGGAGAACCTGCGTCCCTTGGGCGACGCAATCGCGCTGGAGCCGTACCGGCTCGGCCGTCAGGCGTCCGACGACCCGTCATTTCCAGTGACGACGCTCGATGCGCTGCGCGCCGCCGACCGCTTCACCCACATCCATTATCTGCGCATCGACACCGTTTCGGCGGCGCTCGACGTCCTGCTCGGCGCCAAGCGCCTCTTGCATCATTCCCGCATCAACCTGATCGAGATCGCAGCCGACCCCGCCGGCTCCGAGGGTCTGGCGCCGCTGGCCCTCCTGCTGGCGCACCACGACTACACCGTGATGCGTCTCACGGGCGACGAGTTCAAGCAGTTGACCCAGGCGGAGCTCGCCGCGTCACGCTGGACCGGGCACACGCTCGCGGTCCATTCGCGGCTGCTCACGAGCTTCACCCAGGACGATCTGGAGATACTCGATCTGCCGGCGTTGCTGACGAAGTTCGGCGTCGCGACGCGCGGCATCATCCAAGTCGGCGCCCATACCGCCGAGGAACTCACCACCTTCCTCGAGCTCGGCGCCAAGCAGGTGCTGCTCGTCGAAGCCAACCCGAAACTGATCGACAAGCTGCGCAGCGTCGCCTCGACGGTGCCGGGCGTCACGGTGGCGCACTGCGCGGTCACCGATGCCGACGGTCCCGTCGATCTTCATGTCGCGAACCTCGACAAGGCGAGTTCGATCCTGCCGCTCAAGCTGCATCAGCGACTGTATCCGGACGTGGTGGAAAGCGCCGTGATCCCGGTTCCGGGCGCGCGCCTGGACGGCCTCATGGCATCGCTCGGCCTGGATCACAAAGACTTCAATATCCTGTGCCTGGACATCCAGGGCGCCGAGCTGCGCGCCCTGCACGGCGCGACACGGACGCTCGAGGCGATCGAGGCGATCAGCGTCGAGATCAACTTCGAAGAGCTCTACGAGGGCTGCGCGCAGGTCGAGGACATCGACAACTTCCTCGGCGACCAAGGCTTCGACCGGGTCGCCACCCTCACGCCGTATCACTCGACGTGGGGCGACGCCCTGTACGTGCGCCGCCACTTCGCGCTCGATCCACGACCGTTGCAATGACGTCCACCACTCCGAGCTCCACCATTCCGCACGCCTACTGCCCATAAGGATTGCTGCCATGCAGACGAGCACTCTCAAGCAGCCCGCCGACGCGGGCGCCGACAAGGAAGCCCAGCTCCACGCCTCGCTGGGCCAGTTGCTGCTGCGCCAGGAGCGCTACGCGCAGGCGGTCAACGAGCTCACGGCGGCGCTCGAGACGCGGCCCGACAACGCGGCGTGGCTGGCCTCGCGCGCCGAGGCCCAGGAGCGCATCGGCGCGGTGACAAAGGCCATCGAGGATGCCACCGCGGCGGTGATCGCCGATCCCAAGCAGGCGGATTACGCGGTGCTGCTCGGGCGCCTGATGCTGCGCAGCGGCCACCACGACGAAGCGGTGATGTGCTACTCCGAGGCGATCCGTCTCGACGACTCGCGCCGCGAGCACTACGAAGGCCTGGCGCACGCGTTCTGGGTCAAGGGCAATCTCGCGGCGGCGCGCGAGATCTATGATCGGCTGCGGTTGGCGTTCCCCGAGAGCGAGGGGCTGCAAGCGGTCACGGCCGAGCTGTACATCCAGGAGAAGGAGCCCGCGAAAGCCGCCAAGGTCTGCCAAGAGAGCATCGACCGCGGCATGAAGAGCGCGTTGCTCTATCGTGTCCACGGTCATGCCATGTTGCTGGTCGGCGACCGCGCGAAGGCGGCCGACAGCTTCCGCAAGGGGCTCGCCATCGCGCCCGAGGATGGCTACCTGCTGCACATGCTCGCCATCGTGACGGGCGAGCGGTCGGAGCGCGCCCCCGAGGACTACGTGCGTGCGATCTTCGACACGCGCGCCGACACGTATGAAACGGCCGCCCTGTTCAAACTGGGCGTGCGCATTCCCGGTCTGGTTCGTCGCGAGATCCTGCGCATCCGCCCGAAGCTCGATCCGAGCCGTCCGGCCGCACACAAGCTGTCGGCGATCCTCGACCTCGGCTGCGGCAGCGGTCTGACCGGCAGCATGGTCCACGACCTGACCGCATACCTCAAAGGCGTCGACCTCTCGCGCGGTCTGATCCGCTACGCCCAGCTGAAGAGCGTCTACCACGAGATCGAGATCGCCGACATCGTCGCCAGCATGAACGCCGATCCGCGGCTCTACGAATGCATCACGGCAGGCGATTCGATCTGCTACTTCGGCAACCTGAAACCGGTGTTCGAGGGGGCGTTCAAGCGCCTGCTGCCGAGCGGACTGTTCGTCTTCTCGCTCGAGGCCGGTCCGGAGTCCTGGCGCGCCGACGTCGCCGCCGGCGTCAGCAAGGATGATTGGCGGCTGCAGGAGTCGGGCCGCTATTGCCACGCCCTGCCCTACGTCGAGGCCACCGCCAAGGCGGCCGGCTTCGAGGTCGTCCAGGTGTGGCCGGAGATCCTCAGCAGCGAGGACGGCGTCGATCTGCACGGCTATCTCGTCAACCTGCGGCGTCCCCTGAGCTGAGCACGGCGGGACGCCGCCAAACCCGACCGACGCGCCAGCGCGCCATGCCGTCGTGGCGCGCCGCGGCACCGCGGTCTCGGCGGCATTGATCGGTGGCGACGTCATGGCGGAGAGCCTGCTTCTGCTGTCCGACGCCGCGCTGGCCGGAGCCTTGTCGGACGCGCTGCGTCGGCACAATCCCGGACTTCCGATCGTCTGCGTCCAGACCGGCGACGAACTCACCAACGCGGCGGCGACCGCGGGTCCCTTCGATCGGCTGATCGCGTTCTGCACGTCCGTGATCGTCCCGGCGGCCGAACTCGCCCGCCTGGGCGGTCCGGCCTACAACATCCACCCGGCGTCGCCCGATTATCCCGGATCCCACCCGGCCAGCTTCGCGCTCTACGAAGGCGTGACCCGGTTCGGCGCGACCGCGCACGAAATGGCGCCGCGCGTCGACTCCGGGCCCATCGTCGACGTCGAGTGGTTCGATGTCGCGTCCGGAATCGGCGTGCTCGCGCTCGAGGACCAGGCCGGCGAAGCCGCGGCGCGCCTGTTCTGGCGGCTCGCCCCGCTGCTTGCGCGGTGCCGCGTGCCCTTGCCCCGCTGCGACCTCCGCTGGGGTCCGCGCACCACCACGCGCAAGGACTTCCGCGCCATGGGGGTGCTCGATCCCGCGATCGACGCCACCGAGTTCGAGCGCCGCTGGCGGGCTTTCGGCGCGCGCGACCCGTCGATCTTCCAGGTGACGCTATATGGCCGGCGGTTCGTCCTGGCCGACGCCAAATCGGATCCGGCGCCCACCCAATCGCCCCGGTGAAGGCCATGTCCGTGGGCCGGCGCCCATAGACACGCAATCGTCATCTTGACAAATCCAACCTAACAAACTCATATCTCTTACGGTTTGTCTCCAAAATGGAGATGAGGTCATGGCTGATGCATTGGGCCTTTCGGCGTCGTTAGCGGTCGCAGCGCATTACATTGCGCCGCAGCTGAGCGCCCCCCCGCCGGCGACAAGTCCGCTCGCGTCAGGCAACCTGGACGCCCCCATCTACGTCAATCCGTCCGTGTCGTTCAATCCGACGACCAATGTCGTCTTCCTGACTTACCGCAACGACGCCGGCAAGATCACAGAGCAATACCCGCCGAGCGAGGTCGTGTCGCGCTACCAATCCGTCGACGAGACCGGGATGCCCAACCCGATCCTGTCACGCTCGACGCCCGACCAGGCGACCGAACCCAAAAACGGACCGGTGGGCAACACGCCCCTGCCGACCATGCCGGCGCCGAGCTCGTCCACTCCGGCCGCCGGAACCCTCGCCTAGCGCGGCAGAGGCGTCAGCCTCGCGAGCGCCCACATAGACAGCGCGGCAGAGGCATCAGCCTCGCGAGCACCCACATAGACAGCGCGGCAGAGGCATCAGCCTCGCGAGCGCCCACATAGACAGCGCGGCGGGTTTCATCCCCCCGCGCTTGGAGCATTGATCGCGCGCGCGGGGGCTGGCGCCCCCTGCCGCGCTTGCGCACCTCAGGTCCGTGCGGCGCGCTCGATGCCAAGGGCGTCGAGCAACGGCGTCAGCAGGTGTGCATAGGGCCGCCAGCGCGCGACGGAATTCCGATAGATCGGTTGACGCACCTGGGCCGCGCTCGCCGTGCGCACCGCCCGTTGAGTGGTGTGGAAGACAAGACAGGCTGGATCCCACGAGAGCCCGCAATGGGCCACCAGCCGGCGCGCCTGCTTTTCCAAATCATCGACCACGTCTTCGTAGTTCACCTCGAGCATCACGCCGGCGGGCAGCACGGCACGCCAATGCGCCATGACGGCCTGGTAGGCGCCGTAGTAGCGCCCCAGCTCGCCCAGATCGTTGTTGTAGGGGTGGTCGCCGATGAACTGCTTGCTGAAGCAGGACAGGCAAGTGTCGATCGGGTCGCGACGCACATGGATGATCCGGGCGCCAGGCAACGCGAGATGGATCAGCCCGACATAGGCGAAGTTGATCGGCAGCTTGTCGGTGATGCGCGCGGCGTCCGGTGCCAGCGCACGGACACGCTCTAGATAGGCAGTGCCCAGCTCGAGCAGCTGCGCGCCATCGAGACCGGCCGCCAGCTCGGGATAGTCCGGCATCAAATGGGCCACCACGATACGAAAGTCGTCGAGCTCGCCAGCGCCGAATATCGCGGGATGACTTGCCAAGATTTGCTCGACCAGCGTGCTTCCCGACCGTGGCATGCCGACGATGAACACCGGCACCGGCGATGCCGCGCCGAGCCCCCGCAGCCGCTCCATGAGCGCCGGTGTGAACGCCGACGCGATCTGCTCGAACCAGCCGAGCTTCGCCGTCTCGTCGTAGTTCGTGGAGCGGCGGCTCAGGGCGTTCGCAGCCAGCAGGTGCTTGAACGAGCGCTCGTGCTGGCCGAGATCGGCGTAGGCCTTGGCAAGCGCGAAGTTGAGGCTCGTCTGGTCCTTCTCGGACAGCGAGCCGATGTCCTGCGCTGCCGCTTCCATCAGCGCCAAGTGCGGGTCGCCGTCGGTGAACCGTTTGCTTTCCGCCAGCAGGGTGTAGAACTCGGCGCGACGCGGTGCCAGCTCGACGGCGATCTCGATCGCTCGGCGCCCCTCGTCCAGACGTCCGAGCATCCGCAGGGCGGCGGCGACGCTGCCATAGACCTTGACGTCGCAGCCGCTGGCAAGCGCCCGTTCGTAGCAGGCGACCGCCTCCGCCTCGCGCCGCAGCGCCATCAGCGCATTGCCCAAATTCGAATGCGCCGCGCCGTACCCCGGATTGATCGCCAGTGCCCGCCGGTAACAGACGATTGCCTCGGGTCTTCGGTCCAGGGCGGCCAGGGCGTTGCCGAGATTGTTGTGCGCTTCGGCATCATCGGGCCGCAGCGCCAGTACTCTCGCGAAGCAGTGCAGCGCTTCTCCCTCCCGCTTCAGATCCGCGAGCGCACAGCCGAGTCCGTTGAGCGCGCCGACATCGTCCGGCCGCGCCGCCAGCGCCTTCTCGAAGCAGGCCACGGCCGCCTCGAGACGACCCAGCGTGTGCAGCAGATCGCCCAAATCGCTGAGGGCCTCCGCGAGATCCGGGCGGATCGCGATCGCCCGCTCGAAGCAGGCGACGGCTTCGTCGAAGCGGCCGCGTGTCGCGAGCGCCCGACCGAGATGATGGTGCGTCGCCGCGGCGTCCGGCCGGATGGCGAGCGCTCGCGCGAAGCACGCCGCAGCATCCTCATGCCGGCCGAGCGCCGCGAGGGCGACGCCGAGATTGTGGTGCGCCTCGGCGAAGCCAGGATCGAGATCGATCGCTGTCCGATAAGGCGGGAGCGCCTCGTCGAGCCGACCAAGCGCCTGCAGCGCCGCAGCGAGATTGTAGTGCGCCCGGGCGAAGTCGGGTCGGAGGACGATCGCCTGACGATGACAGGCCAGCGCCTCGTCGTGACGGTTCGCCGCCTGCATCACGGTGCCGAGATCGTTGAGCCTCTCCGCCGAGTTCGGATCGCGAGCCAGCGCCTGGCGCATCAGCGTCGCCGCCTCGTCCAGTCTGCCCTGCCGGGCGCGCAGCAATCCGAGGCCGTGCAGCGCCTCGACATCATCGCCCTGCGTCTTAAGCGCCGACAGGTAGAGCGCCTCAGCCTCGGCGAACTGGCCGCGATCGCGCAGCATCGCCGCTTGGGTGACGGACCGCGCCCCATCGCCTCCCGGCGGTTCGCTGTCGATCAGGTGGGCGCCCGCGGACTCGATGCCCAGGGCGTCGAGCAGCGGCGTCAGCAAGTTGGCGTACGGCCGCCAGCGAGCGATCGAGCTCCGGTAGATCGGCTGGCGGACCTGGGTCGCGCTCGCCGTGCGCACGGTCCGCTCGGTAGCATGGAAGGTGAGACAGGCCGGGTCCCACGCCAACCCGCTATGGTCGAGCATCCGGCGCGCCTGCGCTTCCAGATCGTCGACCACGTCCTCGTAGCGCACCTCGAGCATGATGCCGGGCGGCAGCACGGTGCGCCAATGCGCCATCACGGCCTCATAGGCGCGGTAATAGCGGCCCAACTCGCCGAGCTCCCGGCTGAAGGGCTGGGTGTCGCCCAGGAACCTGTTGCTGAAGCATGACAGGCAGGTATCGATCGGGTCGCGGCGCACGTGGATGATCCGGGCATCGGGCAGCGCCAGATGGATCAGCCCGACGTAAGCGAAGTTGATTGGGAGCTTGTCGGTGATGCGTGCGGCGTTCGGGGCCAGGGCCCGGATGCGCTGCAGATAGGACGCGCCGAGCTCGCGCAGCTGCGCGGCATCGAGGCCGGCCGCGAGCTCGGGATAGCGCACCGAGGGCACGTCGCCCGGCCCGTGCGACAGCCCCGCCACCAGGGTCCGAAAATCCTCGAGCTCCCCCGCGCCGAAGACCTCGGGATGGCTCGCCAGGATCTGCTCGACCAGCGTCGTCCCGGAGCGCGGCATGCCGACGATGAACAGCGGCACCGGCGACGCCGCGCCGAGCCCGCGCAGCCGCACCATCATCGCCGGCGTGAACACCGCACGGATGCGATCGAACCGGCCGAGCGTCTCCGCCTCGTCATACGCCGTGTGTCGGCGCTTGAGCTCGTTGGCCGTCAGCAGCTGCGCGAACGATCGCTCATGCTGGCCGAGATCGGCGTACGCCTTGGCGAGCGCGAAATGGAGACTCGCCCGGTCCGGCTCACTTAGCGCGCGCGTGTCCCGCGCGATCGCTTCCATCGCCGCCACGTGCGGGTCGCCGTCGGCGAACCGTTTGAGATAGGCCAGCGCCACGTAGAATTCGACGCGGCGCGGCGCCAGCTCGACGGCGACCTCGATCGCCCGGCGAGCCTCGTCAAAGCGACCGAGCATCCCCAGCGCCGCCGCGGCGCCTTGGTAGAGCTCGGGGTCATCCGTGCCGTTGGCGAGCGCCCGCTCGTAGCAGACGAGCGCCTCGGTTTCGCGCCGCTCAGCCATCAGCGCGTTGCCCAAGTTCGAGGCCGCCGCGCCGTACATCGGATCGATCGCCAGCGCCCCCTCGTAGCAGGCGATCGCCTCGGATCGGCGGCCCAGCGCCACGAGGGCGACGCCGAGATTGTTGTGCGCCTCGGCATGGTCCGGCCGCAGGGCGAGGATTCGCTCGAAGCAGGTCATCGCGGCCCCCGTGCGCTTGAGCACCAAGAGCCCGCAGCCGAGCCCGTTGAGCGCGATGACGTCGTCCGGTCGCACGGCCAGCGCTTTCTCGAAGCAGGCCACGGCCGCGTCAATGCGACCCGAGCCATGCAGCAGACCGCCCCAATCGATGAGCGCGTCCGGAAAATCCGGGCGGAGCGCGACGGCGCGACCGAAGCACGCGACGGCATCCTCGACGCGGGAGAGGGCCGCAAATGTCCGGCCTAGATGATGATGGGTTTCCGCGACGTCCGGTCGGATGGCGAGCGCCTGTGCGAAGCAGGGCGCGGCTTCGGCGTGACGGCCCTGCGCCGCCAGCGCGACGCCCAGATTGTGATGCGCTTCGGCGAGGCCCGGCTCGAGCGCAACCGCCGTTCGATAGGGCTCGAGCGCCTCGTCGAGCCGACCGAGCGCCTGCAGCGCTGTCGCGAGATTGTAATGCGCCCGGGCAAAGCCAGGTCGGAGCGCGATCGCCTGGCGATGCGGAACCAACGCGTCGTCATGGCGGTTCGCCGCCTGCATCACGACGCCAAGATCGTTGAGCATCTCCGCCGCAAGCGGTTCGCGGGCCAGCGCCTGGCGGATCAGCGCCGCCGCCTCGTCAAACCTGCCTTGTTGGGCGCGCAGCAGACCGAGGCCGTGAAGCGCCCCGACATGATCGGGCTCCGTCCGCAGCGCGGAGACGTAGAGCGCCTCGGCCTCGGCGAGCCGGCCTTGCGTCTGCCGCACCGCAGCCTCGGTGACCGCGCGGGCCGCGGCGTCCGGCAGCGGCTCGTGGCTCGTCACGCTATCGTCGTGCGGTCGACGCCGAGGGCGTCGAACAAGGGCGTGAGCAGGTGAGCGTACGGCCGCCAGCGCGCGACCGAGCTGCGGTAGATCGGCTGGCGGACCTGGACCGCGCTTGCCGTGCGCACCGGCCTTTTGGCGGCGTGGAACGCGAGACAGGCGGGATCCCACGCCAATCCGCAGTGGGCGACCAGCCGGCGCGCCTGACCTTCGAGGTCGTCGACGACGTCCTCGTAGTTCACGTCGAGCATGACGCCGGCCGGCAGCACGGCACGCCAGTGCTCCATGACCGCCTCGTAGGCGCGATAGTAGCGCCCCAGTTCGCCCAGCTCGTAGCTGAACGGTTGCCGGTTGCCTGCGAAGTTCGTGCTGAAGCAGGAGAGACAGGTATCAACCGGGTCGCGACGGACGTGGACGATCCTGGCGTCAGGCAGCGCCAAATGGATTAGCCCGACATTGAAGAAGTTGAACGGCAGCTTGTCGGTGACGCGCGCCGCGCCGAGCGCCGATGGCCGAATCCTTTCGAGATAATCCATGCCGAGCTCGCGAAGCTGGCCTGCCGACAGCTCATTGGCGTCGTCCGGCAACGCAAGCGGTCGCCCATCGGGCCGGGTCAGCCGGGATGCCGCCGCCGGAAAGTCTTCGAGCTCCCCCGCACCGAAGACCGAGGCATGGCTCGCGAGGATCTGCTCGACCAAAGTCGTGCCCGATCGCGGCATGCCGACGATGAAGACCGGCACGGGCGACGCGGCACCTGAGCCGCGATGGCGCTTCATCAGGTCGGCGCTGAAAACGATAGACACCCGTTCGAGGAAGCCCAGGGTCTTCGTCTCGTCGTACGCGATCGTACGGCGCTTGAGCGCGTTGGCCGTGGCTGCGTGTTGGAACGACCGGTCGTGGTCGGCTGTATCGTCATAGACCTTGGCCAACGCAAAATGCAGGCTGGCCTGAACGCCCTCGCCGAACGAACTCATGTTCTGTGCGAGCGCTTCCATTCTCGCCGTGTGTGCATCATTGGCGGCAAAGCGCTTGATCCTGGCCAGCACATGGTAGAGGTCGGGACGACCGGGCGACAGCGCGATCGCCGCCTCGGCGGCCCGTTGAGCATCCTCGAGACGGCCGAGCGCCTGCAGGTTCGACGCGACGCTGCAGTAGGTGTCGGGATCGCGCGACGGGCTGGCCAAAGCACGCTCGTAGCAAGCCGTCGCCTCGGCCTCGCGACGCCGGCTCATCCAAGCATTACCCAGATTCGCCCATGCCGCGCCGTGGTTGGGGTCGATCGCAAGCGCGCGTTGATAGCACGCGATCGCGTCGTCCTGGCGCCGCAACGCTGCGAGGGCGGTCCCCATGTTGCTATGCGCGTCCGCCAAGTTGGGGCGGATGGTGATCGCGCGCTCGAAACAGGGCAGAGCCTCCCGAGGATGTTCGAGGGAGAGCCGCGTAAGACCGAGGTTGTTGTGCGCTTCGGCGTAGTCCGGCCGGATCGCCAGCGCTCGCTCGAACCCGGCGATGGCCGAATCGTGACGGCCTTGAACGAGGCGCAGAAGACCGAGGTTGGTAAAAGCCTCCGCGAAGTCGGGTCGCAGCGCGATCGCACGCTCAAAACACTCCGCCGCCCCGTCGCGCCCCAAGGTCTGGAGTGCTTTACCCAGATTATTTAGGGCCGCGGCAAACTGCGGGCGCAGGGCGAGCGCACGCTCGAAGCACGCGGCGGCAGCGGCATGACGGCCGAGCACCGCGTTCAAGACGCCAAGATTGTTTTGCAGATCGGCGTCGCCCGGATTGGCCGCCGCGGCCGCCTCGAACGCTCGGCATGCTTCCTCCATCCGGCCAAGCGCGTGCAGCATCCCGCCTAGGTTGTTCTGAGCCTCGACATGGGTGGGATCGAGCGCGACCGCCTGCCGAAGCAAGATGACACCGTCGTCGAGCTTGCCCTGCTGCGCCCGCGCGATCGCGAGGCCGTAGAGCGCTCCAAAGTGATCGGGCAGGCTGCGCAGCACGGAACGGTAGATCGCCACGGCAGCATCGAGCTGGCCGCGCGTGCGGAACGCATCGGCCTTCTCGATGGAGCGCGCGACCTTCCGGCTCGGCAGCGGCCGCCCGGTGCCCACCGCGTCAGTCATTAGCCGTCGTCGCCCCCGCCGCTGCGGAACGTCCGATCCGGCGGTCGACCAGCGCCTCGACGGCCCGGAAGATCCGCGGGACGTAGCGGTGCTTGTAGGGATAGATCTCGATCGGATCCCACAGGTGCACGAGCATCGCCGCATCGATCTCGAACACGAGCACGCGACCCTCGGCATCGAGCGTGCAATCCATGCCGGCGTAATCGAGGCCGCAGCGCGCGGCGATCGCCCGCAGCGCGTCGACCGCCGCACCCGTGAAGACGTTCGACAGGTCGGCGAGGAAGCGCTCTTCCTCGGCGCGCATCCAGACGAAATTGGGCGTGTCCGCGTTGAGGTAGTGGATCATCCAGCGCTCCGAGATCGCCAGATGGCACGGATAGGGCACGCCGTCGACGAACATCACGCGGTACTTGCGGTAGAACCCGTCGGGGCTGCGATAGTCGACGAACGGCGCCACGTAATAGCCGGGCGGTTCGACGCGCGCGAGGTAGTCGGCGAGCTCACCCGCCGTCTCGATCCGCGCCAGGTCGACGCCGGCGTGCGATTCGATGGGTCGGATCACGACCGGCAAGGCCATGCCGCGCGACCGCAGCGCGTCCAGGGGCGACGACGCGGCCAGCAGCTCGGTGCGCGTCAGCCGCGCGGTTGGCGGGAAATGGCAGCCCGGGATGTCGGCGAACAGGCGCGCGGCGCCGTCGCGCGACAGCCGACGCACCCGCGCCGGATCGTTGAGCGCCGGTTTCGATTGCGCGGCGGTGAACGCCTCGGCGGCGGCGAGCGCGGGCAACGCGCGCTCGGATTCCGAGATCGCGTTGAACACCACGTCGTAGGGCGGCAGCTCGCCTTGCGCCGGCGCCGCGTGCCCGGCGACGAAGTAGAGGTCGTGCAGCGTGTAGTGCGCCCGATCGAACAGGAGATCGAGCGGGATGTTGGTCTGCAGGTCGCCGGGCGCCTTGAGGACCAGGATCGTGGCGCGCGGCGCGCCGCCGACGCATGGCTGCGTGAAGAGCCGGCAGACCTCGAGCGCCGCCAGCTGATGCGCCAGCGCCTCGTCGCGCTGCTGGGCGACCTGCAGCAGCTGGAACAGCGCCATGCGCGCCTGCACATTGCGCGGGTCGAGCCGCACCACCGCGCGAAACTGCTCGATCGCGCCCGCCTGGTCGCCCTTCGAGATGAGAGCGAAGGCGAGCCCCGCGTGGGCAGGCAGGTGCGCCGGATCGAGCTCGATGGCGCGACCGAACGCGACCACGGCCTCATCGAGCCGGGCGGACTGAAACAGCGCCACCGCCAGGTTGTTGTGCAGCACCGCGTCGTCGGGCGCCAGCGCGACGGCCTCCCGGAACGCCGCGGCCGCCTCGCTCCAGCGGCCCTCGCCCGCCAGACTCTCGCCCCGGCGCGCCGGCCCGGTGGCCTGCTCGGTGGCGCTCACCGGCCCTTCGGGTACAGCGACTGCTCGAGGGCGTCGCAGAGCAGGTGACCGAGCGTGATGTGCATCTCCTGGATCCGCGGCGTGCTGTCGGACGGCACGATCAGGAGCGGGTCGGCGAGGCCGACCAGCGCGCCGCCATCGCGTCCGGTGAGCGCCGTCGCGGCCAAGCCGCCGGCGCGCGCCGCCAAGAGGGCACGGGTCACGTTGGCGC
>Ga0335073_10011907_pt1 | contig 12221 bp, 15 predicted proteins | sample Lox_Sample_22_FD_207093 | JGI IMG/M metagenome (GOLD analysis project Ga0335073, IMG submission 207093) | Soil microbial communities from Loxahatchee National Wildlife Refuge, Florida, United States - Lox_Sample_2.2 | ecosystem: Environmental > Terrestrial > Soil > Wetlands | place: USA... | reverse complement strand
CTGGCCGCCCCGGGCGGACCGGAACCCGGTTAGGGCCCGGGTCGCGCGCCTAGGTCGGTGAGGACGGTCCGGGCCGCCCAGTCGCCGCACATCCCGTGCACCCCGCCGCCCGGCGGGGTGGACGCCGAGCACATATAGATGCCCGGCAGCGCGGTGCGGTACGGGTTCCACCGCAGCGTGGGCCGGAAGAACGTCTGGCGCAGCGTACCCGCCCCGGCGCCGATGTCACCGCCGACGTAGTTCGGGTTGTGCCGCTCCATCTCGGCCGCGGTGCGGACCGACCGGGCCAGGATCAGGTCGCGGAAGCCGGGCGCGAACCGCTCGATCTGCGCCTCGATCCGCGCCGACATGTCCACCGGCGAGCCGGCCGGGACGTGGCAGTAGCCCCACAGCGTGTGCCGGCCGGCCGGTGCCCGGCCCTTGTCGACCACCCCCGGCTGCGCGACCAGGCAGAACGGGCGCTCCGGGTGCCGGCCGGCGGCCACCTCCGACTCCGACCGGGCCACGTCGGCGAATGCCCCGCCCACGTGCACCGTGCCCGCCTCGCGGCAGGCCGGCGCCTGCCAGGGCACCGGCCCGCCGAGCGCCCAGTCCACCTTGCAGACCCCGGGCCCGTACCGGAACCGCGCCAGCGCCCGGCGCTCGCGGCCGGCCAGCCGGTCGCCGGCCAGCGCCACGAGCTGGCGCGGGGTCACGTCGAGCAGCACCGCCCTGGCCGGCGGCAGGTCGTCCAGGGAGCGCACCCAGCGCCCGGTCTCCAGGCGGCCGCCCAGCGAGACCAGCTCCGCGGCCAGGGCGTCGATGATCCGGGCGCTGCCGCCCTCGACCACCGGCCAGCCGACCGCGTGCCCGGTCATCAGGAACAGCAGGCCGTAGGCGCCGGTGAGCGGCGCCGTCAGCGGCAGCATGGTGTGCGCGGCCACGCCGGCCAGCAGCGCCCTGGCCTCGTCGCCGTGGAACCGCCGGGCCAGCAGGCTGGCGGGCGCCAGCCCCTCCAGGCCGAACCGGGCGAGGGCCAGCGGGTGCACGGGAACCGACCGCAGCAGCGGGGAGAGGACGGCGGGCAGCGTGAGCGGAAACTCGCGCACCAGCGGCCCGAGCAGCCTGCGGTAGGCGGGGCCGTCGGGCCCGAGGCTCGCGGCGGTCTCGTCCACCGGGCCGGCCAGCGCGGCCGCCCGGCCGCCGTCCAGCGGCTGGGCGAAGGCCACCTTCGGCGTCAGCAGCCGGACCCCGTGCGCGGCCAGATCGGCGCCGGCGAAGAACGGCGACGCGTCCGCCAGCGGGTGTACCGCCGAGCAGACGTCATGATGGAATCCCGGCAGCGTGAGCTCCTCGGTCCGGCAGCCGCCGCCGGGTGTGCCCGCGCCCTCGATGACGTGGACGGAAAGGCCGGCCCGGGCTAGCGTGACCGCCGCCGCCAGCCCGTTCGGGCCGGAGCCGACGACGACCGCCTCAGCCGGCCGCGCCGCCCCGCCAGGCCGCGCCGCCCCGCCAGGCCGCGCCGCCCCGCCAGGCCGCGCCGCCCCGCCGGGGCTCGCCGCGTCAGAGCTCAATGACCTGGCCCTCGGCGGCGACGCTGACCGGGACCGGCCCCGCGGCGACCCGGGCCGCCAGCCGGTCGAGCTCGCCGTCGGTGCGGCCGGGCTTGTGGTGGGTCAGCAGCACCCGCCGCGCCCCGGCGCGCCGGCCCAGCCCGATCGCGTAGTCGGCCGCCGCGTGCCCGAAGAAGGCCTCGGCCGCCACCTCCCCGGGCAGCAGGAACGCGTCGTGGATCAGCAGGTCGGCGCCGTCGGCCAGGTCCAGCGCGTCGCGGTGGTACTCGCCCCAGCCATCCGGGCCAGGCCCGAGCACGGTCGGGCAGTGGTCGGGCAGATAGGCGATCGCGCGCGACCCGTCGCTGACCCGGTATCCGAGGGTCGCGCCGCCCTTGTGCGGGATCGACCGGGCCTCGATCGTGAAGCCCTCGGCCTTCAGCGGCCCGGGCGCGACCGTGCCGAACGTCCAGGATCCGCGCAGCCCCCCGGGCCCGATCGGGAAATGCGGCGGCGACATGCCGCGGGCCAGCGCCTCCTGCGCGCCCGCACCGTCCTCCTGCTCGGGCAGCAGCAGCGTGACCCGCGAGCCGTCGCGGTCGCCGCCGGTGAAGAACGGCAGCCCGTGCACGTGGTCCCAGTGCAGGTGGGTGAGCAGGATCGTGCCGGCGAACGGCTGGCCGCCGAGCAGCGGCGTGACCTGGCGCAGCCCGGTGCCGGCGTCCAGGGCCAGCACCGGCCGGGCCGCGCCGTCGTGGGCCAGCGCCACGCAGGAGGTGTGGCCGCCGTAGCGCAGGAAATCCGCGCCTGGCGCCGGGGTCGACCCGCGTACTCCGCAGAGATACAGCCGCACCCGGCCTACCCTAAGCTCCGCGCCGTTTCTTCCCGGCGGTGCCCGCCGGACAGTTCCTCCAGGGCGGACCGGTCGAGCTGCGCGGCGTCGACCGCGGCCACGCGGCACGCGGTGACCGCCACCAGCGTCGACGTGCGGGCCCCGCCCTCCAGGTGGGCCCGCTCGCCCAGCATGGCGCCGGGGCCGTACTCGGCCAGCCGCTCCCCGTCGTGCTCCACCCGGATCACCCCGTCGAGCACGAGGTAGATGTCGGCGCCGGGCTCGCCCTGGCGCACCAGCACGTCGCCCGCGGCGAGGCGGCTGATCCTCGGCTTGCCCGCCCCGTGCATCAGCTGCGCCGACAGCGAGCGCTCCAGCGCGGTCTCCACCGCGGTCACCAGCGCCGCCGAGTCCTCATCGCCCCACGGGCTGTGCCGTCCGAACGACCTGCGGTACCAGTCGCTGAAGTCGGTCAGCCCGGACTTGTGCGAGAGCGCGCCCTCGGCGTCGTAAACCCAGTGCCGGGGGAACGGGCTGGCCCCCGTCATCGACGACTCGGCCGTGCCGCCGGCGTGCAGCGTCAGCGACAGCGTGGTCCACACCAGCGGTGCCTGCCATTGCACGTACGGCCGCCGCCGCACCCGCCGCGGCGCGGGCAGCCCGGTTGCCCCCGACCGTCTGTGAGAACCGGACCCACCCCTCACCTCGCTCGGGATCGCGCCGCAGGTCCGGCAGCTGTACCGCCTGGAAGCGGTGGCTCAGGGCGCCGAGCCGGACGGTGGTGGAGCCCATCAGGCCGTTCCCGCTGTAGCCGGACCCGGTGATCGCGCCCGCGCCGTCCACCTCGATCCGGGCCCGTGCTCGGCCCGGCCACGCTCGCCGCGCTGCACCAGCGGGTGGGCGGGACCGTGACGCTGACCGGCGGCAGCCTGAACGTGCGCCTCAAGATCGCGGGCACGGCCACCATGCCGGCGATCGGCGGCGTGCTGAGCGTCCATCCGTCGATGAGCACCGGGGCGATGTTCTCCACGGCGGTGCTGCCCGCGATCGGGCTCGACGGCATCTTCGGCCGCCTCCCGACCGGCCCCAACGCCATCCTCGTCCGGCTGCGGCCTGGGGTCAGCGCGGCGGCCGGCCTGCGATCGATGCAGGCCATACGCGGGCAGCTCACCGCGGTGCTGAACTCGCCGCGGGCGCTGGCCGCCAGCGGCGGCGGGTCCATAGCCGACACCATCGATCTGCTGCAGGCCCAGCGGCCGGCCGAGATCGTGAACTACCGGTCGATGGGGGACATGCCCGCGGTGCTCGCCGGCGGACTCGCCGCGGGCGCGGTGACCGCGCTCGGGCTGACGCTGGTGGCGTCGGTCCGGCGCCGCCGCCGCGACTTCGCGCTGCTGAAGACCCTCGGGTTTACCCGCGGGCAGCTCGCGGCCGCGGTGGCCTGGCAGTCGTCCGCGATCGCGGTGATCGGCCTGGTGGCCGGCGTTCCGCTCGGCATCGCGGCGGGCCGGTGGCTGTGGCTGACCGCGTCGGTGGCGCTGGCCGCCGCCCGGCTGGGCGACCAGGCCGGCGGATATCACCAGGCCGCCCGGGCGGTGGCGACCGTCGCCGTGCCCGTCGTCATCGCCGTGTCCGTGCACATGCTGCTGGCCCTGCCCGACGGCCGGCTCGTCGAGCGGGGCCGGCGGATCGGCACGGGGCTAGCCTATGCCGTCGCGGGCGCCGCCGGGCTGGTCCTGGCCGTGGCCGGGCGCCCGTTCCCGGCCTGGGCCGTCGCGGTGGCGTGGCCGCTGGCCGCCGCCTGCGCGCTGCCAGCGGTGCGGCTGCGGTACCTGGCCGCGTCCGCGCCGGACCGGCAGCGGATGCAGTGGATGGCGGTCGGCGCCGTGCTGGCCGGCGATTCGGCGCTCGTGGTTCTCGTGCTGCACGTGCTCGTCGGCTGGCCCGGGCCGGTCGCCGCGGTGGCCGCCGGGTGCGCGGGGTTCCTCGCGCTCGCCCGGCTTCGACCCGGCCGCCGTCCGCGGCAGCCACGGGTTCATCAACATGGCCGACCGGCTGGGCGCCATCGGCGGCTCGGTGCGCTGGGAGTCGGAGCCGGGCCGCGGGACCCGGGTGCTCGGTAGCATCCCGCTGCTCTGAGCCCGGTCAGCAGGAGACGAACGACCCCGAGCCGCGTTCCTCCCACAGCCGCCGCAGCGTGTCCGCGGCGAGCCGCTCCTTGTTCACGTAGGCTGCCGCGCCGCTGGCCGCGGCCGCCGGCGGCAGGTCGGCCGCGTCGTAGGTCGAGCACAGGATCACGACCACGTCGGGATGGGCGGTCACGATCTCGCGCGTCGCCTCGATCCCGCTCATCCCCGGCATGTTGATGTCCATCAGCACCAGGGCCGGCCGCAGCCGGTCCACGAGATCGATCGCCTCGCGGCCGCTGGACGCCTCGCCCGCGAACTCGAAGCCGTCGAGGCGGCGCAGCACCGCCCGGGCGGCGGAGCGGAACGGCGCCTGGTCGTCCACCACCAGCACCGCGCGGCCGTCTGCGGCGGGTCGTCCCCCCGGGCTGGCACTCTGCGGAGCGGTCACGTCTTCAGCCTCGCACGGGCCGGCGCCACTGCCGAGGGTGCTGCCATCCGGGAGCGGGGTGTGGCCAGCCTCCCCGGCGCGATCATCGCTCTTGCTGCTGGCTCAGGTACACCAGCACGGCCTTGACCCGGCGGTTGACGTCCTTCTCCTCGGACAGCCCGAGCTTGGCGAAGATCGAGTTGGTGTGCTTCTCGACCGCCCGCTCGGTGACGAACAAGGCCGCGGCGATCGCCGAGTTGCTCTTGCCCTGGGCCATCTCGGCCAGGATCTCCGCCTCCCGGGGCGTCAGCGACGACAGCCCGGGCTCGCGTTCCTGGGAGCGGGCCCGCACCAGCTCGTCCACGACCAGCGGGTCGATCACCGAGCCGCCCTGGGCCACGGTGCGGATCGCCCCGGCCAGCTCGTCCACGCTGCCGATGCGCTCCTTGAGCAGGTAGCCCCGGCCCGACGAGCCGTGCTCGAGCAGCGCCAGGGCGTACCCGGGCGCGGTGAACTGACTCAGCACGACCAGGCGACGCGCGGGTGGTTTTGCCGGATCCAGGCGGCCGCCTTGATGCCCTCGTCGGTGCCGGTCGGCGGCATCCGGATGTCGGTGACCACCACGTCGGGAACCTGCTCGGCGACGAGCGCCAGCAGCTGCGGCAGGTCGGACGCGGCGCCGACCAGCTCGAAATCCTCGTTGGCCGCCACCAGCCGGGAGATCCCCTCGCGCAGGAGCACGTGGTCCTCGGCCAGTGCGACCCTGATCTTTCCCATTCCGGATGGGATCGTAGCGCGCCGAAGTTACGGCGTGCGACATGCTGGGTTACGCCCGCTCCCGGGCTGCCCGGCGCGCCGCCCCGATCCCGTGGTCCTCGCGTCCTCGGCGTGCTATCCGCCCGGCGCCGTCACGGTCGGCTTCGGCGCCGGGGCGGGCCCCAGGCCGGCCAGGCGGCACTGCGGCCTGGTCAGCTGCGAGAGCTTGTCGTCGTTGCGGAACGCGGCGTGGCACATGGCCACCGCTCCCGCGCCGCATTCGTGCAGCACCGCCCCGCCGGTGGAGCTCGCGGCGGTGACCGTGACGCAGCCGTCGTGCGATCGCCCGTACTGGCCCGGGCTGACAGCGGCCCAGATGCCCAGCCCGGCCAGCGCGGCCAGGACCAGTGCGCCGCCCGCGGCCAGCCACCGCTTGTCACGGCGGGTGAGCGGCTCGGGCCGGGGCTGCTGGGTCTTCCGGTACATTACCGCGCAGTTTAGGCGGACCCCCGGCCGTCGCCGCCACCCGATCCGCGCGATGCGTGCCGCCCGGACCGCGAACGCCCGGTGCCCGGTGCCGGCCGCCCGGAAGCCGCCCGACCGTGGCTGCCGCGCTCATCCTCGCCGGCCGGGGCGTCGGCTGCGGCGCCGGCCACCTCGGCCGCCGCTGGCCCGCCGCCGGTTTCCCCGGGCGGCGACGCGGCCCGGTCATCATGCGATCCGGCACCGCCCGCCGCCACAACGTCCGCCTCGGTTCCGCCCCGCACCGGGAGCAGCACCTCGCCCGGCCCGCCGGCCGGGATGGAGACGGTGACCCGTCCGATTGATCCGAGAAGATCTCGCGCCGTGTCAGCCAAGCCAGCCAGCCAGCTTTCTTGCGCTCAGTCGCTCGCAACTGCGAGCAGACCAGTACTACTCGCTAGTATCCCGCTTTTCATCGCACTTGGTATAACGCGGGCAGCGGGCACGGACGCCGCGGTGCGCATGGCCCGCGGCGGGTGCGGCGCGGCGATCCACCGGGTGCGTCAGGCAGGAGAGCCCGAGCCGGGGACCGCGCGGCAGGCGGCACACAGGCCCCAGAACGTCACGTCGGCCTCGTCGACCGAGAACCCGGCCGAAACCGCGGCCTCCAGGCACCGGGCGTGGCCGGCCACGCGATCCACGCTGGCCACCGCGCCGCAGCGGCGGCACACGATGTGGTGACGCCCGGGCCGGGCCGCGTCAAGCGTGGCGAGCCTCGCGGGCTGCCCCGCGGACGGGAGCCGGCGGGCATCGGCGGCGGCCATAGCCGCGAGGTTACTCCCGCAAAAACGATCGCCTCAACTTAACGATTCCTACGTGTTAATGAACACCGCCGCCCGCTCGCGGCGCGTCCGCCGTTCTCCCGGCGTCGGCCAATCCGCCCCCTGCGCGGCCGGGACGCCGGGCCGGGCAAAGAAGAAGCTCGTCCTGGCCGGGCAGTTGCCCCGCCAGGACGAGCCTGATGAGCCGGTCCCCCGTTTCATCATGTGGGTCCCCCACATGCATGATCGCATGCCCGTCATCGGGGATGATGCACCGGGTGCCCAGGTCCGTGGCGTGTCGGGTGAACGTACCCGCTCTCGGCCGGTGGCCGGCCCCGATCCGGGTGCGCGCCTGCTGCGTCCGCGCGCCTACCGGGCGGGCAACGGCATGCCGTCCGGCGACTGCATCCGGTCGGGCGACGGCAGCGCGAAGCGGTAGCCGGAACGCGGCTCGGTGATGAACAGCGGCTCGCCTCCGGGGGACTCAAGCTTGGCGCGCAGCCTGGCCACGTACACCCGGGTGTACTCGGTCTGCGTCTCGTACCCGGGGCCCCAGACCCGCCGCAGCAAGGTGGCGTGGGTGAGCAGCACGCCGGGGCTGATCGCGAACTGCCGCAGCAGCGCGAACTCGGTCTGGGTGAGGTGCACCAGCCGCCCGTCCTTGGTGACCCGCCGCCGCGCGAGGTCGATCTCGACGTCGCCCACGATCACGACGCCCGGCTCGGGCGGCCCTGCCGGGGCGGGCCGGCTCCGGCGCAGCGTGGCGTTGATCCGGGCGAGGAGCTCCTCGATGCCGAAGGGCTTGGTCATGTAGTCGTCGGCGCCCAGGTTGAGCGCGCGGACCTTGTCGGTCTCGGCCCGCCGGGCCGACAGCACGATGATGCCGACCTCGGACAGCTCACGGATCTCCCGGCACACCTCGAAGCCGTCGGCGTCGGGCAGCATCAGGTCCAGCAGCACCAGGTCGGGCACGCGGAGCTCTAACGTGCGCGCGACGGAGTCCCCGCCCTTCGAGACGATCACCTCGTGCCCGCGGACGGAGAGGTTCGACCGGACCAGGTCCACGATGTTCTGGTCGTCCTCCACGATCAGGATGACGGTCTTGTCAGGCAAACCGGTATCCCTCCTGTTCCTCGACGACGCCCGGACGAGGAGCCCGCGGCACGCGGACGCGGCACCCCCGCTGAGTTACCCAGAAAATTGCGGTCAATGCCGACCAGATGAGGATCGATCCGGGCTCGGCTCGCAAACCAGGACCGGCATAACGGGGGCGGATCGGGCCGGGCCACCAGATTCTCCGTCACTGCCGCAGCGCGCGGCCGCACGGCCGGGACGGCCCGGCTCGCACGGCCAGCTGCCATGGGGCCACGTGCGCCATCGGTCTGCCGGGCGATGACGCGGCCAGGATAGCGGGCGCTCCGGCGCCAGAACACCCCAGAAGCAACGTTCCCGGCGGCCGGGACCCCCGGCGGCCGCGGTTCACCGCGGTCCGGGGCCTGCGGGTGCGCGCGCCGTCGCGGTACGGTCGAGGCGTGAACGCGATGGGCGGCACGTCATGAGCCGGGTGCACGACATCGGCGGGCAGACCGGTTTCGGGCCTGTCCCGGCCGACGACGGCGGGCGGTACTTTCACGCCGACTGGGAGGCCCGCGTGTACGCGCTGGTCCGGGCGCTGCAGCGGCGCGGGCTGATCAACCAGGAGTTCGACGAGATGCGCGACGCGATCGAGCGGATTCCGCCCGCCGAGTACCTGAGCATGTCGTACTACGAGCGCTGGCTGCGCGGCGCGGAGATGCTGCTGGCCGAGAAGGGCATGCTGCGGGACCGCGCCGGTGGCTAGGTTCGCGCCCGGCGACCGGGTCCGGACGCGGGCGGCCGACCCCGACGGCCACACCCGGCTGCCCCGGTACGCCCGCGGCCACGTTGGCGAGGTGCTCGAGCTCCGCGCCACGTGGGCGCTGCCCGACGAGACCGTGCGCGGGAACCACCGCCCGGAGCCGGTGTACGCCGTGCGCTTCGGCGCCGGCGAGCTCTGGGGCACCGGGACCCACGCGGTGATCCTGGACCTGTGGGAGTCCTATCTGGAGGACGAGTGAGCCGGCGGCGCTCCCGCCGGGCGGGAAGGACCGCGACGTGAGCGGGTGGCACGCCGAGCTCCCGGTCGCCGCGCGGGTGCGCGAGCTCGAGGAGCGCCTGATCGCCGCCGGGCTGGTCACCGACGCCGAGCTCGACGACATCCTGACCAGCGTGTACGCCTCTGCCTCGCCGGCCAACGGGGCGCGGATGGTGGCCCGGGCCTGGACCGACCCGGCCTACCGGGAGCGCCTGCTCGCCGACGGCAACGCCGCGGCCGCCGAGCTCGGCTTCACCGGCCTGCACTACCTGCTTAAGGCGGTCGAGAACACGGCCGGCGTGCACAACGTCATCGTGTGCACGCTGTGCTCGTGCTACCCGACATCGCTGCTGGGACCGTCGCCGAGCTGGTACAAGAGCTTCGCCTACCGCGCCCGGGTGGTCCGCGAGCCGCGCGCGGTGCTGGCCGAGTTCGGGCTGCGGCTGCCGGAGCAGACCGAGATCAGGGTCTGGGACGCCAACTCGCAGACCCGCTACGTGGTGCTCCCGGTGGCGCCCGAGCAGCGGGCCGGCCTGGATGAGGACGCACTGGCCGCGATGGTCTCCCGCAACGGCCTCATCGGCACCGCCCTGCGCTAGCGCCGGCGCGTTAGGGACTCCGGTCCCGGCCCTTAGGCGGGACTGGTCGCGGGCTCAGCTGCGCGATAGCGCCCGGCCGGCGGAGCCGGCGCGGAGCAGGCGATGGCGAGCCTGCGACAGTTGGTGCAGAAGGGCGGGCCGACGCGGCTCGGGCGGGTAGCGGGCGGCGAGCCGCGCCGCGGATCCCATGATCGATGTGAATCCCGGTCACTGCCGAGTGACTCAATGCCACATCGATCATGAGGAACCGGCCCGGACGTCTGGCAGGCAGCCCGGCGGGGCCCGGTGAGCCGGCTGCGGACCCGGCCGGCCCGGGTGAAACGGCGGGCGCGTCGCCGGGAGAGACGGCGGGCGCGTCGGCCGGGAGAGACGGCGGGCGCGTCGGCCGGGAGAGACGGCGGGCGCGTCGCCGGGAGAGACGGCGGGCGCGTCGGCCCTGCGAGACGGCGGGCGCGTCGGCCGGGAGAGACGGCGGGCGCGTCGGCCGGGAGAGACGGGCGCGTCGGCCCTGCGAGACGGCGGCCGGGAGAGACGGCGGGCGCGGCGGACGGTGAGACGGATGGGCAGGTGGCGGGCATGAGGGCCGGGGAGTCGGGGATCGCCAAGGCGGCCGGGGCCGACCTGTACTTCGAGCGGCGGGGCGCCGGGCCCCCGCTGCTGCTGATCGCCGGCGGCGGCGGGGACTGCGGCGCGTACCGGGCGCTCGCCGACGATCTGGCCAGCGACTACACGGTGCTGAGCTATGACAGGCGCGGCAACTCGCGCAGCCCGCTGCACCACCGGCCGGCCGAGATCAGCATGGCCGAGCAGAGCACGGACGCGCTCGCCGTGCTGCAGGCCTGCGGCTTCGGATCCGGGCTGATCTTCGGTAACAGCGGCGGCGCCACGATCGCGCTGGACCTGGCCGCCTACCACCCGGATGCCGCCTACGCGGTCGTCGCGCACGAGCCGCCGCTGCCCCGGGTGCTGCCCGACGCCGATGCCTACCTGGCCGTCTACGACGAGATCGCGCGGGTCCTCGACGCCGAGGGCTGGCGGGCCGCGTTCGCGCTGTTCGAAGAGCGGATCGGGCACGTGCCGCCCGGCAGGATGCCCGCGACCATGGCCGTGCTGCTCGACCCGGCCGGCGTGCTGCCGCCGGGGCCGCACCGGGACATGATGCAGCGGCTGAGCGCGAACTGGGAGTACATGACCAGGTTCGAGATCCAGCCGTTCATTCACTACCTGCCCGACACCGCGCGCATCGCCGCGGGCGGCACCCCGGTCGCGCTCGCGGCGGGCCGGGACACGATCGCGCTGGCCCGCCGCGACGACCTCCGGCATGACCCGTTCCACCGTCCCTGCCTGGCGATCGCGCAACGGCTGGGCGCGGAATGCGCGGAGTTCCCCGGCGGCCACGCGGCGCCGCTCGAGGTCCCCGGCCCGTTCGCCACGGCGCTGCGGGACCTGCTCGGAAGGCTGCGGCCATGACCGCCCCGGACGCGGCCGGCGCGCTGACCGAGGCGCTGCGCGCGTGGTTCGGTGAGCCGGCCGGTCCCGGCTAGGCCTGCACGTCAGCCCGCCCGCAGCAGGCCCCCGCGGCGCGGGCCGCCTGCGCGCCGGCGTCGGGCCCGCCGGGAATCCGGGCCGGCTGGCCGGCCGCGGGTGCCGGTCCCGCCGGGAGCCTGAGCGTTCGGGTGCTGTCTTATGGCACGGTCACGCCCTGCAGGGCGACGCCGGAGGTGTTCACGGTCGGGTCGAGCTCGGTCTGCACGTTCACGCCGGCGGGCGGGATCGTGTCCATGACGATCGGCACGGCCGCCGGGTTGTACGAGCAGATCGCGGGCGGCGAGGACCCGCCGGCCACCGCCGCGGAGCAGACGCCGAAGGTGTAGTCGCCCGGCGTCGCGGTGAACGTGCGCGCGTCATCGTTGCCGAACCCGTCCTGGCCGGTCAGCGTCACCGTGAAGGTCCAGCCGGAGCCCGGGGTGCCCAGCACCGACGCCGGCACGGTGATCGTGACAAGTCCGGGCGTCTCGCCGGAGGCGGCCGGCGAGAGCTGGGCCACCGACATCTGCGGGGTGCCGAGGCTGGAGGAGCCCGACAGCCCGGCCGTCGCGCTGGCGGGCGTCACCCAGTCGTCGGTGCCGAACCCGTCGACCTCGATGAGCTGGTTCCACGCGTCGGCGGGCGCAATCGAGTAGTTCCAGGCCCCGGCCGCGCCGGTCGACTGGGTCTGTCCGGCGGGCACGCCGCCGGACGGCGCGTGGATGTAGATGTCGATCAGCTGGGCGCCGAGCAGCGACCCGAACGTGGGCTGCAGGTTCGCGATCCCCACCTGGAAGGTGACGGTCGAGCCGGAGTCGATCACCGTGAACCCGTTCAGCCGGAACGAGTCCGGCGCGAACACCGGCGAGCCGTCGGCGTTGGCGGCGGTCGGGTAGGCGTACGTGCCGGGGCCGTTGCCGCCGCCCGCGGCCGGCGCGGCGCTGAGCACCACCGTGCCCGGGACGAACAGGTCGGTCACCGCGAACAGGGCCTCGTTCGTCGCGTCCCCGGCGCTGGCGGCCA
>Ga0335073_10011906_pt1 | contig 12222 bp, 15 predicted proteins | sample Lox_Sample_22_FD_207093 | JGI IMG/M metagenome (GOLD analysis project Ga0335073, IMG submission 207093) | Soil microbial communities from Loxahatchee National Wildlife Refuge, Florida, United States - Lox_Sample_2.2 | ecosystem: Environmental > Terrestrial > Soil > Wetlands | place: USA... | reverse complement strand
CGTTCCCGCAGCTCCGCCGGGCCGCAGCGGAGCAGCCGCTGGTACTCCGGGTTCGTCATCTCATCGATCCGGGCGCGCAGCGCCGCGCCGCCCGGCCGGCCGAACAGCTCCGTCAGCAGCTGACCGTACTTCAGCGTCAGCACCTGCCAGCCCGCCGCCGCGAACATGCCCTGCAGGCGCCCCGCCGCGATGACCGGCACCACGCGGTCGAGCGACTGCCTGTTCAGGTCGACGATCCAGGTGATCTCGCCAAGCTCGGCGACCCCCGGGTCGAGGATCGCCTCCCAGACCGCGCCCTCGTCGAGCTCCGCGTCGCCGACCAGCGAGTACTGGCGCCCCCAGCCGCCGGCGGCGCTCCCGTCACCGGCACCGAGCCGGGCCACGTACCGCCGCGCGATCGCCCCCCAGACCGGCGCGGTCGCCCCGATCCCGACCGAGCCGGTCGAGTAGTCCACCGGGTCTGGGTCCTTCGCACGGCTCGGGTAGCTCTGCAGCCCGCCGAACTCGCGCAGCGTGGTGAGGTACGAAGCGTCCAGCTCGCCGAGCAGGTAGTTGATGGCGTGCAGCACGGGCGACGCGTGCGGCTTGACCGACACCCGGTCGGCGGGCCGCAGGTGCCGGAACCACAGCGAGGTCATGATCGACACCAGCGAGGCGGACGAGGCCTGGTGCCCGCCGACCTTCACCCCGGACGGGTTCGGCCGGACCCGGTTCGCGTGGTGCACGATCGCCGTCGACAGCCAGAGCACCCGCCGTTCGACTTCGGCCAGCGGGTCGGTCCGCACGTTCCCTGGCGTCTGCGTAACGGTCATGCCGATAGATGTGCCCACCGGGCCACGGCGCCCACCGCGCGGCACCGCCCGTTATGGCGCGTTCGCGCGAGTAAACCGGAAACCACCGGGTAGACGCCTGGCATGACGCTTTCTGCCATTATCGCGTGGCTCATCACCGGCCTGGTGATCGGCGGCATCGCGCACCTGCTCGTGCCGGGCCGCCAGCGAATCGGCATCCTGCGCACGCTGCTCATCGGCATCGCCGGCGCCCTGATCGGCGGCTTCATCACCGCCGCGATCCTCGGCGCCGGCCACCTGATCATCTCGTTCATCGTCGCGCTCGTCGTCTCGGCGCTGCTCATCAGCGTGGTGTCACATCCCCGCTCGCGGCGCTACGTCAACGGCGGTCGCCGGCGCCGGCTCTACCGCTGACCGGCCGCGCGGCAAAAAAGTCATCATTATCCCGAACGGTCCGTGCCGCCTGTCCCGCCCCGCCGGTCCTGCGGCAGGGGCCGGGCCGTTTCCGCGGGCCACGGTCCCCGAGCCGTTGCCAGCTCCCTGGCGGAGAGGCGGTCTTGCAACAGGCCACTGAGGTGCGACAGGCGCTGCGCGCCCTCGTCACCCAGCTGTCGCTGCTCAATCAGCAGGTCGGCGGCCATCTCAAGATGCGCCCCGGCGACCTGTACTGCCTCGACCTGATCGACCGCCACGGTCCGCTCAGCCCGACCGCGCTCGCCCGCATGGCCGGGCTGCACCCGGCGACGATGACCGGCGTCCTTGACCGCCTCGAGCGCGGCCGCTGGATCGTGCGCGAGCGTGACCCCGCCGACCGGCGGGGTGTCATGGTGCGCGTCCTGGCGGAGCGCCGCGGGGACATCCTGCGCCTCTACTCGCCGATCAACGACGCGATCGACCGCGTCTGCGCCGAATACACGGCTGCCGAACTCGACCTGATCGCCGGATTCCTCGCCCGCGCCACGACAGCCGGCCAGTCGGCCACCGACGAACTGGCGCGCTGAGGCGCGCCGGCTGAGCCGACCGGGACCTGGCAATCCGCGTGTGAACGCGCCGGCGGGGGGCAGCGAGTACGGCGAGATCGTACGGGAGGCACACATGAGCACATCGTTCCCGCTGGAACGCAAACACGACGTCATCGAAGACCTGCACGCGATCGCTCAGCAACTGCGGGTCGATTCGGTCCGAAGCTCCGCCGCCGCGTCGTCCGGGCATCCAACCTCGTCGATGTCGGCGGCGGACCTGATGGCCGTGCTCGTCGCACGGCATCTGCGCTACGACTTCGCCGTCCCGCGGGCGCCCGGAAACGATCACCTGATCTTCTCCAAGGGGCACGCCTCGCCCTTGTACTACGCGATACTGCGCGCGGTCGGCGCCATCGGCGAGGCGGAACTGCTCACCTACCGGACGGCGGGCAGCCGCCTGGAAGGGCATCCCACGCCGCGGCTGCCGTGGGTGGACGTGGCCACCGGCTCGCTTGGCCAGGGCCTGCCCGTCGGTGTCGGCCTCGCGATGGCCGGGAGGAGCCTGGACCGCCTCCCGTACCGCGTGTGGGTCTTGTGCGGGGACAGCGAGCTCGCGGAAGGCTCGATCTGGGAGGCCGCCGAGCAGGCCGGCTACTCACGCCTCGGCAACCTCACGATGATCGCCGACATCAACCGGCTGGGCCAGCGCGGCCCTACCCGGCACGGCTGGGACACCGCGGCCTACGCCGAGCGGTTCCGCGCGTTCGGCTGGCACACGCTGGAGATCGACGGGCACGACATCACGGCGATCGACCACGCCTTCGACGCCGCCGTGCGCCACGCGGACTCGCCAACCGTGATCCTGGCCAGGACGCGGAAGGGCCGTGGTGTCGCTGCGGTGGAAGACAAGGAAGGCGCGCACGGCAAGCCGGTTCCCGACGCCGCCGAGGCCGTGCGTGAGCTCGGCGGGATCCGCGACATCCATGTGACGCCGATGCCGCCCGCGCCCGTACCGGTCCCGGCGTCCCGGCGCAAACCGCTCCCTGCCTGGCACCCGCCGGCGTTCGAGCCGGGGACCATGGCCGCGACGAGGACCGCGTTCGGCAAGGCGCTGGCGGTCCTTGGCGACGCGCGGCCGGAGATCGTGGTCCTGGACGGCGAGGTGAGCGACTCCACCCGCACCGGCCTGTTCCAGGAGGCCCATCCGGACCGGTTCTTCGAGTTCTACATCGCCGAGCAGCAAATGGTCGCCGCGGCCGTCGGAATGCAGGTACGCGGCTGGATTCCGTTCGCCGCCACGTTCGCCGCCTTCTTCACCCGGGCGTACGACTTCATCAGGATGGCGGCGGTGAGCAGGGCGAGCATCCGGCTGTGCGGCTCGCACTCCGGGGTCTGGATCGGCCAGGACGGCCCGTCCCAGATGGGACTCGAGGACCTGGCAGCCCTGCGCGCCGTGTACGGCAGCACCGTCCTGTGCCCGTGCGACGCCAACCAGGCGGCCTGGCTGACCGGGGTGATGGCCGACATCTCCGGCGTGAGTTACATGCGGACGTGCCGCGGGGACACCCCGGTCATCTACCAGCCAGGGGAGAAGTTCGAGATAGGCGGCAGCCGGGTGCTGCGCTCCTCGCCAGACGATCAGGTGACGCTCGTGGCGGCGGGAATCACGGTGCACGAGGCGCTCGCCGCCGCCGACCTGCTCGCCGAGGACGGCATCGCCGCGCGGGTGATCGACGCGTACTCAGTCAAGCCCGTGGACGCGGCGACGCTGCTGGCGGCGGCCGCGCGGACGAGGCGGATCGTCACCGTCGAAGACCACTGGCCCGAGGGCGGTCTCGGCGACGCCGTGCTCGCCGCCCTCGCCGCGGGCGGCCGGCCGCTGCCCGCCGTGCGGAAGCTCGCAGTGCGCGCCATGCCCGGTTCGGCTGCGCCCGAGGAGCAACTGCAACTCGCGGGGATCGATCTAGCCGCGATCGCCACCGCGGCGGCGGAGCTGGTAGGAGGTTAAGCGTGTCCAGTGAAACGCAAGCGGATCTCATCGGACTGCAGAACGCCCTGCTGAACACTGACAACGTGGAGCAGTTCCTGCACGAGCTTGCGGTGCTCTCCACCCGGGTGGTGACCGACGGATTGTCCTGCGGCATGACACTGCGGCAGCGTGGCCGTCCGCCAGTCACCGGCGCCTGCACCGACCCCCTGGCCTCGGCGGCGGACGAGGTGCAATACCAGACAGGCGACGGCCCGTGCCTGCACGCGCTGCGGCACGCGCAACGGGTGCGCATCGACGACGTGGCGACGAACGGTCGCTGGCCGCGCTTCGCGAAACGCGCGGCGTCGCTCGGCATCCGGTCGAGCCTTTCGCTGCCGCTGGTCGCCGACGGTGCGCCAGTCGGGGCGCTCAACCTGTACTCGAGGAAGCCGGGCGCGTTCGGCGACGCCGAGACCCGGCGTGCCGAGAAGTTCGCGAGGAACGCCTCCGGAGCGCTGACGCTCGCGCTGCGGCTGGCGTCCTGCACCGACCTCAACCAGCAACTGCGCTCCTCGATGGCCTCGCGCACCGTCATCGACCAGGCTGTCGGCGTCATCATGGCCACCGAGCACTGCCCGCAGGACAAGGCGTTCGCCATGCTGCGCAGCGTGTCTCAGAACACCAACGTCAAGCTCCGCGACCTGGCCGTCACCATCGTGACGAGCGTCGGCGGCGAGCCGCCGCGGCCCGGCCGTTTCGAGGAGGGCTGAGGCGATGATGAATACGCGGGCCCACCACTGCGGCACCGACGGGGAGCGCCTGCTTTGCGCCGAATCCTCGCTGGCCAGGCTGAGGTTCCGGCGCGCTGACGTGCCGGCCGTGCGCCATTTCGCGGCGGTGTTCGGCGCCCGCGCCGGGATGCGATCCGCCCGGCTCGCGGACTTCGTGCTCGCGGTCAGCGAGGCGTCGGCCTGCGCCGTCAGCCATGGCCCCTGTACCGCCAGCCTGCGGCTGTGGTGGATGGGGCCGCGGGTGATCGGCGAGATCCATGGCGACGGCACGCTGCTCGGGCACGGGCCACGCGCTGTCGAGCAGGGCGATACCGAGGTGGTGCGCCGCCTCCTCCTGCAGCGGATCTGCGACCACGCTGACGTCGAGGCCGGACCATTCGGGGTGACGGTGCGGTTCTCGATGAGTGTCGCCTGACCAGGCCCCCGCTCTGGTCAGGCGGCCTGTTACCTGACCAGGCCTCCTGTCTGGTCGGGAAGCGACGCCAGGGCGTCGTCAACGCTCGGATAGATGTCGATCAGCCGGTCTACCCCTACGAGGGAGAACACCCGCAGCACCGGCGGAGCCACGGCCGCCAGCCGCATGGCGGCGCCGCTGCCTTCCGCCCGGCGGGCGGCGCGGATCAGGGCCGTCATGGCGGCCGAGTCGCAGAACGTCGTCGCCGTCATGTCCGCGACAAGCGCGAGCGCTCCCTGGTTGAGAATCGAGAGCAGCTCCTCGCGTACGCCGTCCGCGATGATCAGATCCATTTCCGCCGGGAGACGCACTACCGCGGTCCGTCCGGACCACAGCACGGGAAGTCGGTCCATGGGCATCACAGCACCGCCCCTTCGAAGCGTGAGGGCGGGCCGCGTCTCCGGACCCGGGCGAAGCGGGCGCGCCCACCACCGGGTCACGCACCGCAGAAAAGCATTATGACCGTCGCGTCAGCCCTCGCACAAGCGATCGGGAAATTCACGTTTCCTGCCCGGCAAGCGGGTAGTGGATGGATCCGTTACCCCGGGAGGTAAAGGTGAGCGAAACCGCCGAAGCAGCCGATGATTTCGCCGCCGCGGTGCTGCTCTACGCGAGGCATTTGCACTCCCTGGCACTGCGGCTGACCGGGAACCCGTCCGACGCGGAGGACCTCGTGCAGGAGACGTACGCGAGGGCTTACGCGGGCTTTGGCACCTTCATGCCTGGCACCAACCTGCGGGCCTGGCTGTACAGAATCGAGACTAACGCGTTCCTGACGACCTGCCGGAATCGGCGGCGCCACCCCGAGGTCCTTGCGGACCCGCTTGAGTCCATTGCCTGGGAGCGGTCGACCGCAAGCTCGGCCGAGGACATCGCGCTCGCGCGGATGCCTGACGACGGCCTGATGCGAGCGCTGCGGGAGCTGCCCGGGCAGATGGCGGCCACGGTCTACATGGCGGACGCCCAGGGATTCTCCTACGCGGAGATCGCCGAGATCACCGGCGTGCCGCTCGGCACGGTGATGTCCCGGCTGCATCGCGCCCGCAAGCGGTTGCGCGCGCTGCTGCTCACCCATCAAACGACCGCCACCGCGGCAGGGGAGCCCTCCCGCGCGGTCGCTGCCTAGCGAACACGGAGGACGACATGCGCATTGGCTCCATCGTGCTGGTGATCTGGCTGATCATCGGCTTCATCGCCGCCGGACAGCGGCACTACTTCAACGCCATGCCGAGTTGCGGCGACGCCGGCACGATCGTCGTGACGGTTCTGGCGGGACCGCTCAACTACGTCGGGGCCAACCCGAAGCTCTCGTGCCATTAGGAGTAACCCGGCCTATGCTGCTCCTATGCAGTCGGCGGGCCCGCGGACCGTGACGACAGGACAGAGGGTGCAGCTTTGCCGGTTGACGATCTTGGCTTCGAGGCCGCTGACCTGGTCAGCCTTTCCAACGGCGAGGCGAAGTCGCTGAACACGCTCGCCGAGATGGCAGTCAGGCAGGTGCCCGGCTGCGCGGCCGCGCACGCGACGATCTGGCGGGACGGCGAACTGGCGGGAATGGGGGCCACTCATCCCGACGCGGCGGCGCTCGCCGAACTGGCGATCAGCACGGGATACGGGCCAGTGCTGACGGCCGTGCGGGACGGCACGAACGTGACCTGCCAGGACACCCTAGGGGAGACCAGGTGGCCGCGCTGGGCGCAGGACGCGCTCTGCCGGGGCGTCCGCTGTTCCGTGCACATGGTGCGCCAGATCCCCCCGATGACACTGGTGCTCAGCCTGTTCGGCGTGCGGCCGGGGACTCTCACCGCGGACTCAGTGCCGATGGCGGAGATGCTCGCCCGCTTCGGCGGCACGGTGTTCGCCAACAGGCTCGCCTACGGCGAGGCCCAGCGCACCGCGACGCAGCTCAAGGACTCCGTGGCGGCGCGCGCCGTCACCGACCAGGCCAAGGGCATCCTCATGCACGTGCTCGGCTGCGACGCGGAGGAGGCGCTCAGGCACCTGCGCCGCGAGTCGCAGCGGCGCCATATCAAGGTCACCGAGGTCGCCGCGCAGATCGTCGCGACGTCGGCCGGCGGCGGCCATGGCACACGTCAGCACTGATCCGGCAGCCCGCGGGGCCTGACCCGGCCGGCGCGTCGGCCGGAGCGGACATGAATGACCCGCCGGAGCGCGGGGGAACGGGAAGCGCTCCGGCGGGTCTGAATGGGTCCGTCAGCGGGTCACCACCTGTACCAGCGGCGTCCTTCGCCAACCCGGACCGCGAAGCCCACGAGCCACACGATGAGCACGATCGCCGCGATCCACCACAGCGCGTGCAGCGCGAAGCCGAGCCCGCCGAACAGGATCGCCAGAAGCAGGATCAGCAGAATCAGAGCCATGATCGAGGCCCCCTCCTTGACCGTTGAATTGTCCCGTTTGAGCTACCCGCGGGGTGTGCCCTAAACGTGCCGGCGCCGGCTAGTGGGCACTCCTTGAGGAGTCCGGCGACTGCCGTGAGCAGTGCGGCAGTCGAGGCCCCGCGGAAGGTGATTTGGTGCCGTATTGTTCTAGGGCTGGATAGCGACGACGCTGGCCCGGACGTTGCCCGCCGTGTGCCCCGGGTCAGCACAGACCGATGCGGGAGATGGCGACGATGGCGGAGGGATGGCCGAGCGAGCCGCTAGCTGACGTGGCGGCGCGGCGTGACGCGCTCCGGCATGCCGCCGACATACCGGGGGCCGACGCCAGCGCACTGCTTGACGCGGCGCTGACCGAACTGGACGGCGTCCTCGACACGCTCGCCATGGCGGTGGCGGGCGGGGCGGGCGACGCACCCGCCGCGGAAGGCCTGCCCGAGGCCGTCCGCGCGGAACGGCGCTTGCTGCACGCTACCTTTCAGGAAGCCCCGGTCGCGCTGTTCCTGCTCGAACAGGACGGCGTGATCAGACGGGCCAACAACGCGGCGGCCGAATTGACCGGGGCGCCCGCCGGCTACGCGACGGGCAAGCCGCTGACCGCCTTCGTCGACATGCCGTCGCGAGCGGCCGTCAGAACGCAGCTCGCCGCCGTCACACGGACAGGCAAGCCCAAGCAGGCGCGCTGCCGGCTGCTGACGCCCGGCGGAACGCAGGACGTCACGCTGGAAGCGGCGTCCATCCAGCTCCCGGGCGACCCGCCGCTGCTCGCGGTCGCGATCACGCCCGCCGCCGGCTCGCCAGCCGCTGCCGGGCGCGCCGCCGACCGGGGCCGGTCCGCGCAGGCGGATGCCGGGGGAGGCGACGCCATCGTCGCCATGACGCGCCGGATGGACATGATCACGTCCATCACAGGCCTGCTGCTTGACAACAGCACGTTCACCGAGGCTGTCACGCTGCAGCGCTGCGCGCGACTGCTGGCCGGTGACATCGCGGACTGGGTGCTCGTGGACATGGAACGCGGCGGCCGGCTCCGCAGGCAGTACGCGGCCGGCCCGCGGACCACGCAGTCGGAAGAGCTCGCGCGTGCCGTGCGCAACGTGGATCCGCAGCCCGATTCACTGCCCGCGCAGGTGCACACGGCCGGCAGGTCCGTTCTGCTGTCGCACGCCGACGAACCGGGCGCCCTAGGATCCGGGCCCGGCGGGACGCCGCTGGTGATGCGCCTAGGCGCCACCTCGCTGATCTGCGTGCCGATCTCGGACGGACTGACAAGCTACGGGGCGCTGACGCTGGCCCGGCTGCCGGAGAAGGGTCCGTTCGAGATCGCCGACCTCAGCCTGGCCGAACGGCTGGGCGAGCACTTGGCCATCGCGATCAGGGTGGACCGGATGTTCCGCGACCGCGCCGAGGCTGCCGAGGCGCTCCAGGCCAGCCTGCTGCCGGCCCGGCTGCCCGACGTGCCCGGCCTCGAGTTCGCCGCGGCCTACATCGGTGCCACGCAGTCGCAGGAGATCAGCGGCGACTTTTACGACGTGTTCCGGTGCCAGGACGGGTGGGCCATCGCGATCGGCGACGTGTGCGGCAAGGGCCAGGACGCCGCCGCGGTGACCGCCGCGGCCCGGCACTCGATACGCGCGCTGGCGACCGTGCGCTCAGCGCCGTCCGATGTGCTCGCCGCCGCCAACGACGTGCTGCTCGCAGGGGATTACGGCGAGCGTTTCGTCACGGTCAGGCTCGCCTACCTCCGGGAGGACGATCGCACGCGGGACGACGGACGGAAGCTGGCCGTTCGGCTCAGCGGCGCGGGCCACCCGGGTCCCGCCGTTGTCAGGGGCGATGGCCGGGTCGAGCTACTGGAAGGCGACGGACTGCCGCTCGGCATGTTCGCCGATGCCCGGCCGAATTGCGCGGACCTGGAGCTTCGCGAGGGCGATCTGCTGTTCTTCTATACGGACGGCGTGACCGAGGCGCGGAGCGCGGACCGGGAGTTCTTCGAAGACCGTTTCGTCGACGAGCTCGCCGCCGTCGCCGGGCGTACCGCCGCCGAGGCCGTCCGCGCCGTCCAGGAACTGGTCACCTCGTTCTCGAATGGCGAGCTCAGGGACGACGTCACGATCCTCGCCATGAAGGTGGGCTCGGCCAGCTGACTGGTCAGGGCTCGTAGACGTCCTCGATTACTTCGGTTTGGGTCTCGGCCGGGTCCCCGGTTGCCACCGACGGGGGCGGCAGTCCTGCCCTGCTCCGGCTGCCCGGGTTGTAGGCCACGTAGGGAGGGACGGATATCTCTTCGACGTGGCCGCCCGGATAGCTGCGGGTGCGCCGCACGAATCGCCTGCCCAGCCAGCCGTACGTGCGGCGGGGTGTGAACAGGCCGACAAGGCCGATGATCATGATGACCCAGCCGGCAGTGTGCAGGTTCAGGACTGGGGTGCTGGCCGTCACGGCGAACGCGAGGATCGCTCCCACGCAGATGAACGCCAGGCCGGCTCCGGTTCTCATGGCTTGTCCTTCCTCGCGGTTTCAGCCTTTTCTCGGGCTTGGGTCCGGGGCCTTGCGGCCTTCTTGCCCGGCCGTCACGCGCCGCCTCAGGAGGTCAGGGCCGCGTCGAGCAGCCTGCTGCGCAGATGATCGAGAGCCCGCGCGAGCAGCCGGGACACGTGCATCTGCGAAATGCCCAGCCGGGTCCCGATCTCGGCCTGCGTGAGGTTCCCGTAGAAGCGCATGAGCAGGATCTGCTGCTCGCGCTCGGGGAGTTCGTCCCAGTGCGTCGATACGGCCTCCATGTCGATCGCGTGCTCGACGTCGGCGTCCTCTTCGCCCAGCATGTCCCCCAGCTGCGCCGGGTCGTCCCGGTCCGCAAGCGGCGCGTCCAGCGAGTAGGCGCTGAAGACCAGGTCCGCCTGCCTGGCCTCGAGCAGGTCCTCGCCGCTGACCCCGAGCCGCTCGGTGAGCTCGCCGTCGCTGGGCGCCCTGCCGAGCACGTGGGTGAGTTCTTCCGTGGTCTTGCGCAGTTCGAGCAGGAGCTCCTGCGCCGACCGGCGGACATGGACCTGCCACCGCTTGTCGCGGAAATGCCGCTTGATCTCCCCGCTCACGCACGGTGCGGCGTATGCGGTCAGGCTGTTCCCGATTTCCGGGTCGTAGTTGTTGATCGCCTTGAGCAGGCCGACATAGCCGACCTGCATCAGGTCCTCGACCGGCTCGGGACTGCCGCGGTACTGCCTGACACAGGAGCGGACCAGCTTCTCGTGCCGCTGCACCAGCAGCTCACAGACCGCGGTGCGCTCGTGGCTTCCGCGAGGGTGCGCGCGGAAACGGCGCAGCAGGTCATCGTCGGACAGCCGCTCGAGTTCCTCGCGGAGGCCGTAGCCGACCGTCGTTTCCTTCGTCATGATCATCTCCTGTGGGGGCAAGGAATGACGAACGAAGGCTGGTGTGCCCGCACCAGGGGGTCTAAACATAGCCCGACGTGATGTGCGTCACGTCGGCCCTGCGGAGAAACGCCGCGCCCGGCTTGGGCGCAGACCGGAGCGCGGCGAGTCGGAACGGCGTGAACGGGGTCGGCCTTACTGTTTGCGGCCGCGGCCGGTTACCACGTCACGCAGCCTGTCGGCGGCCCCTGCCAGCGGACCTGCGGTCTTGGCCGCCCCCTCGCCCGGCGGCATCGTTGGATGCGGCCGCGTGGGGGCGAGCCTCTTCGCCTGGGTGATCTTGTCACCGAGCTCGCACGCGCGCTCCGCGTTGATCGAAGCCCGCAGCAATGGCCAGGCGTGCGCCTCCTCGAACGCGATGTGCGAGCGGGCGGCGGAGCTGAACATGACGACCAGTTCGTCGAACCGGTCGTCGTCAGGGTTCAGCCTGCCGAGGTCGTGCAGGACGCGCTCCCCCTCCGCCTCCTGGGCGAGCGCCTCGTTGGCGACGCGGTCGCCGTCGGCTCCGAGTTCGCGGACCGCGGGCCAGAAGTACTGCTGCTCGGCAGCCTCATGCTTGGATTCCTCGATGATCACCTCCTCCGCGAGCTGCCGGCGTCGCGCCAGCTGGTCCGCGGTAGCCCCACTCGTGAGCTTCGGGCCATCCTCGAGCCGGGCGAGCATCGCCTTTACCTCGTCGTGGTCCTGCTTGAGGACCTGGAAAACGTCGGGCATAGCTCCTCCTCGGTCTGATCGCGTGATCTGTCGCTGATTTCGACCCGCGCTACCCGACCGGCCGAGGACCAAACAGACTCCCCCCGCCGGATGGCCATCGGCCTGCCCTGATGACCGTCGGCCACCTCGCGGGAATCGTTCGCGCCGATTTCGGCGCGCGACGAATACCGCTGCGGAAGCGGGGAAGCGGGTTTCCGCAGCGATGTCCCGGGCCCCGTCAGGCCAGCCGTGATCCCGCCTGGGATGTCCGCGAAGAACCGCACCGCCGAGCCCTGATAGGACCACCCCATGACCGAGCGAGCGACGCAATGGCGTGCGGCAGGAGCCTGCTTGTCCGCCGACCCCGAACTTTTCTTTCCCATCGCCACCGGTCACAGCATGACCAGGGAGACCAGGATGGCGCTCAGGATCTGCGCCGTCTGCACGGTGCGACAGGAATGCCTGGACTTCGCCATGCGGTCGCCTGAGATGCACGGCATCTGGGGCGGTACAACCCCGGAAGACCGCCTCAGGACTCGGCGCCGCCGCGCGCCGCGCCGCCGCCAGACCACCAACCCGCCCTGGCCAGACACCCCGCAGGTCCGCGCCTCCTAACCCCTCCACCCACTCGCCCCCCGGCCCCACCCCCAACCGGCCCCCCCCCCCCCCCCCCCCCCACCCAACCGCCCCCCCCCCCCCCCCCCCAACCCCCCCCCCCCCCCGCCCCCAGGG